>OLRV01001023.1_pt1 | contig 25167 bp, 26 predicted proteins | sample 1672421 | NCBI WGS metagenome assembly OLRV01 (sample SAMEA3136684, study PRJEB25190) | human gut metagenome | biome: human gut; feature: human-associated habitat; material: faeces | place: Austria | collected 2013
TTTGGCTGGATTTGGTATTAAGCGTATAGGTGTTAAATTATCATAGCTCCTCCTTTCGGGGGAGCTTTTGCTTTAAGTTAAAAGAAAAATCCAAAGGTGCGATGTGGGCATCGCACCCTACGATTTGTTGAAATAAGAGCACAATTCGTAGGGGTCGATGCCCATATCGACCCAAGGACAGAAGCAATTTACCAAGGCTTCTCCTCCACGGGGAAGGCTGATAAAATGTCAGCAGAAATTATCATTAAAACGTGAATTTTGTTGGTTCAACTCTCATATATGGCAGGCAAAAAACTACATATAAAAAATCAGGGATCGGAAGGTCGACCCCTGATAAAACATTATTTAAGCAAGGCGTGTTTCGCAATTTGTGCAGTTTTGCTTAAACCTCTTTGCCGAGAATTTTTGCACTCTTGCAAAGCTTTTTGATTTTTATATATTCATTCCTGCCCGGGCAGATGTCGTAAATTCCGAGTGTGGAAAGCACATACCATGCCGCCGTTGCGCCGTTATCCTCATCGCCGGGAAAGCCGTCGTCCGTGTAGCTGAACGCCTCCTCGCAGAGCTTCTTGACCCAATATTCGCTCTTTTCTTTCTCACCGAGAGCGGCAAACATAAAGGGCAGGTGGAAGCTCGGCTGATTGGAAATTGCACACTGACCGAAATCGGCCGCCGCCATCTCCGCCATTTCATGAATCTCCGAGCCGTAGCCGCTTGTGCCATAGATCGGCGGAGTTGCGAAAAGCTCGTCAAGCTTCGCAATCAGCTTGTCCTTGCCGCCGTAAAGCTCGGCAAGTCCGTCAATATCGTGCGGAACCGAGAATGACGACTGCCATGCGCTGCCCTCGGTGTATTCGTCCGCCCAGTCGAAGCAGTCAAACGGTTCTTTGAATTTTCCGTCGGTCGTTCTTGCTCTCATAAAGCCTGATTCCGGGTCGAAAAGATTCTTGTAATTCTTTGAACGCTCCATGTATTCGTCAACAATTTTATCCTTGCCGAGCACCTTTGCAACCTGTGCTATGCAATAGTCGCCGTAGGCCGCATCAAGGGTGAGATTGACGCAGTTGTTGTCAATAACATCTGCCGGAACGTAGCCGTATTTTACATATGCTTCCGCACCGGTTCTGCCGAGATCGGGATGATGCGAATCGTGATTTGCATGACGGAGCATACCTTCAAGTGCAGTTTCGAGAAGCTCGCCGCCGATAATTCCCTTAACTGCGGCGTCGGCTATAATCGCATCGAGCAGGGTAGAGGGCATACAGCCTCTCTCGCCGATTGACGGCCATCTCGGAAGCCAGCCACCCTCCTTGTAGTCGACGATGAAGCCCTTGAGCATCTCGGCATATTCTTTCTTTGCAATTATTGCAAGAAGCGGAAATTCTGTTCTGTATGTATCCCAAAAGCCGTTGTCGGTGTATCTTACGCCGCTCTTTGTGCTGCCGTCAAACGGGCAATAGTGAAGCTTGTTGCTGTCCTTGTCAATCTCATATGCCTTGTGCGGAAAAAGCCCCGTTCTGTACATGCAGGAATAGAAAGTTTTCATCTGCTTTTCATCAACAGGGTCAATCTCGATTCTCGAGAGATATTCGTTCCAGATGTCGTTACCCTCGGAATGAAGCTCGTCAAAGCTTTTGCCTGTGCAGTCCTGTTTCATGTTTTCGAGTGCCTGCTCAAAGCTTATGTATGACGAAGCGATATCGGCTTCAACCGATGTGTCGTAAAGTGCGGCATGAATAAACTCGCCGTCCTTCTTATACGACTTTTCGGAGTCAAGCTTTGACTTGAACTGAACGACAAGATAGGTCTTGAAGCCCTCATGAAAGGCTCCTCTCGCACCGTCCGTTGTGCAAAGCAGGCGGTTATTTTCAAAGTCAAAATCAAAGGTGTAGTTGCCGAAAACGGGAAAAACCGTGAAATACGGAGTCCTGTCCTCAGGGTAGGTGAGCCTTATTTTACAGCTGCGCTCGCCGGGAGTAAGCTCAAAATCTGTTCTCGAACGAAGAAAACGGAGTTTCATATATGTCGGCGTCATAACAGCGTCCTCGGGACGGTAGCTTGACCATGCACTGCCGACAGAATCCCTGATCTCGCCAGTCTGCGGGGTAAAAAGGAAAGTTCCGTAGTCGGAAATCCACGGGCTCGGCTGATGAGTGAGCCTTATGCCCTCAAGGCTGCGGTGAGTCGGGTGATAGAACCAGCCGCCGTCGTATTCGGTCTGTGCCGAATAGCCTGCCATTGCGAACGGGAGCTGAACGAGAGGCAGAGTGTTTCCGTTTGAAAAACGTCTGACGGAAAATGTGCCCTGCTTTATGTTAACGTATTTCAAGTAATCCATAAATTTCCCTCCGGATTTATTGTGTTAAGTCATTGTATCATATCGCTTTTTTGAGTGCAAGATAAAAGCCGCAAATTACCGGGATTTTTGTAATTTGCAGCTTATTTTTTATTTATTCAATCGTACCCGAGGTTGCTTTGAGATACATACTGTCATCGGTAACAAGCTGAAAACGGTCGTCCTTGTTTTTGTCGCTCCAGCCGTTTTTCGCCATGTAGATTTCGTCCTTCTCGGTGTCATAAATTCTTTCAAGACCGAGCGTAGCATCACTTTGCTTCTGACTTATTATGTCCTGACTTGTGTTTCGCTTTTCCCATGAGTCCATTATTCCGTCGGAAATGCTGCTCAGCTCGTTTCTGATTTGCATTGCGTTTGCCGTGCTCTCATTGCTTTGTTGGATTGCACTGTTGACATAACTTTGCGAATAATCAATCGAGCTGAGTGATTGGCAAAGTATATCTTTCCATTCGATAAGCGAATTTTCCTCACAGGTTATCGCAGCAATGTTATAAACCATATAAAAGCCTGCGTCAATGCCGAAGCCGCTTGCTGTGTTGCCGCTGAAATCAATTACGTCCGCGGTGAAAAGGCCCTCACCCTTGTTGCCGGCCGTGTCGATAAATCTCGCACGGAGCAGGGCAGAGCCGATAGCCTGAGATTTCATGCTACTGCTGCTTGCAAAGCTTTCAACGGTCTTGAACGAACCGAAGCTCGGAAAATCAAAGCTTGAATAACTCGGTTCGTAAGTTTTGGCAAACGTAGCGTATGAATTAAAAATCTTAAAGAAATTTTCTGTGGATGCAGGGGAAAGAACCGGTGCAGCCGCCATCATATTGTAATTTCCGCCATACATCTGATATGACTGGTTATAGTAGCTTCTGGCTGTTTCGCTGTGGAGAAGCGGCTGAGCCTTGAGCAGGAAAAATATCTGATTGATTGGATTTTTCGGGTCGGTTACACGTATTGCATGGAACATTCCGCTTCCGCCGGTCGTGACGGACCAGCCCTCGGGGATTTTCATTGAGAAGTCGGATGTTTTGTAGTCAACGAGCTTTGTCTGCTTCGCCTCGGACGGAGTAATTTTTACATCGACGGCTTTTGCCGCAGTCGTTGTAATGTCGGACGGTGGGTTATTGCTGTCGGCTTCTTTTTTGCCGCAGGCTGAAAATGAAAAAATCATCAAAGCCGCAAGCAAAATTGCAGTAATTCTCTTTTTCATGCTTAATACCCCTTTCGGCAGTTTCTATAATTGCATTATACCTGAAATTTTAATAAAAAGCAATATACAATATTTCCTGTTTCTGCTTTTTGGCTTTGTGCGTGAAAAATCCGACCCTTGATAAATTCAAAGGTCGGATAATTTTATTGAATTAAAACAATCAATATTTATATGTATTCTTCTGAGTCCATGCGCCGTGGCAGGTTGCTTCGGGCTTGTAAACCTTGATGTCGGCTGTTCCTGCGCCTTTAAGCGGCTGGTCGATCGAGCTGTTTACGAGCATTCCGTTTGCACCGACTGTAGCCTTGAGTGTGATACCCGGATATTCGATATCGGCTCTTGTGACAGCGATAGGTCCGAGGTCAACGTTACCGATGTCAAGGGGAGCGGCACACTGTGAAGCGTACTTCGGCTTCGGATTCTGAAGCGTAGCCTTTTCGGCAACTGTTACGATAGTAACAACATAATTTGAACCGCTTTTGGTGATGCTTGCCGACTTAGCTCCTGCCGCCTGAAGCTGTGCCTTCGGGAGATAGTCGATAGCCTTTGTCTTGTCGGAGGAAACGCCGTTGACAAATGACATGCTGTAGGTTGACGTCTTTGCGTACTTTTCAAGAACATATTTGTTTATGAAGTTCATAATCAAGTCGCTGTCCGGCTTCATTGTGTCAACCTTGATTGTAATGTTTTCCTTCTTCGTAACAGTAAGCTTCGGAGCCTTGGCTGTGGCCTTGATAGCGTTGTTGTAGTAAGCAACTATCTGCGCCTTGGAATACTTCGTCGGATCTGTTGACGTTGCCGAGCTGCCACCTGTCGAGGCAGAACCGCCTGTTGAAGTGCCTGTCGAAGAGCCCGAACTCGGTGTGCTTGCGTCAGGTGTTGCCGACGGGTCTGCTGCACTTGCGTCGGGTGTGGTTGCGTCAGGTGTTGCCGACGGATCGGCTGTTGCACCGCCCGAAGTGCTGCCGCCTGTTGCGGAGCTTCCGCCGCCGGATGTGCTTGCTGCTGCCGGTGTGTGTTTTGCCGTTTCAACCATAGCGTCACCGTATTTGCCGATGGCAAGCACGGAAGAAACACAGACTGCAATAACGCAGATAACGGCTGTCACCGATTTGATGATGGTTTCTTTCATGTTTTAATAACCCCCATTTTTTATTTTTAGCTTACGCTAAAAAGCTGCATTACATATTCATAACTATGACCGCACAGATGATGCACAGAACAAACATTATGAAATTGAGATTTCCGGAAATGTAGTTTTCTTTCTTTTTGTGGATTCCGTCAAGCAACACCACGGAGGCGATTGCAAGAATGAAAATTCCGAAAAAGATTGAAGTGAACTTTCCGAAAAACATCGAGATAAGAAAAGCGAGAAAGGAAATCATTGAAAAGATTGTGACTATCAGCCACGGAACAGTTATCTTTTCAGTGAAAAAACCCGAGTCCGATTTCTTCTTATTATTATCGCTCAACATTTATCACTCCTGTCTATAAAATGATAACAAAAATTCCGCTTTTCGTCAAGGTTCTTTTGTAATTGACAACGTGTACATATTGCACAAAATTTAGCTGAAAATTATGTTTAACTTTAAGGATTAAATCTGTGACTTTTTAATAAAACTGTGTTATAATACTAAAGGACTGAAAAAATTTTATTTACTTTTAATAAAATATTAGCCGAAAGGCGGAGGTAAGCGGTTGTTTGAGCAGATAATAAATTTTGAAAGAATGGAACAGGCTGTCAGTCTTTTCGGCAGCTTCGACGCAAACATAAAGTACATAGAAAAGAAATATTCCGTATCGGTCGTATGCCGTGGTGCGGAAATGAAGATAAGCGGCGAGGCGGAGAACGTTTCGCTTGCCGTCAGAGCCGTGAACGGCTTGCTTGATTTAATCAATAAGGGTGAACAGCTCAATGAGCAGAATGTCAGATATGTCACCTCACTCGTTGACGAGGGCGGCGAGGATCAGCTGAAAGGCATGAACGGCGACTGTATCTGTATGACGACGAAGGGCAGACCGGTTAAGCCGAAAACGCTCGGGCAGGAGAAATACGTTCAGGCGATACGCGACAACACAATAGTTATCGGCGTAGGCCCTGCCGGTACGGGTAAAACCTATCTTGCCGTTGCGATGGCGGTCAGCGCATTCAGAGCCAAGGAGGTCAACAGAATTATTCTGACACGTCCTGCGGTCGAAGCCGGCGAAAAGTTAGGCTTCCTGCCGGGCGACCTGCAGCAAAAGGTTGATCCCTATTTAAGACCGCTTTACGATGCACTTTTCGATATGCTCGGAGCCGAGAATTTTCAAAGATATCAGGAAAGGGGCAATATCGAGGTTGCACCGCTTGCATACATGAGAGGACGAACCCTTGACGACAGCTTTATTATTCTTGATGAGGCGCAGAACACGACGACGGAGCAGATGAAAATGTTCCTGACCCGTCTCGGTTTCAATTCGAAAATGGTCGTCACGGGTGACATAACGCAGATTGACCTGCCCGACGGAAAGCGTTCGGGATTGGTCGAGATAACCAAGATACTCAAAAATGTTGAGGATATAAAAACAGTAAGATTTTCAGAGAAGGATGTTGTACGTCATAAGCTGGTGCAGGATATCATCAAGGCGTACGAAAAGTATGAGGAGGCAAAGAAAAGACGATGAGCGATAAGATTAAGGTTATTATCACAAACGATCAGAAGGAAATTAAAATACCCACAGGTGTAAGAATGTTGATTCGCCGCTGCTGCAATGCGGTGCTTGTTAACGAGAATTTTGAAGGCTCGGCGGAGATAAGCGTTCGCTTTGTCGATGACGAGATCATTCATGAGCTTAACCGTGAGTACAGACACGTTGACAGAAGCACGGATGTGCTCTCTTTCCCGCTCGGCGAGAACGGCGTTTACGACATCAACCATGACACGGGTGCGAAAATTCTCGGCGATATCGTGATTTCCATGCAGCATGCCGTTATGCAGGCTGACCTTTACGGTCACTCGCTTCAGCGTGAAATTGCTTTCCTTACCGTACATTCCATGCTTCATCTTCTCGGCTACGACCACGAGGCCGAGGGACTTGAAAGAGTTCGTATGCGCGAAAAGGAAGAGGCTGTTCTCACTCAGCTCGGACTTAAGAGAAACGACAGCTACTATTCGGAGGATAACTGATGACAAAAACCGCATTTATTGCCATTGTCGGCTGTCCGAATGTCGGCAAATCGTCGATTCTTAACCGTCTGCTCGGTCAGAAGATAGCCATTGTTTCGGACAAGCCGCAGACGACGAGAACCAAGATCATGGGTGTTCTGACCGAGGGCGACACTCAGCTTGTTTTCACCGACACTCCCGGCTTCCACAGACCGAGGACGAAGCTCGGCGAAAAGATGGTTCAGGCTGTTTCGGACAGCGTTTCGGGCGTTGACGCCTGCCTTTTCGTTGTTGAACCGGAGGGCGAGCTGAGACCGGCCGAGCTTGAGCTTATCGAAAAATTCAAGAAGCTGAAAATGCCTGTTATCCTTGCGATAAACAAGGTTGACACGCTTCCCGATAAGGAAGTTTTGATGGCAAGAATTCTTGAACTTTCAAAGACCTATGATTTTGAAGCGGTTGTTCCCGTATCCGCTCTCAGGGGAATCAACATGGATGAGCTTCTTTCGGAAATGAAAAAGCTTGCCGAGGAAAGCGTATTCTTCTTCCCCGAGGACACACTGACGGATCAGCCGGAGCGTGTTATTGCGGCGGAGATTATTCGTGAAAAGCTTTTGAGAAATCTTGACAGAGAGATTCCGCACGGCGTTGCGGTCAGCATTGAAAAAATGCGTGAACGTGAGGATTCCGACATCATGGATATCGAGGCGGTTATTTATTGCGAAAAGGACAGCCACAAAGGAATCATAATCGGCAAGAACGGAGCCATGCTCAAACGAATTTCCACAAGAGCGAGGGAGGACATGGAAAAATTCTTTCAGTGTCATATCAATCTGCGCTGTTGGGTCAAGGTCAAGGAAGGCTGGCGCAACAGAGAGGGCTTGATTCATAATTTCGGACTTGACTGATAAAAAACGGGCATCAAAATGACGGTGGATTTTTTTACCGCCGTGAAAAATAAATAAACATCTGATCCCTGCAAATAATTTTATTTGGAGGGATTTTATATGAATAACAGTTTTAAGGATCTTGCCGCATGGGATAAATTCGCTTCGAGCGGAAAGATTTGCGACTATCTTCAATACAAGCATATTTCAACACAGGAGAAGAAGGATGAAGTTTCGGACGGACGGACTGATAATCAGGGAGCAGCAGACGGGCGAGGATGACCGCCTTGTAACTCTGCTCACCCGTGACCACGGCGTTATCAGAGCCTTTGTAAGAGGAGCGAAGAGAATAAAAAGCAGGTCGCAGAGCGCAACTCAGCTTTTTGCCTACGGAAGCTATTCTGTTTACAGGGGCAGAGATGCCTATTCGGTCGATGAGGCTCAGCCCAAGGAGATATTTTTTGATTTAAGAAACGACATTGAATCTCTTGCACTGGCTCAGTATTTCTGCGAGCTGGCAGGGGAGCTTGCTCCGGTTGAGGACGACGCCGACGAATATCTGCGGCTAATCCTCAACGCTCTACATATGCTGATGAACAAAAAAAGACCGCAGGCTCAGCTTAAAGCCGTTGTGGAGCTGAGGCTACTCTGCCTTTCGGGTTATATGCCGGATCTCGTTGCCTGCGGCGACTGCGGTGAGGAATACGACGGCGATTTTCTTTTCAGTCCCGTTGAGGGCCTTATCTTCTGCGAAAAATGCAGACACAAGCACTCGGGAATAATGCTTCCGCCCGGAGTGCTCCGTGCAATGAGGCACATTTGCTACAGCGAGGACGAAAAGCTGTTTTCATTCACTCTCGGCGAGGAGAGCATGAAGATGCTCGGCGAGGTGACTGAAAGATTTCTGCTGACACAGACATCAAAAAAATTTAAAACACTGGATTTTTACAAAGTTATAGCAGCATCGTATAATTGAGATGCTGCCTTATGAAAGGATGAGCAAAATGAACCGACAGTATCCGGCACTTGAACTGGATAAGGTGCTTGAGCTACTGGCTCAGCATACCTCATGCGAGGATGCCCGGCTTGCTGCTCTGAGCCTTGAACCGCAGACCGACCTTGCGTCGGCACAGGCACTGATGAATCAGACGAGGGACGCACACATGCTCCTTGCCCGCTTCGGCGGTCCTGCATTCGGCGGTCTTATAAATGTTAATAACGCTCTCTACCGTGCCGACGCAGGCAGTACGCTCAGTCTCAAAGAGCTTCTCAATGTTGCCTCGGTGCTCCATGTTATAAGAACAATTTCGCAATGGAGAAGTACAAATGAGGGCGTCACAACCGTGCTTGACGTGTATTTCAATGCACTTATGCCGAACAGATTCCTTGAGGATTCGATAACGACAGCTATTATCTCCGAGGAGGAGATTGCCGACAACGCTTCACCGACCCTTGCCGATATCAGAAGAAAGATTCGTGCGCAGGAGTCAAAGGTCAGAGATCAGCTCGGTAAATATACGCACAATTCAAATTTTTCAAAATATCTTCAGGACAATATCATAACCATGAGAAACGGCCGTTACGTTATCCCTGTCAGAAATGAGTACAGGGGAGAGGTGCCGGGTCTTGTGCATGACACCTCATCGAGCGGTGCAACGGTTTTCATAGAGCCGATGCCGATAGTTGAGGCGAATAACCAAATTAAACTCCTCAAAAATAAGGAGGAGGACGAGATCGACCGCATTCTTGCCGAGCTTTCGGCGAATGTCGGCAGCTTTGCAAATTCAATCAAGGATAGCTACGAATGTGCGGTTGAGTTGAATCTTATTTTCGCAAAGGCTCAGCTTGCCTATGCAATGAGGGCGAGCGTCCCTCAGCTTAATAACGAGGGCATAATAGAGCTGAGACGTGCAAGACATCCGCTTATTGACAAGAACAAGGTTGTGCCGGTCGATATCAGTCTCGGCACGGATTTTGATACAATAGTTATTACGGGCCCGAATACGGGCGGCAAAACCGTTTCGATAAAGACCATCGGTCTTATGTCGCTGATGGCAATGTGCGGCCTTATGCTCCCGGTTGACGACAGAAGCAGGATATCGGTCTTTGACCATGTGCTTGCCGATATCGGCGACGAGCAGAGCATTGAGCAGTCGCTTTCAACGTTCTCGTCGCACATGACAAAGATTGTTAAAATTCTCGAGCTTGCCGACGATAAGAGCCTTGTGCTTATCGACGAACTTGGAGCAGGTACAGACCCGATCGAGGGTGCGGCACTTGCGGTTTCGATTCTCGAGCAGCTTAGAAATCAGGGTGCAAAGATTGCGGCAACAACTCACTATGCCGAGCTTAAGTCATACGCCTTGCAGACCCCGGGCGTTATTAACGGCAGCTGTGAATTTGACGTTCAGTCGCTCAAGCCGACATATAGGCTTCTTATCGGTATTCCCGGACGTTCAAATGCTTTTGCAATTTCAAAAAGGCTCGGAATCAGCGATGAAATAATCGAGCACGCTCAGGAGCTTGTTTCAAACGAAAACGTTCGCTTTGAGGACGTTGTGGACAGGCTTGAACAGAGCCGTGCGAATATGGAAAAAGAGCGTGAGGAAGCGAGAAAGATTCGTGAGGAGGCCGATCGTGAGCTTGAAAAGGCTCAGAAGCTGAAGGCGGACATCGAAACGCTCAGGCAAAAGGAGCTTGAGGATGCCAAGAGTCAGGCGGTTAGGATTACCGAGCAGGCGAAGCGTGAAGCTTATCAGCTGCTCAATGACCTTGAAATGCTCAAAAAGCAGCAGGCTAAGGAGAAAAACGCCGCCGAGATGGCTCGCCGTGCAAGAGCGGTCATCAAAAAGGATCTCAATGCGATAGACACGGCTTCCGACCCGATAGTTTCTCTCGGCAACGACGAGGACTATGTCTTGCCGCGTCCGCTTAAAATCGGCGATACTGTAATAATTGCCGATATAGGGAACGAAGCGACTGTTGTTACACTTAAAGATAAAAAAGGCCTTGTTACCGTTCAGATGGGAACGATGAAAACAAGGGTCAAGGAAGAAAATCTACGGCTTATCGAAAAGAAAAAGAGCGTTGAAAAGAAACGCTCCGTTGCAACGGGCAGAATGGAAAGCCGCATGAATATGAAGGCTCAGACCAGCGTTGACCTCAGAGGAATGACGGTCGAGGAGGGCATATTGGAGCTTGACCGCTATATTGACCATGCACTTAGAATGGGAATAAACGAATTCACGGTAATTCACGGCAAGGGCACAGGCGTTCTGCGCTCGGCCGTCAGGGATTATCTGAAAAAATCAAAGTATGTTAAAAATTCACGTCTCGGCACGTTCGGAGAAGGAGAGGACGGAGTAAGCATTGTCACACTCAAATAGCAAAGATAAACTATTAATGGCGTTCGCAATGCTTGTTTTCGGCACTTTAGGACCCTTTATAAACAATATTAATTTTCCCTCATCATTCATTTCTTTCACAAGGGCACTCATAGGCAGTCTTTTTATCGGCATTTTTATGGCGGTCAGCGGCCACGGCTTTGACGGAAAGTCGATTGTGAAAAACTTGAAGCTTCTCATTCCGTCGGGTATAGCGATGGCTTTTAACTGGATTTGCCTTTTTGAAGCTTACAGATTCACGGGCGTTACGGTCGCAACGCTGTGCTACTATATGGCACCGGTAATTGTCGTTGTGATTTCGCTGTTCATTCTCAAGGAGAGGCTGACTGCGACCAAGGGCGTAAGCGTTATTGCGGCCGTCATAGGAGCGGTGCTTATTTCCGGCGTTGTAACAGGTGCGACAAAGAGCGTCAAAGGAATCCTTTTCGGACTTGCCGCCGCAGCTTTATACAGCACGGTTATTGTTATCAACAAGTTTGTTCGTGAGCTTTCGCCTGTTGAGACGACGTTCGTTCAGCTCACCGTTGCCGCAGTTACAATGATTCCGTATGTTCTGCTGACCGAGGATGTGACGGGCTTTGGCTTTGATACGAAGTCGATTATCTTCACGTTGATCATCGGCATGTTCCACACGGGATTCGCTTATATGATTTATTTTTCGTCCGTGCAGAAAATTCCTGCGCAGACGACCGCCGTTTTCAGCTACATAGACCCTGTCACGGCGATTATTGTTTCCGCAGTTTTCCTCGGCGAGAGATTGGATGCCGTTCAGATAATCGGCACGGTTCTTATCCTTGCCGCAACGCTTTTTAACGAGCTTGCTCCGTTGATAAGGGAGAGGCTAAAGAAGAATGGCTGATCGGATTTAAAACAGCACTTTTCGTAGGGGTCGATGTCCACATCGACCCAAGGTGAGAAGAAACAATAATGGCGCCCTTGTAGGAGAGTGTCAGCGTAGCCGACGGAGGGGTTTAATTCAAGTGAAAAGATAAAAGTGAAGAGTGAAATGAAGCGAAGACTTTGCGTAGAAAAGTATTAAATAGAGAAAAAATGAGAAAAAGGGAGATGTAAATGAACTCATTCAGCATTATCAGAAGCATATTTTTTACTGTTTTTGTTGTCGCAACCATTGCAATTGCAGATCACAGCAAGAAAAGAACACTTTCAATTATATGCTGTATCGCTGTGTTTGCCGGACTGTTTGTTTTTGACCTGAATTATCCTGCCGAAAATTTTTTCTATGGCTTTAAAACAGCCGAGCAAGCTTTTTCATATTCAAAGGACGGGGAAATCAAGCATGTGATAGAGGGCTCGGAGTCGGGAATGGTGACTTATAAGACCAAGGATGCTAACGGAACCTGTATTCTCCCGAAAGATGGAAGCAGGTGGAAGCTTGACTCTTTATTCTATTACAAAGAAGTTTACAACAAATATTTTTCTTATGAAGATCAGCCTTGCAATATAATGATTTTTCATGCAAAGGGAACGGATGACTATTATGTGGAAATCTTATGCTTTTATTCAAGCAGGGAAATAACTGTTTCGGACAATAGAGGCTCGGTATTTTTGCGTGAAGAAAACAGTTCTCCGCTTTCGACTGCGATGTTTTATTCCTATGTTAACAGTGTTGACAATACATATAAAATATATATAAACGATTGTACTGTTCAGGTTACTTTGGGTGACAAGGATATAAAAACCGTTACACCGTTAAAGTAAATTTTGCGGCGAATTATTTTATCACGAAAGGAATGTTCTTTATGAAAGACCTTATAATTATCGGTTCGGGCGGTCTCGGACGTGAGACTGTATGGACGGCAGAACGAATCAATGCCGTCAGCCCGGAATGGAATATTCTTGGCTTTATTGACGATAATATTCAGGTACAGGGCAAGCTGATTGACGGCTGCAGGGTGATCGGAACGACCGCCGCCGCAGCTAAATACCCGAACGCATATTATGTTTGTGCAGTCGGCAGTGCAAAGCTCAGGAAAAGAATCGTTGAAAAAATAAAGAGCTTTGCAGATGTGAAGTTTGCAACGCTTATTGATCCGGCTGCCGTGATCGACAAGGACAGGACGGAGATAGGTGAGGGCTGTATTATCTGTGCAAACACCTATATTACGCTTGATATCAAAATCGGCAGTCATGTTTATATCGGTGCCAATTCAACCGTCGGGCATGATTCGAGAATTGATGATTTTGTGACGGTTTATCCCGGCGTCAACGTCTCGGGAAGCACTTATCTCGGCTCGTGCTGTGAAATGGGTACAGGTTCAAAGATAATCCAAGGTCTTTCGGTCGGCATGAATACCATTGTCGGTGCAGGAGCGGTCGTTGTCAAAAATCTTCCGCAGGATTGCACGGCCGTCGGAGTGCCGGCAAGAATTATAAAGATGAATCGAAGCATATAAAAAAGGACGGTATCAAAACAATTAAGTTAAGATACCGTCTTATTATTTATGTAAATCAGAAGCCGAGGATGTGGCTTACGATGTCACGAATAATCTTCAACAGATTGAGAAGAACATTCTTGAGACCGGTGAAGAAGGAGTTGCTTCCCGCACCCTTGTCGCAGCTGAAGTTTGCTTCGATTGTGATTGCTCCGTCCTGAATACGGATTGTTGAAGGAGCTTCGCCGTTGACAGTTACCTTGAGTGCATCGTCAAACTTGTAACCCTCTTTGGGAGCGATTGTGATTTTGGCTGTGTACTCTCTGCCGTCCTCATAAACATAGCTTGAATCTGCGGCAGAAACAATACCGTTTGTCTTGGTGTCGTACCATGTGAAAGCTTTTACGCTGAGATTTTCACTGCTGAGAACATAGTCGATGCTGGGCTTTTCGCCTGCAACCGGTGTATTGATTGTGATATCAACATTTCCGGCAATAATATAAACTGTTTTATCATCTGCTGAGGCAGCAACGCTCAGAATGCCGAAAACCGTGATTACAGCAATGAGAATTGCTAAGATTTTTTTAGTTGTTTTCATGTTAATTCTCCTTTTCTTCTTTTGTCGGCGAGTTTTCGCCTTTTCCTTTTCTATAATTATAACATAAAATAAAGCTTTGTCTATATACAGTACGAAAAAATGTCGTTTTTTATTGATAAATTTTCCGATTTGTGATATAATCGACCGGTAATTTATAAGAGGGTGAGTAAATGTTAAAGGAAAGAGCATCGGGAGTGCTGATGCATGTTTCTTCGCTTCCGTCAAAGTACGGAATAGGTGTTTTCGATAATAATTGCAAGCATTTTGCCGATAGGCTCAGTCAGATGAATTTTAGCTATTGGCAGGTTCTTCCTTTTAATCCGGTTGACGCTTCCAATTCGCCGTATTGCTCATCGTCCGCATTTGCCGGCAATTTTATGTTCATTGACCCTGAGCAGCTTTATGCCGACGGTCTGTGCACTGAGGAAGAGCTTGAAAGCAATGTTTATACAGGAAGTCCGTACACGGCCGACTATGAATTTGCCGCAGAGAAAAGGCTTGCTTTGCTTAAAACGGCTTTTTTGAGAATAACTCCCGAAATTGCACAGAATGTGAAAGACTTTGAAAAGGAAAATTCATGGCTTACCGATTTTTCGCTTTACATGGCTCTCAAAGAGGCTAATGACATGAAGCCGTGGTGGCAGTGGAGTGAGGAGCAGGCAAGGTATGAGACCTTTATGCAGAAGCACAGATACGATTATGAGGAACGCTCGGCATTTTGGCGTTTTGTTCAGTACATTTTCTATTCTCAGTGGAAAAATGTGAAGAAATATATAAACTCAAAGGGAATCGCCGTTATTGGTGATATGCCTATCTACGTTTCAATGGACAGTGCAGACGTTTGGGCAAACCGTAATATGTTCCTGATTGACGATAAAACGCTGAAACTGCAGAAAATCGCGGGTGTTCCGCCCGATTATTTCTCAAAGGACGGTCAGCTTTGGGGCAATCCGCTCTATGACTGGAAGGCGATGGATAAGGACGGCTACTCATGGTGGCTCCGGCGAATCGGAGCGGCAATCAGTACCTACGATGTGGTTCGCATTGACCATTTCAGAGCCTTTGCGAGCTTCTGGCAGGTTCCGGCCGAGAGTGAGACGGCGAGGGAAGGCGAATGGGCAAAAGGCCCGGGAATGAAGCTTTTTGAAAAAGTTTTTGAAAAGTACCCCGATACGCCAATCATTGCCGAGGATCTCGGAGTGTTCGGCGACGACGTTGTCAAGCTCCTTGAGGATACGGCTTTCCCGGGAATGAAGGTTATTCAGTTCGGCTTTGACGAAAGCTCGGATTCGTCGCATCTGCCGCACAATGCCGTAAGAAATTCCGTGAATTACGTCGGCACACATGACAACAACACGCTTCTGGGCTGGCTTTGGGAGGCTGATGAAGTGTCAAGACGCTTTGCACTCGACTATTGCGGCTTCAAGGGCGAAAACTGGGGCGAGGGCGGCTATCGCTCGGAAAGCTGCCGTGCAATAATCGAAACCGTGTGGAAGTCCGTTTCAAATACCGCAATTATCGCCTTTCAGGATCTTTGCGGCTTCGGCAGTGACGCAAGAATGAATATCCCGGGCGTTGCCGATAAAAACTGGCGGTTCAGGACGACAAATGAAACCGTAGACGCTGTCGACACGGCGTATTATAAAAAGATAAATCACATCTTCAAGCGTGATTATAAGGTTATATAGTTTTATATTTTAAAGAGGGGAGACTGAATTGAATTCGGTCTCCTTTTTTTGCAATACAGAACATACAAGCAAATAATTCTATCAATTAGTTACAAAAGGTTACAACATTAACAAAAAAGACATATTTGCACAACATTTTCGTGGTATATATATTGATGTTGAAAAAATCACGAGGAAGGTATTTTATGAAGAAAACCACTTTTATAAAAAGAATCGCACTTGTTTTTCTTAGCGTTGCAATGATTGTTTGCTGCATTCCGTTTAGCGCTTCGGCTGCTCCGGCAAATGCAAAGACCATCTTCGAATTCTGCATCAAAGAGCTTAAGCTCAACAAAGCCGGTGCATGCGGCGTACTTGCAAACATTGAGGCTGAGTCGGACTTTAACCCCAACCTCTACGGCGACGGAGGCGACAGCTACGGAATCTGCCAGTGGAATCTCTCGAGATTCGATAACCTCATCAGCTTCTGTAACAAGAACGGTTACAACTGGAAGACTCTTACCGGTCAGCTCTATTTCCTTAAATATGAGCTTACAAACAACAAGAGCGACACGGGCTACATTCTCGATAAGCTCAAGAACGTTTCCAACACCGCTCAGGGCGCATACACAGCAGGCTATGACTGGTGCTACTACTTTGAGAGACCCGCTAACAAAGCAGCAAAATCCGAGAGCAGAGGCTACAAGGCACAGAACAGCTATTGGCCTGAATTCAAGAATTACACTCTTCCGACAGAAGTTAAGCCGACTCCGGCTCCTTCATATAAGCTCGGCGATGTAAACTCGGACGGAAAGATTAATTCAAGCGATGCGCTTGATATTCTCCGTTATTCAACCGGTGCTTCAAAGTTCAGCGCAACGCAGATTAAAGCCGGCGACCTCAACAGAGACGGTAAGGTTAACTCAAACGATGCACTTATCGTTCTTTCAATCTCGACAGGCAAGACAAGCACAGCGAACTATTAATTAAACAATAACATAAAAGGTGTTGTTCCGGACGACCGTAACAGCACCTTTTTGATATATATCGAAGTGCGGCACAGCAGAATTTGCAGATTCCTGTATGCTGCCGGGACGACTTCTTTTCTTTTGCTAAAATCCACCCCTTGATCACAGATAATCAAGAGGTGGATTATTGATTTACTTTAAGATTTTTGATTTACTTTAAGATAATCGAAAACAGGATATCGGCGGAGAGCTTGACGAGTTTTGCAAGAAAAGCGAATATCTGCGAAACAACAGTCGGCTTGAGAAGTTCGTCGGTAACGGGGGAGAGGGTGTTGGTTTTGCTGTCATATTTCATGAACTGCGGATAGCTTTCGCTGTCGTGAACCGTGAGCTGCTTTTCGCTTTTGGCAAGCCAAATAAGGAAGTCCGTTGATTCGCCGACATTGTAATCGACGTGAGCCATATCGCGAATGAACCATGTCTGCTCAGGGAACATGCAGGTCGATGCGTCAAGCTGACGGTCTGCGCTGAGGTGGTTATGTCCGTCCGCCTTTGCCTGCGTGTAGCCCGCGGGGAGCGTTTCGTCGAGCTTTGAACAAATTGCACCGCCGGAAGCGTAATTGACATCAATTAAAAAGTCGTTGTTGCTTGTTGTCGAGCTTTCAGAGATGGGAAGACCCTGCAAATTGTATTGCGCTGTTATGTAAACCGTCGTGTCTTTCTCTGCGGCCTTGAGAATGTCATAAGCCCTTGCCTGAACGTTGCGGTGATATTCATCAATGGATTTTATAAGTGCAGAGTCGGCATCGGCAAGCATAATCTCTTTTGCTTTTTCGTAATTCTCGGCGTCAACCAAATTCCAAAGTCCGGGCATATAGCCGAAAACAGGAATTATAAGCTCCTTGTAAAGTCTATCATTGAGATTTGTGAGGATATTGTTTATGTATCCGTCAATCGAAGTGTTGACCTTGTACGATTCAAGGCTTCGATTGAGGAACATAATCAGCTCGTCGAGAAAATCGTTCCTTGTCAGCTGTGCCATTCTGCGAATGAGACCGTAAGCGTCAATGCTCATGTCGCCAGAGAACATCGAGCCCATGCAGGACGTTCCCTGAAATGCCGTCGAGCAAAGCGAAACGCTGTTAACGTCGGCACTGCCGTATTTATAAAGATAGGAGCAGATGACTGTTCCGCCCATGCTGAAAGCGGATAGTGCAACACGGTCACACTTGGTCTCAGCCTTGACAGTCCTGATAAACTTGTTCAGCTCGTCGGCATGCTTGAGCGGATCAAGTCTCCAGTCGTAGTTGAAGAAATATGTATTGTCTGCACCGAAGGCCTCAATTCCGGCCTTGACAACGCCGCCCTCGTCCTTGACCTCGTTCATGAAAGCTTCGGGATAGTTGCCTGCACTCAGAGGAAATACATCCGTTGTAACGTTGTATTTTGAGCTGCCGTCAGGGTTACATGAAATGTCGTCAAATGCCTCCGATGCGGCAGGGAAAAGAGCGTCGCCAAGCTTATCGTAATCGCTGTCCTTGAAGAATTCGACAAGGGGAAGAACAATTTTTGAAGCAAGCTTTAGGATTGCTTTAGTCGATGTCGGGAACACCTTTTCGTTGTCCTTATATAGAGGAAAAGTGTTCATTCCGCTGACAACGATAAACGCAGTTTTAGGCTCGGACGCAAAGGCAGGCATCAGTGAGCAAAATACAACAGCGAGACAAAGGATGGCGCTGATAAGAATTTTTGCGGTTTTTTTCATGATATTTATCCTTTCAAAAGAGCAAGGAGATGTTGCATTCGGATACAAAATCTAAATGCGACACCTCCTGAATTTATTTCTTATATGTGTTAAGGAAAGCTTTGGTTCTCTCGTTTTTAGGATTGACGAGAACCTCCTCGGGTGTGCCCATCTCGGCGATAACGCCGTTGTCCATGAAGATGACCTCGTCCGAAACATCTTTGGCAAAGTTCATCTCATGGGTAACGATAACCATTGTCATCTTATCCTCGGCAAGCTGACGGATTGTTTTAAGGATCTCGCCTGTAAGCTCCGGGTCAAGAGCCGAAGTAGGCTCGTCAAAGAAGAGAATCTTCGGATTCATCGCAAGCGCACGGGCGATTGAAACTCGCTGCTGCTGTCCGCCCGAGAGCTGGCAGGGATAAGAATCCAGCTTATCGGAAAGTCCGACTTTTCCGAGGAAATATTTCGCTGTTTTGTCTATTTCTTCAAGCAATTCCTTTTTCTTCTGCTTGTAATCGGGACGTCGTTTTGCCGCAAGCTTCATTGCAAGCGTAACGTTTCCGAGAGCCGTGTACTGCGGAAAGAGGTTGAACTGCTGGAAAACGAGACCGATATTCTGCTTGTTCTTTTCGAGAGCCTTAATTTCCTTCTTGTCGGTTATAGCACTGTCAAAAACGACCTGATCGTTGACCGTTATCTTGCCGGAGGTTGCCGTTTCAAGTCCGTTGATACAGCGAAGAAGCGTAGTCTTGCCGCTTCCGGAAGAGCCGATAACGGAGAGCACCTTGCCCTCCTGAAGCTCAAAGGAAATACCCTTGAGTACCTCGGTTGAGCCGAAATTTTTAGTTAAATCTTTAACTTCAAGTATTGCCATTTTTTCAGCCCTCCTTATACCTTGTAGAAGTTGAGCCGCTTTTCGATCTTGTTGAAAAGAATTGTCAGCAATCCGCTTGCAACAAGATAGAATACACCGGAATAGAGAAGCGGCCAAAGAATTCCGCTGCCTCTGATGTAGCTTTCGGCGACAAATATGATTTCATAATACGTAATAATTCTTGCAAGTGATGTATCCTTGACAAGTGTAATTACTTCATTGCTGATTGGGGGAACAACATTTCTGATAACCTGCAAAAGAATTACTCGGAAAAAGGTTTCTGCTTTTGTCATTCCGAGAACCTTACAGGCTTCGTACTGTCCGGTGGGGATGGATTCAATGCCGCCGCGGAAAATCTCGGAAAAATAGCAGGCATAGTTAAAAATAAAGGTAAGATAAACCGCCGGTTCGCAAGCCAGCATGAATTCACCCTTGGTCAGGAGTCCAGGTCCGTAATAAAAAACGATAAGCTGAAGCATAAGCGGAGTGCCGCGGACTATCCAAACAATGGTTCTGACGAGCCAGCGAAGCGGTTGAAATTTACTTCTGGAGCCGAAGCTGATAATCAATCCGAGCGGCAGGGCGAAGGCGAGCGTTATCGCAAAGATCTTTAGGGTCGGCAAAAAGCCGTTGGCGAATAGGTTTACCGTTACGTCCCAAAATGATGTGCTCATGTGTTAAATCCTCTCTGAAACAACAGTATAGGGTAAAGGTATTCGCCCTTACCCTAAAACCGTATTTAACTAAATTTAATAATTATTTTGTAGCCTGAAAGTCAGTTACAATGCTGTCCTGAAGACCGTATTTTTCGGCAATGGTCTTAACTGTTCCGTCAGCAACAAGCTCGGAAATTGCTGTGTTGACTGCTGCAACGATGTCGGAACCCTTTCTGAAAGCGATACCGTAGTATTCGTCATCGCCGAGCTTAACGTCCTTCATGATCGAAAGGTTGCTGTAAGTCTTGCCCTCAACAAGCATTGAGCCGGCCATAACGTAGTCGATAACGCATGCCGCAGCCTGTCCGCTCTGTACCTGGAGAAGAGCGTCGCTCTGACTTTCAACGGGCTTATAGCTCTTGGAGAGTGTTGCATTGGCCTGGATCGCAGATTCACCTGCGGAGCCCTGTTCTGCAACGATGGTCTGACCTGCAAGGCTTTCAACGGTAGTGTACTTAGCGTCCTTAACAACAACTACCTGATAGTTTGTCATATAAGCACCCGAAACATCGGCAACATTCTTGATAGCATCGGTGATTGTCATACCGTTCCAGATGGCGTCGATTGACTTTGTGTTAAGCTCGTTTTCTTTCTGACCCCAGGTGATTACCTTGAATTCTGCAGTAACGCCGAGCTTCTCGCATACTTTTCTTGCAAGGTCAGCGTCGAAGCCGATCCATTCGCCGTTAGCGTCTTTGTAGTCCATCGGGTCGAAATCCGTGATGCCGATAACAAGCTTACCGTTGTTCTTAACGTATTCAAGGTCGCTGTCTGTTGCGGTTTTCTTATCGCCGCAGCCTGCGAAGATGAATGTCATTGCTGCCATAAGTACGGCAAGCGTGATTGCAATAATTTTTTTCATAATGTTTTCCTCCAAACTTTATTGTGGTAGTATAGTAGCACATTAGCACACTAAAGTCAAGAGCTTTTTTCAAAATATTTTAAAAAATTATTTAATTTTATATTTTTCCTTGAATTCGGCTATTTTCTGAGCCTCTGCCTTTTCATTTTTTACGGTTTTGACGTATTTATAAACAAAAAATCCCGCAAAAAGAAGCCAAAGAACGGCGAGCATATACCATACTCCGTTTGAATAAACCTTATGCTCGGCAACAATGAGAACAATTTGAACGCCGCACATGAAAACACCGAGAACGGCAAAGATGATATAAAGTACCTTTTTGCTGATAATATCGGAAAGCTTTTCTTTTTCCATATCAACACCTCCGTATTAATTAACCACAGTAAATTTTAACATATATAAATGTATTTTGCAATAAGAATTATTCTCAGTCAATGAGTGAGAGAATTTCCCTGAACGAGTCAAATTTATAATCGTAACCGTCTACCGTGCCGAAACCGTAGGCAGCAAAGCCAAAGGGAATATCGGCAAGAGAGGCGGCATTTTTATCACCCTGAGTGTCACCGATATAAAGTGAATTCTTAAAATCGTGCTTTGTAATAACTTCTTTGATATTCTCACCCTTAGAAAGCGTTTCGGGATTCTCAAAAACGGTGTCGCAGAAGTATTTGCCGAGCTTGTGATATGAGAGAAAAGCGTCCATGTAGCTTTCCTGACAGTTGCTTACAATATATAATTTAAAATGCTTGCTCAATTCTGCAAGAGTTTCCTCAACACCGTCGTAAAGAATTCCGCCATGCTCTCTTAATTCACCGACGCATGCGACAGTTGCTTCATCAAAGAATTTTTCCGACAAATTCTTATTCATATTCGGGAAAAGCTTGTTCATCAAATCAATACGGTTAAGTCCCATGACCGATCTAATCTGTTCGTCGGTCGGCAGGGGAAGATTGTATCCTTCGGCAACCCTCTGCCAGGACGACGTTATACAATTCATGGAACTCCAAAGCGTTCCGTCAAGATCAAATCCGATACTGTCAAACATAGTAGCACCTCCGTGTATACATATATAATACAGGCAATCGCTTTCCGTGTCAAATAAATTATTTAATAAAACAGTTGACAAACATTGACCCTTGTGGTAAAATTCTAAATACCGCATATTACGGGCGTCGCTTTCGGGCGGCACAAGTGATTTATTCCGCCCCACGTAGCGAGTCCATAATAAAGGAAGGTTAGTTAGAATGTACGCAATCATCGTTACCGGCGGCAAGCAGTACAAGGTTGAGGCTGGAGACACCCTCTACATTGAGAAGCTTGACGTTGAAGCTGACAGCGAAGTTGTTTTTGACAAGGTTATCGCAGTCGGTAAGGAAGATGGCATTGTTGTAGGCGCTCCGTATGTTGACGGTGCAACTGTAACGGCAAAGGCTGTCAAGAATGGCAAGGCTAAGAAGGTAGTTGTATTTACCTACAAGCCGAAGAAGAACGAGAAGCGCAAGATGGGCCACAGACAGCCCTACACTAAGGTAGAAATCTCAGCTATCAACGCATAAGCAATGATTAGAATCGATTTCTTCTGTTCGGATAAATCAATCGAAGGTTTCGAGATCAGCGGTCATTCAGGTTCGGCAGAGGCCGGTTTGGACATTATCTGTTCGGCTGTTTCCTCGGCGGCTTATATGGCGGCGAACACGATTACCGAGATTGTTAAGTGCAAGGCGGAGGCCGATGTTTCCGACGGATTCATGAGCTTTCACGTCAAGTCGAAATTATCCGATGCGCAGCAAATTCTTGAGGGCTTAAAGCTTCATCTCGAGGCTTTAGCCGCAGATTATCCAGACAACATTAAAGTAACACTACGGAGGTGTCAAAATGCTTAAGATCAACATTCAGCTTTTCGCTCATAAGAAAGGTATGGGTTCCACCCGTAACGGCCGTGATTCCGAGTCAAAGAGACTTGGCGCAAAGCGTGCCGACGGTCAGTTTGTTCTTGCAGGTAACATCCTTTACAAGCAGCGCGGAACACACATCCATCCGGGCAACAACGTTGGCAAGGGTTCTGACGATACTCTTTTCGCTCTCATCGACGGTACTGTTAAGTACGAGCGTTGGGGCAAGGATCGCAAGAAGGTCAGCGTATATCCCGTTGAGCAGTAATCTTTATTAAACAAAGAAAAGGTCGTTGAATTCTCGCAATTCAACGGTCTTTTTTCTCTGCAAAAATAATATTGTAAAAAGCGTACAACTGTGTTAAAATAATAGAAAATATTTTCAGGGTGAAATCATGCTTAACGAAGATGAGATAAAAAAGATTTTCGGTCAGCGATTGACCGAGGCGAGAAAGGCGTGCGGAATAACTCAGCTCAGTCTCGCCGAAAAATTGAATTACAGCGACAAAGCGGTTTCCAAATGGGAGAGAGGAGAGAGTCTGCCGGACGTCCTGACGATAATGAAAATCGGCGAAGCTCTCGGCGTCACAATGTCGTACCTTTTGGGCGAGGAGGACAAACCGAAAACCCCGGACAGAATTGTCAATGAGAAGCGTTCCAAGCGTTCAATTTCCGTGTTTGTGCCGCTTGTTTCGGCAATCGGGATTTATTTCATCGCATCGGTTTTGTTTTTGATTTTTAAGCAGATTCCGTCCGTTGCGCCGTATGCCGACTATTCGTTCCTGTTCGCACTGCCCGTTGTGTTCATCACGCTGAGCGTATTCTCTTTCATCTGGTGGCACAACATTTCGCAATGTATCTGCCTGTCGATTTTAATTTGGTCAACATTCGCAAGCATTTATACGGCGGTCGATCTTTTTACAAATCTTCCCGATTTCAAGTACATTTTCTTTTCAAGTGCAATACTTCAAATCATTTGCATAATCGTGTTCGTGTTTGTGCATTTCAAGAAAAAGAATAAATGATGAAAGCTCGCTTCGATATCCGTTGCGAGCTTTTTATACTGCATAAATGTTCTATCCGAGTTCCATTCAGATTTAACCGAGATAAGACGGAAAAAGACACATTTCGTGCAGCCGACGGCAACATAAATTGTCAAAACGGGCATTGATTATGATTTATTCCCCGAATTTTCAAAAATTTAGAATATTTTTACAAAAACACTTGACAATATATATGCACAAGTGATAGAATACCAAGGATTGATAATGTGATTTATTATGTGTCCCCATGGGCATATGATTTGTCAATATTCAAAATTTTCAAGAAAGGAGATGTAGTTTTTGCCTACCTTTAATCAGTTAGTTAGAAACGGCAGACAGACTATCGAAAAGAAAGCAAAGGCTCCGGCACTTCTCAAGGGTCTCAATTCTAAGAAGAACATTGTTACAGATCAGAATTCACCTCAGAAGCGCGGCGTTTGCACAGCAGTTAAGACTGCTACACCTAAGAAGCCTAACTCGGCTCTTCGTAAGATCGCCAGAGTTCGTCTTACAAACGGTATCGAAGTTTCTTCGTATATCCCGGGTGTAGGTCATAACCTTCAGGAGCACAGCGTTGTTCTTATTCGTGGCGGTCGTGTTAAGGACCTTCCCGGTGTTCGTTACCACATTATCCGCGGTACACTCGATACTCAGGGTGTTAACGGAAGAATGCAGTCCCGTTCAAAGTACGGTGCTAAGCGTCCGAAGGCTGCTAAAAAGTAATTCCTCTTTTTAAAAGGAAAGTTTGAAAGACAGAATCTTCTTGCAGGCTGCGCAGGGTAGGGTACGCTGCGTATCAATGTGAGAGTGTATATATATAATGTATGTGCTTCTCCATTGGCGCCACAGGGTTTTGTCACTTGAGTACCTATGATATCATTACTATGAAGGAGGGAAGCGAAGTGCCAAGAAGAGGCCAGATTGCAAAACGTGATGTTTTGCCAGATCCGCTTTACAATTCAAAGTTGGTAACAAGACTTATCAACAATGTTATGTATGATGGTAAAAAGGGTGTCGCACAGAAGATCGTATACGACGCATTTGACATCATCAAGGAGAAGACAGGTAAGGAGCCTGTAGAGGTTTTTGAAGCCGCTATGGAAAACGTAATGCCTGTTCTCGAGGTTAAGGCTCGCCGTGTCGGCGGTGCTACTTACCAGGTTCCTCTTGAGGTTCGTCCTGAAAGAAGACAGACTTTAGGTCTTCGTTGGATTACTCTTTACGCTCGTCAGCGTTCAGAGAGAACTATGAGAGAACGTCTTGCTGCTGAAATTATGGACGCTGTCAATAAGACAGGCGGCGCAGTTAAGAAGTGCGACGATACACACAAGATGGCAGAAGCAAACAAAGCATTTGCTCACTATCGTTTCTAATTATAGGAGGAAAAAATCTTGGCTGGAAGAGAATATCCAT
>OLRV01001024.1_pt1 | contig 25127 bp, 20 predicted proteins | sample 1672421 | NCBI WGS metagenome assembly OLRV01 (sample SAMEA3136684, study PRJEB25190) | human gut metagenome | biome: human gut; feature: human-associated habitat; material: faeces | place: Austria | collected 2013
AAAGACCTCCTTTCACTATGATATTATACCGTGTTCCTTTTACAGCCCTTTGACCATGGTGAGCAATTCCTCGATCCGCTGGACGATTCGGTGCTGCTCATTTAATGGCGGTATCGGCACTAACATGGGATAAAGCAATTTTCCAGAAATAACTGGCTGAGCGGTCGAGCTTGCTCGTTTCCTTGGCTCCAAATAATCAATAAGAAACTTCAACCACTTCATTTGCAGAAGTTCTTCGTCGAAATGAGTAATAAACGCATTATCTGTAACCCATGCAAAAGGTTCGGTAATGTGCGTTGCACCGCAATAATACCCAACACGACCAATTACGAGAGTGCGGTGGCATACATTCCACTTATCGTGAGTTCCGGCGATACCATTTCCACCATAGACCGGTATGCTACCGGCCGAATTCATTTGAGCCACAGTCAGCGAATCACCTGAAGAAACGGAGAGAATAGTTCCAATTCGTACCCAAGCCCACGTTTCTGGTATTTCAAAGGGCAGTTCCTCGTCGATGCAACGCTCCACGCCGTCCAACTTCTCATAATGAGAATTATCCCGTCTGAAAATGACAGATTCGTGCTTGTCCTTTTTGATTTTGCCTTCCTTGATGAGCCGCTGCTTCTCCGCCCGGATACGCTCCAGCAGAGCCTCTGCAGGCTCGTCGGATGGGTCTTGCGGTACCAGCTTGCCCTGGACTGCCTCTTGTAAAATCGACTTCTTGAGGGACTCAGGGAAGGCTTCCTGCATTGCTGTGGTTTCATCGTATACTACGCCATAGTTCTTCACTACTGGTAGGACTTCCGACAGTTTCGCCAAAATACGGCGTTGCTCATCAAGGGGAGGAATTGGTGTTAGATACGCTTTGATGGTCGCTGTGGCAAGTTCCTTCTGCTTCGTAGTACCGTCTGCCTGATCTTCTATAACGCTTTGTACGCTTGGATTGGCAAAGTAGTAGTACAAGTATTCCGGGAGAACAAACTGTTTCAGAGGGCGTATAACGGTGACATGGCTATCAGCAACAGCCAGCTCATACGGATTAGCTGCGGTTTTGTAAATAGCCATTCGTCCAAGTGTGCCAAGGCCAGTAGAGTTCCACATTAGGTCGTTGTCCTGCAAAAGACGCTCAGGCCCATAGGAGGACAGAGAATTCGGCTCAATAAACTGTGCCTTTTCAATCGAAAAACCGCTCCATTGATTGCACTTTTGGGCGACAACGGGGTACTTTTTGATTGGAGAATACTTCGGTGACTTTCCACGCTGGATGTACTCACAGACATCAATGAGCCGCACCCACTCCCACGAATCGGGGATGTCAAACGGTACCTCATCCGCCAGCGACCGCACTTCATCGCCGATTTTCTCATAAGGAGTATTATAAGAAACTGGGCATAGCTTGAAGAAAAGCACATTATTTGATATTATAAAGAAAATAGGGGTCTTGTAATAGAAAGGAGCACAGCATGGCAAAGCAGGAACTCTCTCTGAAACAACAATACCAGCGGCTCACGCAGGCCAAGGCGCAGGCAACCCGGAATGGACAACCTACCCCTAAACTCGATAAGAAGATTGAAAAGATGAAGGCAATGATGGGCAGCACCGTACAGAAAGTGCCGGCTGCAAAACCATCTGCCAGCAAGTTCGTGGACTACAAGGGTGTCAACAAGCTGCCCATGCAGGGTGGTGCCTGCACTCCGAAATAAGATTTGCCCTAAATTGTTCATCGCACGGGAAGAACAGGATTATAGAATCAACTATGTTTAGTGATGGGCAGATCCATATTGCAAAATGGGTGCGGAATGCATTGGATCTTAACGACGGAGATGAGCTGCTTTTCGAAGTCGTTGATAACAAAATAATCTTTACAAAAGCCGAGGGCTAGTGGGAAGCTCCTCGTTGCCCCGCTGACCCAAAATGTATGAAGCGAAAATGACATGCCCCAAAAGTGAACGCCGATGTTTTGGTGCACTCTTGGGGCGTGTTTTTCATGTTCAGTTCACTCTGTCAAAAGGTATGCCTTTTGACATTACTTTTTCTGGCGTTTAAGCTGCTTTTTGAAAAGATTCTTCATCACTTCTTTGCCTTTATCCGTACCGATTAGAGGAATAAAACATATTTCATTCAAGGAAACGAGGATTGTCTAGTTGATCGGACGGTCTTGCTGGATACATGCCTTCGTTAGATAATCTCTGAATAGGAAATGGAGTACTCAAATAGCCGCATCTGATCGTCAGCCTTGACTTTTTCAATGAGATCTTTTGTCGGATCATTCAAACATATTATGCCAAATACACGCTGTCCTTTGACTGCAACATCTTCCTCAATCCAATCGATATACTCTCGCGTTTGTGCATAAGCGTCATCATAGCCAGAGTCCTTTTTCAACTCGATAACATACAGGTCTCCAGCGGTATCAATCCCAAGGATATCAAGCCTGCCATTCCTCAAAACAAATTGCCTGCCATAGACACCTCGCTTCTGATATATACGGAGCGGCATCCCAAATACAGGAATGCCAATTTCCATCCGCTGCACCAGTTCATCTTCGAGAAGCTTTTCGCTGGAGAATTGCTGTTTTTTTACGCCGATGTCTACGATCGTTTCCGCCTCAACATCAGTAACGGCAGGCTCTGGGACAGCGATTTTTACTTTGCCAACTGGCTTTTCAGCCCTCTTCTTCAAATCCTTTGAGACAAAACGCTCATGCTCTTGGATGACTCTCTGAGCCTCTCCATTCTTGCCTTGGGCGAGAAGGGTTCGCACGAGATTATTTGCGGCATAGCGCACATCTCGATTCTGCCGCAGGCAGTCTTCAAATACGCTTTGGGCTTCTTTGAATTTCCTCTGTTTATACAGCGAGTACCCTAGATTATTTAGGGTATTTTCGCCGACAGGAAGAGCCTCAAGTGACTTCCGATAGTATTCTTCTTCCTTGAGACAGTCCTTTTTCTTTCCGTAGCACCATGCCATCCAGAAGTAGACGGTGCCCTCAAGGAAAATGCGAGATGTGGGTTTTCCATCTTCAAATTGCTCAAAATATGAGAGTGCATTTCCCAACATCTGCATATTGTAGTAGGTATATCCGAGGAGTTCTTTTGCTAACAGGATCTTCGGATTACACTGTAAGACCTGGGTAAGTGACTCGATGATGCTCTCATTCTTAGAGTCATAATACAGGTGATCCAGAGCAGCACACATTTCAGGGATTCCTGCTTCAACATCGTCTCTATCCAGCATTCTTCCTATGGCGCTCCACATACCGGGAAAGCCCTCTTTCAGTGGAACCACCAGAATGTATGTGAAATCCTCAGCTGTGAATATCCCAGACTCTGTTTTGAGGCTTTTGATTTTTTCATCTAGGTAAGCCGACAAGTACTGAAGAACATTCTCTTTCTTTCCGGATACCAAATCAATAATGGCGTAGTACAGCAAATTGTATGGATCCGATCTATCGAGTCCATATACCATTTTCTTGAATTTTGTATATAGTGGGTCATCGACCAACTGCTTGGTGTCCATCTCGGAATACCTGTAGTAACCCGAAATAAGTGCGTCCAAAAGTAGATCACAGTAAAGGGACTCCAACCCACCTTTGTGTTCAGAGGGAGCTGCGTTCAATATTTGGTCGCAAGAAGAAAAATCTGTTGAATTATCAAGTAGAGTCTTGTCGAATTGCGCGAGAAGATTATCGGCTATTTTTTGAAGGGTGCTATCCGTTGCCATTGCAATACCTCCATGGTGATGATTCTGTGCTCATATTGTACCGTTAATGGCCGGAATTGGCAAGTCAATGCATTTTGACTAATACGTTGTTCCTGTGTATGCACAAATACCTCCTATTTTCGGAAGTACGCCGCCTGCCCCCAGGGGATCCTAACACGGTTATTGGTGAGCAGCCAGAGCACAGGTATGCCGGATGAGGCCTCATATTCCGGGAAATCGCTTTTCCCATCTGTCATGATGACGATTTCTGAAGGAACATTGTCAGACATATGTTCCCGAACATAATCAAAAATGCACTGGAAACTTGTCCCGCCTCCGCTATATGGCTTCAGTTGCAGCAGGTTTTCCGCACTGGTAATGGGAACTACCCGTCGGACTTCCGAATCAAAGAAACCGATGGAGCCGCTAAGCATCCCGCCGAATTGCTCAATAGCTGCGCAGATCTCGGCGGCGGCCATGGCCACTTCCTGATCTTTCAAAGAGGCAGAGATATCAACCATGAACAAAACATTGAGCCTGGGCGTTTCAGACTCGTTGTAATCCGGCAGAAAGAAGTCCAGGTCCTGCAGCCTGCGATCGGGAGGGGTAAAGCTGTAGTCCCTTGTTTCGTCCATGATAAAGTGGTTCAAGAGAGATTGCCAATCGTGAGTCGTGATTTTCGATCGGTGAAGGACGCGCTCACAAAGGGTGCTACTGTCATAGTTTTCTGCATCGCGGTCCTTTGAACCCCGGATTTCCCGAATTGCCTCTTTGAGATTCGCACTCGGGCGTGTTGTATACTCGAAGATGAGATCGTCCAGTTCGTCATCATCATCTGCTTCCGGGCGATATACTTCAGGCATCTCCTGCTTGCGGAACCCTTTGCACACTCGCTCGATGATTCCTCGAATGCGCTCAGATGGAATTAGGTCATCGGGATCAGGGTCATCCGGGCTGAGAATCAGGACCCCATCCTCGGTGCGGGCGTTCGGCCTATCCCACCACTCATCTGAATCCAGCAGGAGATTGCGGCGCTGCGCATCACTCAACGTGGAAGGATCCAAAGGTGTCATCTGAAATGCCTCGTAAGGCGTCAACTCGCAGCCTTCAACTTTGGGATAAAAAGTCTCATGGTGGATCTCGCCGATTCCAGGGAGCTTGTCATCCGTGAAGTCATACCGGATAAGCGAGGAGTTGACAACGATATTGCAGGCAAAGTGAAAACGGTCACCTTTATAAAACTGCGGGCGTGAGAGATGCCCTAACCGGATATGCATGAGCTGGTGGCAGAGCGCAAAATCCAAGCTGTTGTCGTCGAGCTTTTCCAACCAGCTCGCGTCAAAGTAGATGCAACTCCCGTTTGTTGACATCCGGCGCACATCCACATTGGTGACAAACAACATCTCTACCAGCGGCGCCGCCAACTCCGGCTCCCGTGTCAGAAGCCGATACCGGGCCTCCTGGAGTTTTCTTTTGAGCTTATTGATTCGCTTATCAGTCATTTCATGCCTGCCTTAACCGCATCCAGGTATATTGCGTTTTCTGCAAGAATGGGGCGGAGCTTAGGGATGAGCTGATAATCATGGAGGAGGTTGGTGCGGAAAGTCCAAGGAAGATCACAAGCGAATACTATAGAGTTGTTGATGAGCTCCTTTTCCGGATGCTGATGCGCATAGGCGACCATCTCAGCCCTAAGGGCCTCCTGCATTTCCGGAGACTTCTCAACAGCAGTCTTTTTCCCGGCGAAGATGTCTTCGATTGAAGGCAGGTTTGAAAACAGAGTGCACCATTTCGCAAAATTGTAAGTTACGCTTGCCCCGATACAGCCGGATATCAAAGGCTGAATTGCGTCCATGTTTTCTGAGATATTGGTAAGGATGTTGCTGACCATCTCCCAGGAACGAGGTGTTGGAAAAGCCAAGGTGGATTCAGGGCTATCGGAGCGCATGAGAGCGGTTGGGTTATACTCCAGAAAACTGGTGACAAAGCGGTGAATGCCTGATTTGACAGCCCAGTCGTGCCAGGAGTCAGGATCGCCCTTCACAGTAATGTGCAAGAGACGGTTGGCTAATGCGCGTGGCATATTATAGGCAACGGATTTATCGGTAACGCGGTTGCCAGCGGCAATGACGATACAGTTCTCCGGCAGCTTATGCTCACCAATAACGCGATCCAGCGTGATCTGATAGGCAGCGGCCTGCACCGACTGCGGTGCGGCGGTGATCTCGTCTAGGAAGAGGATGTTGATCACATCTTCACTTTCATCCATCTGGAAAATCTGAGGCTTCAGCCACACCGATAGGGTTTTATCCGCGTTGGTCGTCGGGATGCCTCTGAGATCTACCGGGTTGAATAGCAACAGGCGTACATCTGTGATGGAAACCTTTTTTCCGGTCTTAGCCTGGATGTTGCCCGCTATCTCACGAACACCCTGGGATTTGCCGATACCCGGAGGCCCCCACAGCATCACGGAGGGAAAAGATTTTAGTGGGGTACCGTTTTTGATGAGCTTGATATAGGCCCGGGACAATAGGCTCACAATCTGATTCACATTCAGTAAGGTCAAATTTGTTTCGTTATCAGTCATTTCTCGTGCAGCCTTTCTGACGAATGATGGTTTTTTCTGTGCTTAGGAGAATTATTGGCAGAAGCGCTGTTTCTGAACGGCAATCCGCTTTCTCATCAGCGTGACAAAAGCGCTTGGTTCAATGACTTCCAGCACCGGGCCGAAGGACAGCACCCTAATAAGCATCTCGGTCTCATCGTCCTTGTTGTAACGGAGCCTGATCTGATAGAGCCGATCGGCCAACTTCTGAGTCTCTTTTTCAAAATGGGAGAAGTGTAGCAGCACACGTTCCAGCCCGTTGCGCTCGTCATGAAGCAGCATTACAAGCTCTTCGGAATTTTCCTGAGGCAGCGTGATGGATTTGGGATCATAGGCATCCAGCAACTCGCATGAACGCACACGAGCCATATTGATCGTGTTGAGCCGTCGCTTGCCGGTTGCCAGTAACCTGAACTTATCGTCCTTGGCGGAATATTCCAGGCGGTAAGGTATACACTCGATCGAATGGCGGGCGCCGGTATGGCCACGGAACCGGATACGCAGTTTTCTCTTCTTTCGAATTGCCTTCAGTGCTGTTTGGAAGCAAGCTATGTAGGCGGGATCCCCATACGGATCTCCGTCCGCGTACTGGTCAAAGAGAATGAAGGTGTCCTGAGCATACAGCGGATCAACATCTTCCAGCCCGGTCGTGTCCGGATCAAACAGAGCGATTCTGGGATCAGACAGCAGCGCTTTGAGCCATCTCTTTTGGAGCATTGTCAAAGGCATGGTTGGCTTGTGGTGAAGTATGGAATGATACTCCTGATCGAGTAAAGGCCAGGTTCCGGATTTCAGCGCTGCCGGAATTGCAAGCGCGCTTTCCGCGAAAGCCTTTTCCCGGACAAGCTCGGTCATTCTTCGATCTGTCAACTTCCCATCGGATGCTTCGGAAAGGACAGCTGCGACGACATTGAAATAGCTTCCGTAGATCTCACTGAATAACATCGTTGCCACCTCCGTACAGAGCGTCCATCCGAGCCAAATCTTCTTGGAACATATCCAAAACATACTGGCTGGAGCATTTGAGATCTACAATGCGGCCGATGAAGGTGCGCAGCCAGGGCAGTATCTCTGAGGCATCATAGACATCGGCTGAAAACCTGCAAGTCTGTGAGTCCAATAGTTCGACTGTACCATGGCGCTTCTCGCGCTCCAGGCGGTGCAGCACGAATTCCTCGCCCGGGTCAAAATGGACCGTCATTTCAATATGATCCAAATTATGGTCGGGACCCGTTGAGACACCCCAAAGGTGCTGGTCAAACTTCTCCTGGTACCCTAAGTACTTGCTGTAGTGTTTCTCGACATTCCCAATCGTGACCTTTTTGATGGCATCCAACCGGAAGAAAGATAAGTGCCGCCCCCGGTAATGGTAGCCGAGCAGATACTGGCGCCCGGACTGGGTGCTGACATAGATCTTCAGAGGACAAACCGTCCTTTGATAGTCGCGGCCACTCCGCAGGCTCCTGACGGTCAGTTCCGCAGCTCTTTTTTCATCGATTGCCGCCAACAGATCACAGAGGACATCACTGTCCAGGGCGTGGAGCATGTAGTGATGTTTGAATCGGAAGCTATCAGAAGGTTTTTCCAATTTATCGATTAAGAAGGAGCCAATCACCCCGAGTGGATCCTCCTCGGAGAAAAAGGATAGGGCGTCTGCCCAGGTATTCAAATCAACGGTGTTATCATCCGTTCTCCGGTAGAGTACCTCACGACCGCATTTCTCGGAGCTTAGCAGACCAAGCGCCTCATATTCCTTGAGCTTTTTCCGCACGGTGGATTCGTCTGGAGAGAAGGCGCCGCTGAAATGAGAGAGATAGTCATCATTGATGCAATCGACAATCTCTCTGGAAGAAAGCGCGCTGCCATCGGCCAGCAGGTCCATCACATAGAAGTGGAGGGTGATGTCCTTATCGGTAAAGCTTTTGGCTTTAAAAGCCTTGTGGAGCGGGTTGTGTGGGATCCGTCTGCTGTCAACCGAGAGGAATACATTCTTGCCGGATGTGTCCTGATGGAAGGACATAAAGTCGCCGATCCAACTCTCAATTCTTCGCCGCTCATTATCGTAGCTGCGGGCACTCTTGATGCTGTACTCTTCCCGACTCTTAAACCCATAGACATAGAATTCGCGCATGTAGCTCCGGATACGCTCAAAACTCTTGACCAACTCACTATATGCCACGAAATCCACCTCCTGCAGTTTATGGCCTCATTTTACCACAGGAGGTGTCCAAATGAAAGAACAGCTCCTTGCCAACTGCGGTCTGGAATGGGTTTGAACCAATTTTTCGCAGACTTTTAGGTAGTTGCTCTTGAGTTCGCAACTTTTTTTCCGTGTTTTTCCTCTGAACAGGCAGTATTCTTAAATCACGAAAAGCGCATACAGCAAACCCATGCATATGACTTTTAATCATAGACGCTGTTCTGGTCTGGCGTAGTAACCTCTCCGGAATAAAGAATGCGCTTTGTAAAAGACGCTAACAGCATTATCTATTAACATTAGCTCAACGAAGGAGCACCTGCTTTCGGGGCAGGCCGACAAAGGGTGAGACCCCCTTTATGATGATAAAGGACAGCGTCTTGTCGAATACATCTCCGGTAGTTCAGATGGTAGAACGGGAGACCCCAATCTCTGTGTCGTGGGTTCGAGCCCCACCCGGATGATGTATTCACTCCTTAGACAAAAAGGCACCAACAGCAAAGATCGAATAGCTAAGATGGTTATAGCAGGCGGTTCATACCCGTCGTTCGTGGGTTCGATTCCCACTTCACATGGTGCCTTGTTTTATCAATAAAGATGCCCACAGCAACACCCAACGGTCTTGAATCCGATCCGATGCAGAGGTCAGGGCGCCGGTCAACTGGCGGCTTAGGACTTGCGATATGTCAGGCATCTTGTGAAAGGCACCAACAGCAATTCTTGGTAACAACTACGACTAGAAATCGTACTTTCGGGTTCAAATCCCTGATGGTGCCTTGTATAACCAATTCATCACGGAGGAGTGATTTCCATGCTGAAGTTTCTAAAGAAAGAAGCAAATATGACCCATACGGAAAATGGCGCAGTTACATATCGAACCACCCAGTCTGAATGTCTGGATCTGTTCGCTACGATCGGCGCCCTGCGCAGAGAGCGTGACGAGGAGATCACGAATCGCTTCCTCCGCGCCTATGCCGAAGACGCTGATCTGGCCATGAAGACCCTGTTCTTTGCGAGAGATATTCGTGGCGGTATCGGCGAGCGCCGTGTCTTCCGTACCATTCTGAAGTGGCTGGCCAACAACGAGCCGCGATCCCTGGAGAAGAACATCCAGTACATTGCAGAGTATGGACGCTACGATGACCTGCTGGTCCTGATGGGCACCACATGCGAAGGCAAGGTGCTGCATCTGATCAAAAAGCAGCTGGCAGCCGACTGTGCCGCTCTGGAGGCTGGCGAGTCCGTGTCGCTGCTGGCCAAGTGGCTTCCTTCCGTCAATGCCTCCAACGAGGATGCGATCCGGCAGGCAAAACAAATTGCCCAATCACTGGGAATGAACGACGCCCAGTACCGCAAAACGCTGAGCGCCCTGCGCGCCAAGATCAGCATCATCGAGAACAACCTGCGCGAAAAAGACTACACCTTCGATTACTCCAAGCAGCCCTCCAAGGCCATGTTCAAGTATCGTAAGGCCTTCATGCGAAATGATGGAGACCGCTATGATGAATTCATGAGCCGTGTCGCCGAGGGTACGGAGCAGCTCCACACTGGCACCCTGACGCCCTATGAGATGATCAAGCCCTTCTTCGGTCGCGGCGATATCTCCGATCAGGAGCGCAAGGCCATTGACGCAACATGGAAGACACAGGAGGATTTCACTGGCGGTGAGAACGCTCTGGTCGTCATTGATGGCTCCGGCTCCATGTACGGTGGTGCTGATCCCATCCCCGCCACTGTGGCGCTGTCTCTTGGTATCTACTATGCCGAGCGCAACACCGGCGCATTCCAAAACCACTTCATCACATTCTCTGAGAATCCCAAGCTGGTGGAGATTAAGGGCAAGGATATCTACGAAAAGGTGCGGTACTGTCACCAGTTCAACGAGGTCGCCAACACCAATATCCAGCGTGTGTTTGAGTTGATCCTCAAGACTGCCGTGAAGAACCGTGTGCCCCAGAAGGATATGCCTGCCAAGATCTTCATTATCTCCGATATGGAGTTCGACTACTGTACCGAAGATTGCTCCATGACCAACTTCGAGTACGCACAGTGGCTCTTTGAGGAGCATGGCTACCAGCTGCCCGAAGTGGTGTTCTGGAATGTGGCAAGCCGCAACCAGCAGCAGCCTGTCAAGGTTAATGACCGGGGCGTGGCGCTGGTATCCGGCTGCAATCCTCGAATCTTTTCCATGCTGAAGGCCGGCATCCTGTCCTCCTATGCCTTCATGATGGATGTTCTGGGTTCCGAGCGTTACGCAGCAATTGTGGCATAATAGAACTGATGCAGGAGGTGATAGCAAGCGTGTTATCGCCTCCTGCTTTTTTCTTTCTCTGCAAAAAGTGTTGCTGTTGGCAGAGATGAACCGTAAAATAATAAGTATGAAAGAAAGGGAGATCGTTATGGTTACGATTCAAGGTTTATATAATACTGCGGTCTGTTACACCCCCGAGTTGGAGGAGGCAGCACGCAAGCAGATCCAGGCCGTTTGCGATCAGGCCGAGTTTGCCGGCTGCAAGATCCGGATCATGCCCGATGTCCACGCCGGCAAGGGCTGTACCATCGGTACCACCATGACCATCCATGACAAGATCGTGCCCGGTATGGTAGGCGTCGATATCGGCTGCGGCATGGAGACTGTGGAGCTTCGTGAGCGGGAGATCGACTTTGAGAAGCTGGATGCATTGATCCGCAAGGAGATCCCCTATGGCCGTGAGGTTCGAGACATTCCTCACGCACTGAACACTGAGATTGATCTGACTCAGCTTCGCTGCGCAGACCAAGTCAACCTCAACCGGGCTATGCGAAGCATCGGCTCTCTGGGTGGCGGCAACCACTTCATTGAGGTGGATCGTGCGGAGGATGGCCGGTTGTTCCTGGTGGTCCACTCTGGCAGCCGTCATCTGGGCACCGAGGTGGCTGAGCACTACCAGAATGAGGGTCGGCGTGCCCTTTGGGGCGGCGCCCAGTATCAAGTTCAAGCCGCCATTGACCAGCTGAAGGCCGAGGGCCGGTTCCAGGAGATCCAGAAGACCATCAAGGCGCTCAAGAAGGAGCACGAGCTGAATATCCCCAAAGATCTGGCCTATGTGGAGGGTAAGCTGTTCGAGGACTATATCCACGATATGAAGCTGACACAGCAGTTCGCCATGCTCAACCGCAAGGCCATGGTGGATGTTATCATGACTGGCATGGGCTTCACGGCGGTGGAGACCTTCACCACCATCCACAACTATATTGATACGGACGCCATGATCCTGCGTAAGGGCTCTGTCTCCGCCAAGGCCGGCGAGAAGCTGCTGATCCCCATCAACATGCGTGACGGTAGCCTGATCTGCAGCGGCAAGGGCAACGAGGATTGGAATTGCTCCGCACCTCATGGCGCCGGCCGGCTGATGAGCCGCAAGGCGGCCTTCAATGCTCTGTCCATGGAGGAGTTCCAGAAGGAAATGGAGGGTATCTACACCACCTGTGTTGTGCCCGACACGCTGGACGAGTCTCCCATGGCCTATAAGAGCATGGAGGAGATCGTCGCTCAAATCGGCCCTACTGCGGAGATTATTGAGCGGATCCGTCCTGTCTATAACTTTAAGGCAGCAGACTAAAATACAATAATGAAAGATAGGCAGCGCAAGCCCCTTGCTTCAGCTATTGAGTAAGCTGCAAAAAGTCAGATACTTGTTGTTAAACGCACACCGCTTGCGTAATTATTGGTAGGTGGTGATAAAGATGGAATACGCCTACAAGTTTCGCATTTACCCATCGAAACAGCAAGAGACTTTGATTCTTCGCACTTTTGGCTGTGCAAGGTATGTCTACAACTATTACCTCAACCAGAGAATTCAAGCGTACAAAAACACTGGAAAATCTCCTTCACGTTTTGAGCAGGATAAGGATCTAACCAACTTGAAGAAACAAGGCGAGACTGCCTGGCTGAGAGAGGTCGATAAGTGCGCTCTTCAGAATTCGCTAAAGCATCTGGATCGGGCGTATCAGAATTTCTTTCACAGTGTCAATTGCGGTGCTCATGTAGGATTTCCTAGGTTTAAAAGCAAGAGAAACAGGCATCAGAGCTACCAGACAAATAGCAATATCAAGGTATTCGATGACTGCGTGCAACTCCCAAAGCTGGGCAAGGTAAAGTGCCGCATCTCCAAAGAGGTTAAAGGGCGCATCTTGTCTGCCACGGTATCCCGGAATCCCAGCGGAAAATATTTTGTCGCTCTGTGCTGTACCGATGTGAAGATAGATGCGTTGCCCTCCATCGGAGCCGCTGTGGGTCTCGATATGGGCATCAAGTCCTTCGCTGTCACCTCCGATGGTATGGAGTATCCCAACCACAAGCATTTGGCCAAGTCCGAGAAGAAGTTAGCTAAACTCCAGCGACAGCTCTCCCGAAAAACAAAGGGGAGCAATCGCTGGGAGAAAAACCGATTTCAGGTAGCGAGACTCCATGAGCGCATTGCTAACCAGCGGCAGGATATGCTCCATAAGCTGTCTACGGACTTAGTTCACCAGTACGGTGTCATCTGCATTGAGGATCTTGCCCCGAAGAATATGGTGAAGAACCATAAACTCGCTAAGGCTATTTTCGATGCAAGCTGGGGCGAGTTCCGTAGGCAGCTCATCTACAAAGCCAACTGGTATGGGAAACAAGTGGTCACGATAGGCCGCTTCTATCCTTCCAGTCAACTTTGTTCCGTATGTGGCGCACAGTGGTTAGGAACGAAAGACCTCGCCGTGCGAGAATGGACATGCCCTGTCTGTGGAGCTATCCACGACCGGGACATCAATGCTGCGAAGAACATCCTCAACGGAGGATTGCTTCTGATAGATTAACCAGTGTTTATGGTAGGGCGGGATGCGCCCGAACCTATACGCTCGGGGAGACCATGTAAGACCTCGCATCGCGTAGGCTGAGGTTAGTGAACCGAGAATCCCCTGGATTTTATCCACGGGGAGCATCAAGAAAGGCGGTGTTGACCGTGGAAGCATTGATCAAAGAAAAGCTTCATGAAATCGAGCAGCGGGAGAACTGCCGCATCCTTTTGGCCGTGGAGTCCGGTAGCCGTGCTTGGGGCTTTGCTTCTCCGGACAGCGACTATGATGTGCGCTTCATTTATGTGCGCCCCAGAGAGAGCTATCTCAGGCTCAACCGGGTCCGTGATGTGATCGAGCTGCCCATCAATGGTGTTCTGGACATCAACGGTTGGGATGTGGACAAGACACTGAAGTTGCTCCATAAATCCAACCCCACCGTATTTGAGTGGTTTTCCTCTCCCATCGTGTATCAGACCACTGACTTCACTGAGGCGTTTAAGCCCGTCATGCGGCGCTACTTCTCGTCCAAGAGTGGCCTTTGGCACTATCTGCAGATGGCGGAAGGAAACTATCGAGAATACCTGCGCGGCGACATGGTGAAGGCCAAGAAGTACTTCTATGTACTGCGGCCAATCCTTGCTTGCCGGTGGATCCTTGAAAAAGGTACTCCGCCCCCAATGCTCTTTTCTGAACTGGCGGCGAGCCAGCTTCCGGACTACCTGGAGAAAACCGTTGCGAAGCTGCTTGATCTGAAGATGAACTCCCCTGAGGTGAAGATGATCCCGAGAATCGATATCCTCAACGCTTACATGGATCGGAGCATTGCAGAGGTGCGTGCTCTGGTGGAGCAGTATCCGAGAGAAATCACGAAGGACTGGGAGGAACTCAATGCGCTGTTCCTCGCCGCACTGGAGATGTGATCTTATGATGAAATTGCCACCACAAGTGAATACAGCATTTGAGATGCTTGAAGCGGCCGGCTATGAGGCGTACCTTGTTGGTGGCGCAGTGCGTGATTATGTGCGTGACAACAGTCCTGCGAAGGATTGGGACATCACCACCAACGCGCTCCCAGAGCAGGTGGAGGAGATCTTTACAGGCTACCACCTGATTGAGACTGGCTTGAAGCATGGGACTGTAACTGTTGTGATCGACCAAGAGCCTCTAGAAATCACGACCTATCGCGTTGACGGGGACTACTCCGACCATCGGCATCCGGACTCAGTCAGCTTTACCCGCAGCCTGAAGGACGATCTTGAGCGCCGGGACTTCACCATGAACGCTCTGGCCTACAACCCCAGGACAGGTGTTGTTGACTTCGTAGGAGGCAAGGTGGACATTGCCGGCGACCTTGTCCGCTGCGTGGGAGATCCAGATCGGAGATTCCAGGAAGATGGCCTGAGAATGCTCAGAGCCCTTCGCTTCGCCTCCGTGTATGGCATGACGATCGAAGCTGCCACGGCAGCGGCCATCCACAGGAACAAGCACTTGCTCAAAGGTATCGCTGCGGAGCGCATTCTGGTTGAGCTTACCAAAATGCTCTGCGCTCAGGGCGCGGCAGGTGTTCTGCGGGACTTCGCCGATGTGCTGGCCGTCCCGATCCCGGAGCTCACACCCATGTTTGGCTTTCCGCAGCATAATCCACATCATGACAAGGATGTCTGGGACCATACCATCGCGGTCATTGAAAGTATCACCCCTGAACCGGTGCTTCGTTGGGCAGCCCTGCTGCATGACATTGGGAAGCCTTCCTGTTTCTCGCTCGCCGAGGATGGCATTGGCCACTTCTTCGGGCACTCGGATCAGAGTACTTCAATGGCGGAGAGTATCCTCAGTAGACTTCGCTTCGATAACGCCAGCAAAGAACAAATTGTAAGACTCGTTCGCTATCATGACATGCCCATCACGGCCGACAGGAAGCCAATCAAACGGCTTTTGAGCAAGCACGGTGAGGATGCTACCCGGCAACTGATCGAGCTGCACAAGGCAGATACGCTTGGTCAATCGGCCATCTGCAGACACCGGATCGCAATCTTTGAGGAAGTATCGCAAATGATCAATGAGATCCTGCAGGAAGAGAGCTGCTTCACACTCAAGGACTTGGCAGTTAATGGACATGATATGATGACATTGGGCTTTCAGGGACCGACCATTGGCCGTGTGCTGCAGGAATGCCTGGATGCAGTCTTGGATGAGCAGATCCCCAACGAGCATGAGGCGCTGATGGCCTTTGCAAAGGATAGACAGCTGAAGAGTTAATACCAAAACGGCAATACCAAGCAGGTATTGCCGTTTTGGTATGCACAGGAACTTAGGTGGGTTGTAGGGTTTTGTCGATGGTCGTATAATGAGTGATGAAGCAAAGTGACGATCGTGAGGCTGCCTTTGACTTCGATTATGCTACTCACTTGTTCCGGCAACTCTCTAAATCGCATCACAAGGGAACATTTTCCCTATTTTTGCGTCTATATCAATAAGGGATTCATGTCTGATATGAAAAGGAGGCTGCTGATATGAAACAGAAAAAGAAATGGGTTATTCCCCTCTGTGTGATAGGAGTCATACTGCTACTTTGTGCGGGTGGCCTTTGGTATATGATAAATCACTCCATGAGTTTCTCTGTCGGACGCTGCTTAGTAGCGGACAACGGATCGTGTATGTTCATCGATGGAAACTCACCCATTATCATGAGCAACCGAAAGGATAAGGAAGGTCTGTTCTCTGGCTTGGGGACCGGCGATAAGATTTTGATCTTCCACGATGGGATTGCGGAAACCTATCCAGGCAGGACCGGTGCGTATTGGTGTGTGAAATTGGAAGACGGTACGCAGGCCGATATTCCGGAACAGGTCATAGAAGAGCTTACGGAACTCGGATGGACCATTGTAGGAAATGAAGCTGATCCAGATTCCGTGACGCCTGAACCGGGAGCATACGCTTTTGAGGCGCAGTACATCCGGACCAATGGCGGACCTGAAGATGGCTATCCTTACCACACCGTGATCAGTTCCAGAGCGGAATTGGAAGCCTATTACGAGGCATACAAGGACATTTATAGTCTGGAACGAAGAGAGACAGTCTACTCCGACAGCACAATCGGCTTTTTGGATGCCTGCGACAAATACGATAACGCCTATTTTGAACGGCAGAATCTTGTTCTGATCGTACTGCAGGAAGGCAGCGGATCAATTCGGCATGAGATTACAGATGTGCGTCGTCACCGTATTGAGAACGGTGCATTGGATGGGTGGGACATTACGATTGACCGTAAGGTCCCTGAGGCAGGAACAGAGGATATGGCTCAGTGGCATCTATTCCTTGAAGTGCAGATGGGCGATGTGATCAAGGCCACCGACAAGGTTTGGATCAATGGAAAACAGAGCGAACGCACTCCGGCAATATCCGGTCTTGTTGGTATCAGTCGTACTCCTTCGATAAGCGCCTATCAGGATCCCTGGGGAGTGAAGCTTACTGCAAAGAATATTACCCCGTCTGGATTGACCATTGTTTGTACGCAGCAAGATGGAGAACCAACCGGTGAGCTGCAGACCGGCAGTTACTACGGACTCGAAATGCTGCAGGATGGCGAGTGGGTTGCGGTCGAGCTGCTTCCTATGGAGTATGAGCTTGCCTGGACGTCAGAAGCATGGATGATCCCTAACAATGCGGAAACAGAATGGGAAGTGAATTGGAGCCGCCTGTACGGAGAGCTTCCCGCAGGTTCCTACCGGATCAGCAAATCGGTTATGGATTTCCGGGGTACCGGTGATTATGACACCAAAACCTATTATGCAGGCTTTGATCTCGTGGACGCCGCTGACACAAGTAATGTTTCCTACGAACACGGCGGATTTGGCGTCAGTGTGCCGCTTCTTTCTGGTTGGGAATACAAGGTTGAGGAATACAGTGCCGATGGCATGAGCTATGGCGTCAGTTTCCGACCCGCTGGTGAAGATGGATGGATCGATTTCCAATATTGGCCTACATTCGGCGTCTGTGGCACCGGATTGTCAATGAAGGAATTTGGAAATGGTTCCATGGGCACCTACGATGGCGGTGCTATCTGGAACTTTATCAGTTACCCTGCCAGCAAAGGCAACTTTGTGGCAACGACCCAGGGTGTAAATAGCTGGTGGTCACGCTACGGCGAGACTGCTATGGAAATCATAACGCAGGTAATCTGCACAGACACCATCGTAGACTAAGGAGGGTACGCAGTATGAAACGAATTGTAGCGCTATGCCTCGCAGCGGCTTGCCTGATTTCTATGGTAGGCTGCGCAGGAGATACCAATATGGACGAAAAGAAACCAAACAACTCCGCATCGGCCTATGCTCTGGCACTGGCTAGCTATCCGGAGATGGCTCCCTACCCAAACGAGATGGAGTATTTTGATGAAAAGACCGGTGAGTTTGACAGCGATGGCTTTGATGTGGTCTATGACGCCTGGCAGTCGGACAGAAAGGCCCAACGCAGTCAGCCGGAAGGCTATGCAGACGGTCTGGAACCGTTCTTCGCCAGTTCAATCCGAGAGTTTCTCAGCAATTCCAACGGGGAGAACAAGGTATACTCTCCTCTGAGTGTTTACATGGCCCTCGCCATGCTGGCAGAGGTGACGGACAGTGAAAGCCGCCAGCAGATCCTTGACCTTCTAGGAAGTGAAAGCATTGAGGCTCTGCGCTCCCAGGCAGCCAGTGTTTGGAACGCCAATTACAGCAATGACGGCGCCGTGACAAGCATTCTGGCAAACTCCCTGTGGCTGAATGAGTCCGTAAATTTCAACCAGTCCACAATGGACAGTCTGGCAAAGAATTACTATGCGTCCTCCTTCCGTGGTGAGATGGGCAGCGAGGAATTTAATCAGGCCTTGCGGGACTGGATCAATGAGCAGACCGGAGGACTGCTGGAAGCGCAGGCCGATGGTCTGTCGATGGACCCCGAGACCGTTATGGCTTTGGCCTCTACCATCTACTACCGAGCCAAGTGGCACAGTGAGTTCAATGAGGCCGGAACGGAAAAGGGCCTGTTCCATCTGTTCAGTGCTGATGGAGAGACCGTGGAGTGCGACTTCATGCACAAGGGCGGCAGCAACACCTATTACTGGGCAGATCAGTTCGGCGCTGTTGCTCTGAGCCTGGAGGGCAGCGGCAAAATGTGGTTCCTCCTGCCTGATGATGGCGTGGCTATGGATGATCTGCTTGCCGATGAGCAAACGATGGAGTTCCTAAACAGCAATGGAAACTGGGAGAACAGCAAGCACCTGATCGTGAATATGTCCGTTCCCAAATTTGATGTTGTCTCTGATCTTGACCTGCGTGATGGCCTGAATGCGCTGGGTATTACCGGTGTATTCGATGCCACGGTGGCCGATTTCAGTCCCATGACTTCGAAAGTTGCAGAGATATTCCTTTCCAAAGCCGACCATGCAGCCCGCGTTGCCATCGATGAAGAGGGGGTTACCGCAGCGGCATATACCGTCATGATGATGGCTGGTGCTGCGGCGCCACCTGAAGAGGAAATGGACTTCGTATTGGATCGACCGTTCTTATTCGCCATTACTGGTGCAGATGGACTTCCACTCTTTGTTGGCGTAGTCAATAGACCGTGAACTGAAAAAAGGCAATAAGAAAACGGCAGTGCCACAATGTGGCATTGCCGTTTTCATGTATATCCGATGCATTGAGTTGTTTACCCCTCATAGGACTGCGGCTGGTAGCCATAGTGCTTGGCAAAAGCTTCATAGTCAACCCATTTCGGGTTGTCAAAGATCCTTGCAGCGTAGAGCTCAAGCGTGTAATGCTCCAGTTCTGCTTTCGTCTTTAACCAATAGGTGTGCTCCTTCTCCCACTCCAGGAGTTTATCGAACAAGTCTTCTTCGTGGCTCCGGACAATGAGCTCACGCACCAAATCGCGCCAGACATCGTTCCTGATGTCTCCAAGATCCGTCTGGATACCATTGCGGTACCCGTACTTCTTATCTCTCCCAGAACCAGAAAGAAGAATCGATTGACCAGTGCTGAAATGTGCGTGTAGATCTTTATGCGTGAGTTGATCTCTGTTAGGAACTGCCGGTAGTGAGTCAATAATCGTGCGCGGATACATAGACATACCTCCATTCTGGTAAGTCTTACGGATTATCGGTCGAAAATGCAACAAATCGATCATAATGAGCAAAAAAGGAAAACCGCGCCACACTGTTGTCGCCGTTCTGTGATATAATCGAACTATGTCGAATAATCAATTCCCTTTGGATCAGCCGCATCCGACCATCATCAAGAAACGACCGGATTGACAATGCACATATTATGTAGTATTATTGTAGTGCAAAGGAGGCTTGAACATGGATTCCAACATGACTTTTCGCATTGATTCTGAAGTGAAAGCGCAAATGGCAGCCATCTGTGATGCACTGGGCATGTCAACTTCTACTGCCTTTAATATTTTTGCCAATGCCTTTGTTCGAGCAAAAGGCATGCCTTTTGCTGTCACGATTCAGGAGCCTGTAACAGCTGTGAGCCGCGAAAAAATGCTGGCGGACACCGATCAACTATTGAGCGAGTTCGCTTCTGACTATAAGAGGATGGCAGAATGATTTGGGTTACAGCAGAAGATGTCGTAGCGATTCATAGCCGTATCATTCAAGTTTCTGGTGGCATTGATGGTCTGCGTGATCGTGCTGGATTAGAAGCGGCTATTGCCGCACCCCTTCAATCATTTGGAGGAGAAGATCTTTTTCCAACTGACATAGAGAAAATCGCTCGTATTGGGTTTGGGTTAGCGTCCAATCACGCATTTATCGATGGCAATAAGCGAATTGGCGCCATGGTCACGCAACTGCTACTCAAATGGAATGGATATCAGTTCCAATTGGAGCAGAATGAGCTGGCCGATATGTTCATTGGTATCGCGGATGGCACAAAGGACGAAACGGAGCTTCGGTATTGGATCAACGACCATATTGAATAACGAAAAGGTTGCCTCACGCAATAATGTGAGGCAACCTTTTTGTTAAAGCCGACCTGATTTGACGAAAAAAAGCCGGTCTGTTTTGTCGGATAGCCGGAGTGTTTTGGCTGCATGGCCGAGTTGTTTTGTCATTTTATCGGCTGTTTGATGTGGCGAGCCACATTTCGTCATTTCATAGGCTCACTAAAGAAGAGAAACCATTATCTCAGCTTATCGTTTCGATTTCTCCAAGCAAATCATTTTTTCCTGAGTTGCTAATTTTATCTGCAAAATTGACTTATTTATGAGGACTATCATAATCTGCACGCGCTGGAACACAAGAGCAACTTTTTGAAATAACGTACCTTTGAGGAGTCTGGACTGGCTCCTCTTTTTTGTTGCACAAATTGTGCAGGCGGTGCTTGCACAATTATCAACCTAACATCTGCATTCCATACAATCTCGATATTGTCCTCCTGTTGTTCTGCGTTATGCTTTCTCCGTGCATTTTCGTATTATTTATTCTGCCATCTGACTTCGCCCTTGGACAGAAGCGGATAACAGATCAGCTGATCTGAATCCAGATTTTCCGCATGCATGTCAACCGCTGTGATCTGATGATTATCATAAGTCGTATAATAATAAATACCTTTTGCTGTATTACAACAGGACGTGTATATCGTGATCTCATATTTGCCTTCTGTCACCTCACAGCATCCACGCTGCTGATCTACGGATCCTAAGATATGGAAGAACTGGCTTACACTCTCATCCTCTTCTTCACCGGAGATCGAATTTAATTTTGTAAAGGCAACTTTCACAAATCTTGACTGGCTGGAAAGATCTCCAGGTATTCCCATTCCACCCATTCCTCTGCTATATGCATCAAGCTGTAATACTCCTGCAAAAGTACTCTCCGGCTGTTTTCTGGATACTCCGGCATAATTATTCAGTGCAAACATCTGACTCGGGAATGGTGGATTATTGGTAAGCACTCCTACCGGATTATCATATACATGCAGCCCATCTTTCATAGACTCAACAACGATACAGGAGTCTTTGTCTGCAATGATCCAGTGAAGCTGTGCTGTCGGCAGCTGTTCACTGAATGCTGTGCCTGTCAGTCTCATTGCTGCCAGCTTCTCTCTCGCCTCTGCTACAGTAGCACACTGTGTAAGGATCCATGGGATGAACTCGAACTGTGCCACCTGGCTGACTTCTGTTTCATCTTCCGGCAAAGCCTCTTCATATGCCGCATTGCCGACAAAATTAAGACCTGCCATTCCAAGGCCTTTTTCATTAACAGCATCATAATAAAGCGGATAACCTCCTGCAACAAATGCCATTCCGATCAAAGCATAATGGCTTTTTATCTTCCCGGCAAACCGGAAATCAAATTCGTAATTTCTTGGCGTTATCGTGATCTGTTCCCCATAGGAAAATTCATAATCAAGCGTTCTGCCCATATAAAAATCTTTTGTTTTGTAAGTTGCTGCTGTACACATATCGAACACCTCTTCTTTCTGCTATAATAGTCCTGCAAACAATCTCATAAACAACTGTCCGAGCCATAAATATGCACTCCGTCCTGTGCGGTACTTTTCGGTCACTTCCCTGCATTCATTCATGGTTGCTCCCAGATCATCTCTTATATCCAAAACTGTCTGACTATCCGCCATAAAACAACCATTTTCAAAGTGGTGATAAAGCAATGCCATTCAGTTAAGCATCATTTTAGTGGTTTTCTGTCATAGAAAGCCACTGTTTTTATACCTAAAAACTTTAAAAATATTACAAAAAACAGTTGACAAGTAAGCCAATATATGTTGCGTAAGCCTTGATTATAAACATATTTCAAGGAGGCTCATTATGGCTGATTTTTTCTTATCTAATTTAAAATCCACGACAACTGCATCACAGAACTCGATGAAATTCCCTCCATGTTCTGCCGTAGTCTTTTATTTTATCTTCTCCGGAGCAGTTTTTTACACTGGCTTACAGGTGCATCCGATTCCCAGTCCATCCGGACCGATATGACAGGACAAACCGAAGGAAAGTTTATCACACATGACTTCCATTCCCGGGAAACTTTCTTTAATCTGGTTTACCCATTCTTCTGTCACTTCATCGGTACTGCTGGACGCCGCCATCAGGTACACTTTACCAGCAGCATATTCTTCTCGGAAATTCGTTTCCAGCTCATGCTTCATTGCATCGATCATAACTTTACGTGATTTCTTCATACCACGGCATTTCTGGTAGATATCAAGCTTTCCTGTGCTGAAATGCATAACAGGTTTGATACTCAGGACATCTGCTGCCAAAGCTGTCACAGAGCTGACTCTTCCTCCTTTTTTGAGATATTTCAGTGTGCTGAGCCCGATATAAATTGTCATTTTTTCTCTGGTTTCTTCAAGAATTTTCTTGATTTCGACTACACTGTATCCTTCTTTTGCCATTTCTACTGCATCAAGAACAGAACGATGCATCGGGGTTGCCACACGACCGTTATCTACGACAAACACCTTACCGGCAAATTCATCTTCATTTGCCATGGCTTCTGCTGTCATACAGGACCCGCTTAAAGCACTGCTAAGAGGAATATAAACAATCTCCTCATATTCTTTCAGCATCTCTTTCCACATATCCATAACTTCTGTTGGTGACGGCTGAGATGTAGATACATCTACGCCCTTTCGAAGCATATCATAAAATTCATCTCTGGAAAGATCTACTCCTTCACGATACACTTTCTCTCCGATATAAAAAGGCATCGGTAGTACCTTAATTCCGAGTCTCTGCGCTTCTTCACTCAAAATTCCACTGTGGCTGTCTGTCATGATTCCTATTTTCTTCATAATATCTTCTTCCTTCGTAATCTATTTTTATAACGTCTTAATAATCGGCATTACACTTCATTTATATTTGTATCACATCATTATTTTTCATTCGGCACAATAAAGGATGACGCAATTTCCTCCTCCGCATACTCTTCCACATCCGTTCTCGTTACTCGTTTTATATGTTGTTTTTTTAGGCGCAGATATACGAACTCCCGGAATATAGTATAAAATACCGATACAAGTGGAATGAAAATCAGCATACCTATAATTCCCATAAGATTTCCGCCGATTGTAACTGCCGCCAGTACCCAAATTGATGGAAGTCCTACTGATCCGCCAACCACATGAGGATAGATCAGATTACCTTCTATCTGCTGCAAAAGCAGAAAAACTATAATAAATAAAACTGCCTGTTTTGGATTTACCATAAAGATCAGAAAACTTCCCACGGCACAGCCAATAAAGGCTCCAAAGATAGGAACCAATGCGGTAAACGCGATCAAAATTCCAATTAAAAGTGCATATGGCATTTTTAAAATACTTAGCGTGATAACAAACATCATTCCGAGAATTACTGCTTCCAGACACTGCCCTGCAAGAAAATTTGCAAATGTCCGATATGTCAGTGAACATATGTTAAGAATTGCATCTGCTTTTTGTTTTGGAATAAAAGCGAAAATCACTTTTCTTACCTGTAAATGTAATTTTTCCTTCTGAAAAAGAATATAGCATGCAAAGGAAAACGAAATAAAAAAGGTCGCTAATCCACTGGCAATGGAACCTACTGCTGACATCGTCGTATTCATCATATTTCCGACTCCGTTTCCAAGAAGACTTATTCCCCATTTAATTGCCTGATCAGGCTGAAACTGCAGCTGATCTACCAATTTCATAATATCCTGATTATCATGTGAAAATTCTCGAATCCAGTTTTGCATCTGTGGAATAAAATCTGAAATACTCGTCATCAGATTTCCCATGGTCTGTGTAAGCTGTGGAATCACACCAAACATTACCAATATAATGACACCTGCTACCAATATAATTGTAAGAAGCAGGCTTATCGGTCTCGCAGCTTTTTTTCCTATTTTATTATTTTCTTTTATCTTTCCGAGCATTTTCTTTTCTAGGAAACTCATTGGTACATTAATCACAAAGGCAATTGCACCACCAAGCGCAAAAGGAAACACAATTTTCCATATTGACTTCAGCACTTCAATCACCACATCGAATTTCCACAAAGCAACTACAAGAAATGCCGTAAACACAATCAGTTCTCGAATTTTTTTCATAGAACATCTACTTAAATCCACTATCTTTCCCCTCTTTTTCTTAGTTTCATACGTATACACTTAAGTAATTGAATAATCAGAAGGCTTGCAAAAGCATATAAATATACACATCCAAGCTGCATCAGATTCAACGTTTCCACTTTGAATAAGTTATGGAAACCAGGAACCGTCAGTACTGTTGTAATGAGTACTGCACCTAACACAAATGCTCCCTGAAGCCACTTGTTATGAAAGAGACCTTTTGTAAAAATGACCGGATGATCTGATTTGCAATTATATCCATGAAACAAACGTGCCAGACAAAGAGTTCCAAAAGCATACGTGCTTCCAAGCAATGTACCATTCTGGTTGTATCCTGTCAAAAAACTGATCATTGTCATTGCTCCAATTACCAAACCTTCCAGACCGATTTTGCTAAGAAAATCTTTTGTCAATATCGACTCATCTGCCAATCTCGGTTTTTCACTCATCACTTCACTTCTATCCGGCTCTAAGCCTAACGCAATTGCCGGAAGACTATCCGTCAAAAGATTAATGAAGAGTAAATGTACTGGTGCAAATGGCACCGGAAGTCCTGCAACCGATGAACAAAGAACGGTTAAAATTGCTCCGAAATTTCCTGACAAAAGAAACTGTATCGCATATAAAATTGCTTATACAGTCTCTTCCTTAAGAGTCCTGGTATTCTGGATAATATACAGAGCGACCGATATGACCATCAT
>OLRV01001025.1_pt1 | contig 25124 bp, 19 predicted proteins | sample 1672421 | NCBI WGS metagenome assembly OLRV01 (sample SAMEA3136684, study PRJEB25190) | human gut metagenome | biome: human gut; feature: human-associated habitat; material: faeces | place: Austria | collected 2013
TGCTGTTTTTTGAGCTAATACCGAAGGTTAGCTGATTGAACACCGTTTATTCAGAAAAAGGGACTGTGACACGACTTTTGTCACAGTCCCTTCGTGTGTTCTTCTGCCTTCTCAAAAGGATGACAGTTTCTCACTCTTTTCCTATTTCTTCTATTCAATCAAATAACTCATTTTATATACATCTAAAAATTCACCTAGATCTGTTCTTGCCCCTCTAGGCATGACCGCTTCGATTTGGAAGCCCATTTTTCGGTAAAGGTGTACGGCTCTTTCATTACGAACTTGAACGTCAAGCTCCAATCGAAAAAGTACACCCATTTCCTTCGCCCAACTGATGATTTCTTCTAGCATAAGAGTGCCTAGTCCCATTCCCCAATATTCCTGCAGAATACTGATACCGACTTCTCCCACGTGAGACAAACGAAATTGACTGTCTGCCTTGACAGATGCTGTTCCAATAATCGTCCCTTCATAGATTGCAAGCAGCAATAAATTATTATTGCTTTCGTATATATAATCCAACTCTTCTTCTAAGGTTTCTGGTGGTAACAGGAGTTCTGCTTCATCCAAAACTAAAAATTCTGTCTCCTTATTGACTTGTCCCATCATCAAAAGAATGTCTTTTGCATCTCCTGGCACTGCTTCCCGCAAGATGATCCCAACTTCTTCACTCATGATTTTCAGCCCATTTTTCTAGAATTCGCTGTTTGAAGGTTTCACTTTGCTCCCCGTATGAGATTAGTTTCACATACCGCTTTTCTAAATCTGTATCACTTTTTTCTAAAATCAGTTCCAAATAATCCTCCGGCAGTGCTTCTTCTAATAGATTTCCCCATTCGACAACGGAAAGCCCATCACCTTCAAAATATTCATCTAACCCTAAATCTGCTCCGCTAGCTGCTACCCGATAAATATCCATATGATACAACGGAATCCGACCTTGACTATATTCTCTAATAATCGTGTATGTCGGACTTTTGATCATTTGCGTTATCCCTAATCCTTGGGCAATTCCTTTCGTCAACGTTGTTTTACCCGCACCTAGATCACCAGTCAATATCAGATTGTCACCTGGCATTGCGGAATGACCAATTGCCTCTGCGAATTGTTCTGTCATTGTTAATCCTGATAGTTCGATCATTTTTCATCTTCTCCCGCTCTTCTTTCTTTTTGCCAGTATATCGCGTAATGAAGTTTTTTTAAAGAAAAAATGAACTAGTCAAGAACAGCAGCTGCTGTTTTTGGCTAGTTCATGTGTATTTGTTAATCAATCAATGTTTGTGCTGCTGTGATAATCGATAATTTATATACATCTTCTTCATTTGCTCCACGAGACAAATCAGAAACCGGTTTGTTCAAGCCTTGTAGAATTGGTCCGATTGCTTCAAAGTTACCGAAACGCTGAGCAATTTTATAGCCGATATTTCCTGACTGCAATTCTGGAAATACAAAGACTGTTGCTTGACCAGCTACTTCTGAATCTGGCGCTTTCAGTTGTGCAACTGAAGGAACATAAGAAGCATCAAATTGCAATTCGCCGTCGATCATGTATTGTGGCGCTAGTTTTTTAGCGATTTTAGTTGCTTCAACTACTTTGTCTACTTCTGGCGATTTCGCTGAGCCTTTTGTCGAGAAGCTCATCATTGCTACTTTTGGTTCGATATCGAACAATTCTGCTGTTTTTGCAGAATCTACGGCGATTTCAGCCAATTCTTGCGCAGTTGGATTCACGTTGATCGCACAATCCGAAAAGACATATTTTTCTTGATCTCTTCCACGTACCATGATCATCGCTCCGCTTGTCCGACTGATGCCAGGCTTTGTTTTGATGATCTGAAGTGCTGGGCGAACAGTGTCGCCAGTCGAATGGATCGCTCCAGAGACCATTCCGTCTGCAATCCCCATATACGTAAGCATCGTACCAAAGTAATTCACATCTTTTAAAATCTTTTCTGCTTGTTCTTTGGATGCCTTTCCATTTCTGCGTTCAACAAAAGCATCCACCATTTCATCCCACTTATCGTAATTATCAGGGCTGATGATCGTAAAGCTAGATGTTTTGATTCCTCTGGCATGCGCTGCATTTCTTATTTCTTCTTCGTTCCCTACTAAAATGGGTTCCACAAGTTCTTCTGCTTTCAACCGGGCAGCTGCGCCTAAAATACGAGCATCAGTAGCTTCCGGGAAAACGATTTTGATCCCACGGCGAACAATCTTAAATCTTAAACTATCAAACAATTCCACAAGATGACCTCCAGACGTTTTTATATGTATTATCATACACTATTCCAGAAAAAAAGAACAGTTTATTTTATCTGTATCAGTCAAAAATGCTGGAAAAATTAAGTTTTTCACATACATAGCGAACTGCGCTATAACAGGAAAGCGCTGTTTTATTACACTGTTTCAGGTGGTTGCCAATCAATCGGTTCTTCTCCTAACGCAAGGAGCGCATCATTCGTTTTCGAGAAGGGTTTGGAACCAAAAAAGCCACGACTTGCAGATAACGGACTGGGATGTGGAGATGTTATGATGATATGGCGACTCTTATCGATCATTTTGATTTTTTCTTGTGCCGGTTTTCCCCACAAGATAAACACGATTGGTTTTTCCCGTTCATTTAATTTTTCAATGATCGCCTTTTTCTGAACCATGTTTTCCTGTTCATCCGAGCGTTGTGAAGAAGTCGCCTTGTTCTTTTGCTCGAAGAAATAATCACATGCGGCAATGAATCGTTTCCATACGGCATCCGAATACTTTTTAGGTACAGGACCAATTGTTTTCCATTCCTTTTGTAATTTGCTTAGAATATCAGCAGTTGCTTTCCAGTCTGTGCTTTCTTTTAGTGCTTCTGCTTTTTCACATAATGCTTTCTTCTTTTCCAGATTGCCTGCCATACTTTCCTTGATGGATTTGAAGAACTCGGCTTTGCGTTTGAAAAACTCATCACAAGCGGCACGGAAACGTTCGAATATCTTCACGTTCATTTTTTGAGGTGCGTAACCAATTGTTTTCCATTTAGCTTGCAAAGCAATGATTTCCTGAGTTTTGTTTTCCCAGTCTTGGAAAGTAGTGAACGTATCGTATTCCATCGCTTCCACAATTTCACAGATTACGGTCTTTTCATCCAAATTACGTTGCTCTTTTTCTTTTAAGGCTTCGAAATGTTGCTGGTGACGACGGTTTACGGCTGTAGAGGCAGTTTTGAACCGGGTCCATATATCTTCGCGCAATTCTTTTGCAACAGGACCCGTATTCCGGAATTCCTGATGTAACTTTTGTAATTGGTGGAAAGCGGAAATCACATCTTCTTCATCAGCCAATTTCTCTGCGGCTTCACAGAGATGAGTTTTTATTTCAAGATTCTTTTTAAAATCATACTCACGGAATTCATTGTTCAGCTTTATCAAGTCATAGAACTTTTCTGCATAGTGCTGATAATTTTTCCATAGTTCATTTACCTTGGCAGCCGGCACCTGTTTTATATCGTTCCATTCCTGTTGCAGTTTCTTGAATTCATTGTATGCTTTGTTGGCATCTTCGGGAGATTCGGCAAGTTCTTTCAAGCGGTCGATAATGGCGAGCTTTTTCACCAGGTTATCTTCTTTTTCTTTATCTTGTTCTGCTTGTATGGCGCTTCTTTTCTCTTTGATAGAGCTCATGATATCTTTGAAACGGCTTTCAGCATCGTCCGGTTGGGGAATAAATGCCTCAGGAGCACCTCCGCCATCAATAAATGCCTTACGGGCGGCTTCTTGCTCAGCCTTGTGCAGCTTGTAGAAGTTCTGTTTCAATAAATCCAACTCTTGTTTGTCTGCATTGCAGGCGTCTTCGTTGATTTCTTTTAAACGTTCGATGACCTCTTCTTTCGTTTGTTTAGGTACATACGTAGCGTTATTTTCTTCTGCAGTAGCGGAAGATGATACCAAAGTTTCAGATGTCTGTTCCACTGGAACTTCGGTTAAAGGGCGGATAGTTTCATTCGAGTCCATCGTATAGATTTTTAAAGTAAGCGTTTTTGTTATAACAACAATTTACAAATTAAAAGAAATAAATTAGAACTTCATACTGTTTTTCCCGATTTTTTTAGGAAAATCCTTAAAAGTGGAGAAAATAGGAGAATCAAGGGGGATAAATGCACTGCAGATTACATAGATTCATACAGATTCTCTTTTATTGTGATTCTTTGCCGGTTTCTGTGTGAATCTGTTTTTCTCTGAATTTCAATCTATGTAATCTGTAGTGAAATGTGTCAGGATAGTAATACGGTGATGCCCATATAAAGCATCATACCTATAATGTCATTGGTGATGGATATGAACGGACCTGTAGCGATGGCCGGATCTATTTTTAGTTTTTCCAGTGTCATAGGAACCAGGGTCCCAAAGATGGAAGCGAACATGACTACTGCAAACAGGCTGAATGAAACCGAATAAGTCACGGTGGCACTTGCCCCGAAACGGATGAAATTATAGATATATACCAGCATAGAAATAATAGTAGCATTGATTACGGCCACTACAGATTCCTTTACTATTTGTTTCCAGGTGTTTTGGGCATCCAGCGAGCTGTTTGCCAGTCCTTGTACGATAAGTGCCGAGGACTGTGTTCCCACATTCCCCCCTGTTCCGCCGATAAGGGGGATGTAGAGGGCCATTTCGGGATGTGCGGCAAAAGTGCTGTCAAAGTTGCCCAGAATCATGGAGTTTCCTATTCCGCCTATCATGCCGATGAGCAGCCAGGGCAGACGGGCTGTAGTCTGGCGGAATACATTATCGTCTGTTTCCACGTCTTGTGACAAACCTGATGCCAGCTGGTAGTCGCGCTCAGCCTGTTCACGTACTTCGTCCATCACATCGTCTACCGTAATCCGTCCTACCAGGCGTCCGATACTGTCCACTACCGGAACGGCGACCAGGTCATATTTTTCAATGGTTTGTACCACTTCGTCTATAGGGGTATCTACATGGACGGATATCGGTTCTTTCCTCATCACGTGCTTCACTTTGGATACGGAAGGGCTGGTGATCATTTTCTTCAACGGGAACACACCGCGCAGCCGCTGGTCATCGTCTACTACATATACATAATAGATTTCGTCCATATCTTCCGCCTGGATGCGCATTTCCTTCAGACATTCGGGCATACTCCAGTTTTCGTTTACGATTACCATTTCGGTACCCATCAATCCACCGGCAGTGTCTTCGTCATATTTCAACAAATCGACAATATCTCCGGCTTGTTCTATGTCTTCAATGTGTGAGAGGACTTCTTCTTGTTTGTCCTCGTCCATTTCACGGATAATGTCCACGGCATCATCCGAATCCATGTAGTCAACGAACCGTTTGGCGATTGTTTCAGAGGGAAGGATTTCCAGGAATTCCTTACGGGCGTCTTCGTCCATTTCGATAAGGACATCGGCGGCAGTCTCATTGTCCAGTAACAGGTATATGAACCGTGCTTCTTCCGCATCCAGTTCATTGCACAGCTCTGCTATGTCGGCAGGATGCAGTCCGGCAAGCAAGTCCTTCAGTTGCTCTGAGTCTTTTTGCTCGATCAGCTGCTCTACTTTTTCTAATTCCTCTTTATTCATCCTATTCTTCCGTTAATATAATAAATAGGTGTTATTCTTTCTTGTTTGTTCCTTTCCGGGCGATATCATTGCTATAGACAATATCCGTCTTGTTTTTCAGCGCCGCTTCCACCTGGTTGGTCAGTTCGATAAACTCTTGTACAGACAACTGTTCCGGGCGTTTGTTGAAAATGGGGTCTGCGCTCAATGGGTTCTCTTTGTCTAAAATGGAAGAAATAGAGTTTCTCAAAGTTTTACGCCGTTGGTTGAATGTTGTTTTTACAATGAGCTTGAACAATTTTTCATTGCATCCCAGTTCCGTCGTTTCATTGCGTGTCATACGGATGACCGCACTTTTCACCTTGGGAGGCGGATTGAATACATGTTCGTGTACGGTGAACAGGTATTCTACTTTGTACCAGGCTTGTATCAGGATACTGAGAATGCCGTATGTCTTGCTTCCGGGACCGGCGGCAATGCGTTCGGCCACTTCTTTTTGGATCATTCCGGTACAACAGGGTATCAGGTCTTTGTAATCCAGCATTTTAAAGAATATCTGGCTGGATATATTATAAGGATAGTTGCCGGTCAGGACAAAAGGTTTTCCGTCAAATAATTTTTCGAGGTTCAGTTTCAAAAAGTCGTCTTCAATGATATTATCTTCCAGGGCAGGGAAGTTCTCACGGAGATAGGCTACAGATTCATAGTCCAGTTCCACCACTTTTACCGGACGGTTTTTCTGCATAATAAACTGGGTTAGTACCCCCATCCCCGGTCCTACTTCCAGAATTGGCAAGTCAGGGCACACATCTACTGTATCGGCTATATCTTTTGCAATACTGAGATCTTTCAAGAAGTGTTGTCCTAGAAATTTTTTTGGCTTTACTAATCCCATTCCGTTATTTTTCTATCGTTAATAAATAGGTTTATTTCGCTAAGATAGTATCTTTGCATCGTGCAAAGGTAAACATTCTAAATTAATATACACAGATTTTGGAACGAACTCGATTAAAAAAGATTATAAATAAAGGTTTGCAGATTGCATTTCCGTTATTTTTGGGGGCAGCGATACTGATATGGATGTATCACGGATTCAATTTTTCCCGGGTGTGGGAGGTCTTGGATGGAGGAATGAACTATGGGTGGATGTTAGTGTCATTAGTGTTTGGTGTGTTTAGCCATATTTTTCGTGGCTGGCGGTGGAAGCTTACGCTGGCTCCGTTGGGCGAGCATCCCAAAACATCCGATTGTGTGTATGCCATCTTTGTGTCTTATGCCGCCAACTTGGTTGTTCCCCGTGTAGGTGAGATTTCCCGTTGCGGGGTGTTGGCTAAATATGATGGTACATCTTTTTCCAAATCGCTGGGTACGGTGGTTACGGAACGGCTGATTGATACGCTGTGTGTGTCGTTGATTACAGGGGTAACTCTTATAATGCAGGCAAGGGTATTCGATACTTTTTTTAAAGAAACCGGCACGGATACCACGGTTTTGGCACAGGTATTTACTTCGGGGCATTTCTATATCACTATCGTCTGTGTGCTGGCCGTATTGGTGCTGGCTTTTTTTCTGATCAGGAATGTGACGGTCTTTGCTAAGGTGAAAGGCATTCTCCATAATGTATGGGTCGGTGTACTGTCTTTGCGTCATGTAAAGCGGATGCCTCTGTTCATTCTTTATACCGTCGGTATCTGGACTTGCTATTTCCTGCAATTCTATGTTTCTTTCTTTTGTTTCGATTTTTCCGATAATTTGGGAGTGATGGCGGGACTGGTCATGTTTGCTGTAGGTAGCATTGCGGTAGTAGTTCCGACTCCTAATGGGGCGGGTCCGTGGCATTTTGCTGTCATAACGATGATGATGCTCTATGGAGTGGGAAAAGAAGATGCGGGAATTTTTGCCTTATTAGTGCATGGAATACAAACTTTTTTATTAATTTTGTTGGGTATATATGGATTAGCGGCTTTGCCGTTCACAAATAAAACTAAGAAGTTATGAGTACAATTCTCTCTCTCGCTCCGCAGAATGTGTGGAAGCATTTCTATTCATTGACTCAGGTTCCCCGCCCTTCGGGTTACTTGAAGAAAGTGCAAGAGTTCTTGCTGAACTTTGGAAAAAGTGTAGGCGTAGAGTCATTCCAGGACGAAGCCGGTAATATCATTTACCGTAAGCCTGCCACTCCGGGGATGGAAAACCGTAAGAAGGTGATTCTTCAGGCTCACATGGACATGGTTCCTCAGAAGAATAACGATACAGTGCATGATTTTGAAAATGATCCTATCGAGACTTACATTGACGGAGATTGGGTGAAAGCTAAAGGCACGACTTTGGGAGCCGATGATGGCATGGGTGTTGCCGCTATCATGGCTATCATGGAAGACAAGACGCTGAAACATGGTCCGTTGGAAGCACTGATTACTGCCGACGAAGAAACCGGTATGTTCGGTGCGTTCGGTTTGAAGCCGGGAACGGTAGACGGTGATATTCTGTTGAATCTGGATTCGGAAGAAGAAGGAGAATTGTATATCGGTTGTGCAGGCGGTGAAGACCTGACAGCAGTGTTGGAATATAAAGAAGTGGAAACAGATCCGGCTGACATTGCTTTGAAAGTTACCTTGAAAGGGCTGCGCGGTGGTCATTCAGGATTGGAAATAAATGAAGGACGTGCCAATGCCAACAAGCTGATGGCTCGTTTCATGAACCAGGTGATAACTTACGATGAGGCTTGCCTGGTGTCCTGGCAAGGTGGCAATATGCGTAATGCCATTCCTCGTGAATGTGAAGTGGTCATTACGGTTCCGGCTGAAGAAGAAGCGGACGTACTGGAATTTGTGCAGGAGTGCGAAGCATTGTGGAATGAAGAATATCATGTACACGAAACACCGATCAGCTTCAAGGCAGAACGGGTGGAATTGCCTGCGATGATGGTTCCCGATGAAATTAAAGATAATCTGGTGGATGCCATTTATGCTTGTCAGAATGGAGTGATGCGTATGATTCCTACTATCCCCGATACCGTGGAAACCTCTTCCAATCTGGCTATCGTTTCTATAGGTGGTGGCAAGGCGGAGATAAAAATCCTGGCCCGCAGTTCACGCGATTCAATGAAGGATTATCTGAATACTGCATTGGAAAGCTGTTTCTCTATGGCAGGTATGGAAGTAACCCGTTCAGGTGGTTATTCAGGCTGGGAACCCAATGTGGATTCTCCTATTCTGAAAGCCATGAAGGAGTCTTATAAGGCACAATTCGGTACGGAACCTGCTGTGAAAGTGATTCATGCCGGCTTGGAATGCGGTATCATCGGTGCGGTGGTTCCGGGATTGGATATGATTTCTTTCGGTCCTACCTTGCGTTCTCCTCACTCACCGGATGAACGCTGCTTTATTCCTTCTGTAGGCAAGTTCTATGATTTCGTAGTAGCTACGTTGGAAAATACGCCGGTAAAAGAATAGTCTTTAATATCTTATAAAGATTTCGGGCGCGGATGATAGGGATTTCGTCCGCGCCTTTCTATTAATACTCCACTTTGTCACTTTTCTCTGTCCATTGTTGGAATGCCTTTATCGCCTCTTCCGCCAAAAGAACTTCGGAAGGCAGCTTGCGTGCCGAAGGTTTCAGGCTTAACTCATCATAGATAAAAGAGTCGTCAAACCCTATATTCTTGGCATCCGTCTTGTTGTTTGCATAATACATTTTATCCAGCCGTGCCCAGTAAATGGCTCCCAGACACATGGGACACGGTTCACACGAAGTATAAATTTCACATCCGCTCAAGTTGAATGTTCCCAGTTTGCTTGCCGCCGCACGGATGGCGCTGACTTCCGCATGGGCGGTAGGGTCGCATTGTGAGGTGACACGATTGGCTCCGGTCGCAATGATTTCACCATCTTTGGCAATTACGGCTCCAAAGGGTCCGCCGCCGTTTGCCACATTCTCTATAGAAAGCTCAATGGCTTTCCGCATTAATTCTTCTTTCTTCATAGTGGTTCTATTTCTTTAGTACAGAGCAAATATACGATATTTCCGGCTATATATGCGGGAGAGGGCTTATTTTATTCGGAAACTGCCGCTTCATGTGTACACTTGTCGGTTTCTGCTACCATTGAGGTGATTTTCAGTGCCTCCGGGGACATTGCCCTGTTTTTTGTTTCAGAAGCTTCAGCCTCTCCGCAAAAGCCCGTCAATAGGGCAAAGTGGCTGAAGGATTGCCTTTGGAAATTCCTTCAGCCCGATTATGGAAGCTTCAGTTTTTGGCTGTTCGGGATGTGTCTCTGTGTAAGTTCATTTTTTTTAGTGCTTTTATGCCTGTTGGAAATGATGTTACTATTAGGAAGAGTTTGCTGTGACTGCCGTAATAGCTTTATTGCTTCACCTTAGTGAAGCAGCCGTTTTATACAGGTGACAATGGATCTTCACCAAAGTGGAATGGCGTGTTCACCTAAGTGATGGACAGAAAATACAAACTTATCCTGATGAAAAAGAATATGTTTCCGGTTGTGTCAGTTTGCTCATTTAGGGGTGCGATACGGTGACAAGTGCCTGGATATAGGACTTTTGAAGCATTGGGGAACCAATCTGTGCGGAGTATGCATACCCCAAGAGGGTGCGGCTGAAGGATTTTTCTTCGGGCTGAAGCATTTTCAGGTGTAATCCTTCAGCCGGAATGCCCACTGGCAAAGGGTTTGCGGAGAGGCTGAAGCTTTTGAAGGAATTTTCCTGTCCTTTTTCTTTGTATCACGAATTTGCTGAATACTCCTGGTTTTCCGTAATGCGCTGGTTTGGGCTAATACTTTGCACCCTTTCGGGTATATTATACGAAAGAAACTAATAAATTATACCCATTAGGGTGTAATTATCGCTGGTTTTGCTATATTGGTACCCTAAAGGGTGTAATTATGAATAATTCATTGTCATTGTTTGTTAAGGAAATGCGCAAGCGGTTCGGACTTACGCAAGTAGATTTGGCAGCTAAGGCGGGAGTGGGGCTTCGCTTTGTGCGCGAGTTGGAACAAGGAAAGCAAACTTTGCGAATAGACAAGGTAAACCAGGTGCTTGCCCTCTTCGGGTATGAAGTGGGAGCAGTGCCTGCAGGAAAGGAGCATAGCGTATGAGAAGGGGAAAAATATACCTGAATGATATATATCTACGCGGGGACGCTGACGGAAGACGAAAATGGTTTTACCTTTATCTATGATGCCGGATTCTTGCGTTATCCGGCTGGCACCTGAAGAACTTTTCATTGTATGACACGGGGATGGGCTATAGTCTGACGCCTGCATACCATTTGCTGTCCACGGTTATTGTCATGCCCGAGGATACGGAGGAGCTCGCCGGGGGGCAGTGGCAAGGTAATAGAGAACATCGCTTGGAAATTCCGACGTTCCATCATTAAATGGATGGAACTGATAGATGTTTCCTTCCTGCCCGAAGACATGAAGAAACCCTATAAAAGACTGGTGTTGCAACGTCTGCTTTGGCTGCGCTGAAAGATCTTTCCTTTTCTGTTTTAGTTATTTTAATTAAAACGTATGCAGTCTTTAAACATCTATTTCGTTTCTTTGTTAAAGAAGACTTAGTACGAACTAAAAGATTGTAGATATGAAAATTCGTTATTTATCTTTGATAGTGTTACTGGTAATGAGCGTATTTGCTCCTATACAGGCACAAACCTATGACAATTTGTGGAAAGAACTGGAAGTATTGGAACGAAAGGATCTGCCCAAGTCGGTTATTTCCGAAGCAATGAAAATCTACGATAAAGCAAAAGCGGAACAGAATGTACCGCAAATGATGAAAGCCTATCTCACTGCCATGCAGTACCGTTCCCTTTTAACTCCCGATAGCTTGAAGGTAGATATGAATGGTTTGGAACAATGGGCTTCCCAAACCGGCAGTGTGGAAGACAAAGCTATATTGTATTCCATTCTGGGTGAAATGGCCATGTCTGCCGACGTAAAAAAGGGATTGGGCTATTTGCAGGCCTCTCTCAAGGATAAAGACCGGTTATTACTTATCCCGGTCGAGAAATTGAGACCTATGGTGAGAGTGGGAGAGGCTAGTAAACGGTATTTTCGTGATAATCTGTACAACCTGCTGGCACGTCGTGCCATACAAATCATGCAGCAGTACAGGTGGCAGGCGGCTGCTAAAGCAAATCAGACAAACAGTCTGTCTGTGGATATGACGGATATGGATCAGTTTGTTACTTATCAGTTTGTTCCCGTCTCTGATTGTGACCTGACGGCAGCTGTCATGCAGACTTATCAGTCCTTGCTGAAAGCATATGATACGGAAACGGAGCGTGAGGGCTGGTTGCTGACCGGGATAGATGCATTGAATTACCTGTACCGCAATTTTTCCGGAAACTTCTCGAATGACGTATGCCAACAGGAACTCCGGAAGTGGATTCATACTTATCCGGCTGTGAAAACAGTCCCTGAAGCTTATCTGGCTTTGGCACAATTTCTACAGTATCAAAATAATCAGGTAGAGCGCTTGCGGATAGTTCGTGAAGGAATAGCCGGATACCCCCGTTACGAAGGTATCAACCAACTGAAGAATATAGAAAAGGAAATTCTGAATGCAAGCCTTTCACTGGAAATAGCTACGGCTTATCCTGGTGAACAGCAGTCGGTGAAAGTAAATTATAAAAACCTTACCGGCATCACCTTGCAGTTATATAAGGTGAATTTACCCGTAACCTCTGCCGTATTGCAGAACAGAACCACCCATTTTGAAAGTAAATATGCCCGTTTGCAACGCGAGGAGCATTTTTCTTTGAAACCTACTACAGATTATTTGAATATCGATACCACCCTGACCATACAGGCTCCTCAAGCGGGAATTTATTTCTTAAAGGCAGTGCCCGATGGGAAGAAGGGCGTTTCGGACGGAACATTAATGAATGTCACCGCTTTAAAGACCATTTATCGTCCTCTGCCGGATGGTACGTTGGAACTGGTGGTGGTAGATGCAGTGAGCGGACAGCCTGTTTCTGAGGCGGAAGTAACCATTTATACGGAGAAGGGAGGAGGCTATTCTCCTCAACAGACCTATCAGGCGGATAAACAGGGTACTTTGAAACTGGATTTCCTGAATAGTAACAAATACTGGTATAATGCACATACGGCGGCTGATAATGCGATGCCCATCTTGAATCTTTGGAAAAACGATTATTACTATAAAGAGAGCAAGAGGAAAGAAGTTTTGCAATTATTTACCGACCGCTCCATTTACCGTCCCGGTCAAACCGTATATGTATCCGGCTTGGCTTATGAAATGGAAAAGGATTCTACGCGTGTGCTTGCGGATAAAAAATATACGGTATCCCTATATGATGCGAATAATAATGAAACAGGAAAAGTGGAAGTACGGACGAATGGTTTTGGCTCGTTCAGCGGACAGTTTGTTTTGCCCTCTCCTTGCCTGACCGGTTATTTTAGCTTGCGTGCGGCCGATACTTCTGTCAGTTTTAAGGTAGAAGAATATAAACGTCCCACCTTTGATGTCACGTTTGAGCCCGTGAAAGTGGAGTATCAAGTGGGTGACTCTATAGAAGTGGTGGGTATGGCAAAGACTTTTGCCGGTGCGCCTGTGCAGAATGCCAGGGTACACTATAATATATCTCGTTCCTATGCCTGGGTCTGGCGGTTTATGGGCAGAGGTTCAGCCCGTTGGGAGGGAGAGGCAATGACCGATGCGGATGGTAAGTTCAGCGTTCCGGTGCATTTTGAAATAGACTCGGACAGGAGAGAATCTCCGTTGTGGTATTATACGTACAACATACAGGCGGATGTGACGGATGGTGCAGGTGAGACACAGCAAGCTAATTTGTCATTGCCTTTAGGAAGCACTTCAATGGTGCTGAATATGGATAATCTGCCCGATAATTTGGTTAAAGAAAAGAAGTTGGAAATAAAACTGACAGCCATGAATCTTTCGGGTGAGCCGGTAGATACTCTGGTTACTTATCAGGTAGTCGAGATGGAGGAGCAGAAAGACGGTCAGGAAAAAGAAGGCAGAAAGGTATTGACCGGTACGGTGGAAGCCAACAAGAGTTTTGTTCCTGAGGCTATTTATGCCCTGCCTTCCGGCAATTATCGTTTGAAGCTCTCGGCTAAGGATACGCAGGGCAGAGAGTGTACGGCATCTAAGAATTTCCTTCTGTTTTCATTGAACGACAAGCGTCCGCCTTTCGTGATAACGGATTGGTTCTATCAGGATGGTCTGGAATTTGATGCAGCATCTCCGGCTACTGTATATATAGGTAGCAGCGAAAAGAATGTCTATCTGCTTTATGATGTATTTGCAGGAAATAAGCGCTTGGAAAGCAAACGTATACAGCTTTCGGACTCGGTAATCAGTTTTCGCTTCCCTTATAAGAAGGAATATGGTGACGGCATTCTGGTAAGTATGGCATTTGTGAAAGACGGCAGACTTTACAGTCATAATGCACGGATTATGAAACCGGCCCCTGAAAAGAAGTTGCAGCTGAAATGGACTACGTTCCGTGACAAACTCCGTCCTGGACAGCAAGAGGAATGGAAACTGACGGTACTTTATCCGGATGGACGTCCGGCTGAGGCTGAAATGCTGGCTACCATGTATGATGCTTCTCTGGATAAAATCTATAGTGCACATAAGTTGGACTTTGGAGTGGACTTTCATTATGTGGTTCCTTTGACTTATTGGAATACATCCTATATGCGGAATGCTTATTTGTATGTTGATTTCCCGTTGAAGAGGCTCCGTGCGGTTCCTTTGGAATATAGTGAATTGATCATTCCATCTACAGGAAGAATGGAGGCTATGGTGGTAGGTTACGGAGGCAGTCCTCGTGCCACTCTTGCAGGAGCTTTGAAGATTAGAGGCAGGAGTGCCGCAAATGCTGTGATGAACCAGGAGGCTGTTACTGATATGGTGCTCCAGGAAGAAATGGTAGAAACATCTGCACAGGAAAAGGTAGAAATGGGCAGTTCTGAAGAACTGGCAGAAACGGGTGATATACAGATACGTGAAAACTTTGCGGAAACGGCATTCTTTTATCCACAGCTCCGCACCAATGAAACAGGTGAAGTCAGTATTTCCTTTGTACTGCCCGAAAGCCTTACCCGATGGAAGTTTATGGGCTTGGCACATACCCGGAATGTGGATTATGGAAAGATAGAAGCTACCGCTACTGCCAGCAAGGAGTTTATGCTTCAGCCTAATATGCCCCGCTTTGTCCGCGTGGGAGATAAAGCGAATATTGCCGCTTCACTGATGAACCTGTCGGACAAGGGAGTGAAAGGGACTGTCCGCATGGAATTGTTTAATCCGGAAACAGAAAAGGTATTCTATTCACAAAAACAGAAGTTTGATGTGAAGGGAGGAGAAACCGGGCATGTGAACTTTACTTTTGAAGTGGGTGACAAATATGCGGTAATGGCATGCCGGATGGTAGCGGATGGAGATACCTTCAGTGATGGAGAACAGCGTTACATCCCCGTTCTGACAGACAAACAGTGGGTGACGGAAACCGTTCCTCTGAACGTGAATGGGGAAGGTGCGCATATTTTCTCTTTGGAAAACCTGTTTAACAAGCATAGCAAAACGGCTTCCGAACAACGGTTGACCGTAGAATTTACTGCCCATCCGGCTTGGTATGCCGTGCAGGCTTTGCCTGTAGTGGCTAATCCTCAGAATGAAGATGCTCTTTCTTGGGCTACCGCTTATTATGCCCATTCATTGGCTGCATGTATAGTCAAAGAAAATCCCCGTATCAAGCAAATCTTTGATAGCTGGAAGGCTCAAAGTGGCACGAAGGAGACTTTTATGAGCAATCTGCAAAAGAATCAGGAACTGAAAAATATCCTGCTGGCTGAAACTCCCTGGCTGACAGAAGCTACCAATGAAGCCGAACAAAAACAGCGTATCGCCACTTTGTTTGACCTGAATACAATGAACAGCGGACTGGCAGTTTCTGTAGAGAAACTGAGAGAATTGCAAAATGGAGATGGCGCATGGAGTTGGTATAAAGGTATGCAAGGCAGCCGCTATGTAACCACTCAGGTAATGGAAATGCTGGTCCGGCTGAATGCATTGACTCATCAGGATGCTGACAGCCGGATGCAGCCTATGATTCAAAAAGGGTTCGAGTATTTAGGCAAGCAGGCTGCCGAAGAGTATAAGTCTATGAAAGAAGCTGAAAAGAAAGGGGCTGTCGGTATCCGTCCGTCAGAACAGGTTCTCAGGTATTTGTATATCTGCGCTTTGGATGGCAAGGCTCCGGTTGATAAAAAGGTGAACCAGTATTTCATAGACAAGTTATCCGGTGAGGGAAAAGAACTGACGATTTATGGAAAGGCGTTGGGAGCTATCATCTTGCAGCAAGCCGGTAAGGTGGCAGAAGCCAAGCTGTTTATGCAGTCATTGATGGAGTATTCTGTTGTGACGGATGAAATGGGGCGTTACTTTGATACTCCTAAAGCCCGATATTCATGGTTCAGTTATAAAATTCCGACTGAAGTGGCTGCTATGGAAGCTATACAGCGTATAACAAAAGATACGAAAGCGATCGATGAAATGAAACGCTGGCTGTTGAAGCAGAAACAGACACAGACTTGGGAAACGCTGATTGCAACGGCTGATGCAGTGTATGCATTGATGGCTACAGGGGCTTCGGATTTATTGGCAAATACAGGAGGAGTAGAGATTACTTTAGGTAAAGAAATGATCCGGACTCCGGTAGATGATGCCATCGGTTATATCAAGAAGACGGTGATCGGTGATGTGATGAATATAAAGAAAGTAAGGGTGGATAAAGAAGGAACCGGAATGGGTTGGGGAGCCGTTTATGCCCAATATCTGGAAAGTATGGATCAAATAGGTGAGCAGGGAAACGGATTGTCTGTCAGCCGTCAATTATATAAAGGAGATGAGGCTTTGAATGAATCTGCTCCGTTAAAGGTTGGCGATAAGATTACCGTTCGCCTGACTGTAAAGGCTGACCGTGATATGGATTTTGTTCAGATCAAGGATGACCGTGCAGCTTGTATGGAACCGTTACAGGCAGTTTCGGGATTTCGTTGGAGCAACGGGCTGGGATATTATCAGGCTACCAAAGATGCTTCGACCCAGTTCTTTATCGATCAGATGAGAAAAGGAACTTATGTGATAGAGTATCAGGTGTATGTGAACCGGACAGGAGAATATCAGACCGGAATTGCAACTGTTCAGTCTGCTTATGCTCCGGAATTCGGAGGGCATACGGGAGGATATCGGGTGATGGTGGAATAAAGACACGGGATGTCTGGAATTAATTGTGTGATTTCATAAAAAGTAAGTTAGCTTGCTAACTTACTTTTTTCTTATGCTTCTGCCGTCCACCCATTCTAGTCTTATTTCAAACCATCTTCAGCCGTGCCATAAAAATAGCGGCCTGAAACGGATGGATATTCAATTATAAATGTATAACCATCTGAATAATATAGATACAACCAACCGTTTTGAATTTCCCAGTCAAACTTATATACCCTATAAAGTTCATCATTATAGTAACAGCGTTCTTCCGTACCTACACCATGATCTGTGAAAGCACCTGAGGTGAATGTGATGTAACTGTAAAGAGGTTCTCCATATCGGTCTTCAAATCCCATATCGCCCCACCAAGTCTTACCGTATAATCCTGAAATGTCAAATCCTCTTTCCTCATCGCTTTCACATGAAGAAAAACTTATCATTGTAATCAATGCAATGGCAACGAACCAGTAATGTTTTACTATTTTCATAATTTATCTGATTTTTAATGCGGGACAAAGATAAAGGTTATTCATAAGATAAAATAAATTATAGGCTGAAAAAATGGGTAAAGGATGTTTTTTGTCTATCTTTGCTATCTAAAAAGCATAAAATAATTGTATGAAACATATTATACTGATAGTAAGTTTGTTAATGGGAGTGACTTTGGGAGTACAGGCACAACCCAAAGCATTATTTGATAAGACAACGCATGAATTTGGAACTATTTTATGGAAAAATCCGGTGACGGCAACCTTTAAAATCACTAATAAAGGAGATAAACCTTTAGTGATATCTAATGTGACAACTTCTTGTGGCTGCACGGTTGCTGATTGGACCAAAGAACCGATTGCACCGGGAAAGACCGGGATTGTCAGTTCTACTTTTGACGCCAAAGCCATCGGACGTTTTCAGAAGAGCGTAGGCATTTATTGCAATGCCTCCAATAAACCTATCTATCTGGCTATCCGGGGAGAGGTAACAGCCGATCCTAAGAATTACACTTTCACACATCCTTTTCAAATTGGCGCTATTCGTCTGGATAAGGAAGAAATAGAGTTTGAGGATGCCAATAAAGGTGATAAACCGACTATGGAATTGTTGGTTGCCAATACGTCAGATAAACTATATACCCCTGTGCTGATGCATTTGCCTCCTTACCTCAGTGCTGTTGCAACTCCGGAAAAATTAGGAAGGGGACGTACGGGTAAAATCAAGATCACTCTTGATACGGATAAGCTGCCTAAATTGGGCTTGACAACAGCTTCTGTTTATCTATCCCGTTTTCCGGGAGATAAGGTAGGAGAGGAAAATGAAATTCCGGTTTCTGCCGTATTGTTGCCGGATTTCTCACATATCAGTCAGCAGGAACGCTTGAATCCGCCTGCCATTCATCTTTCTGCTAAAGAGTTGCAGATGGGAGAACTGAAAAGCGATGAAAAGAAAGCACATACGATTATTATTAAAAATGTAGGAAAATCTAATCTGGAAATTCGTGATTTGCAGGTGTTCAATTCTGCTTTGGGGGTCCAGTTGAAGAAACGTGTCTTGAAACCGGGTGCGTCTACCAAGTTGAAGATTACTGCTTTCGGTCAAAATTTGAAGAAAGTAAAGGGTACTCCGCGTGTCTTGATGATAACCAATGATCCTAACAATCCGAAGATAATTATTAAAGTAAAAGTAACCTCAAAAAAATAGCTATGGAACATCCTGAAAATAGTGAAGAATATAAGGGATTGACAGTGAACAAAGGTATTGAGCAACCATCTATTGTGAATCCTTATTTGAAACTACGTAAAAAACCTCGTCGTCGTGAGTTTTCCGTAGGTGAATATGTAGAAGGCATCGTAAAAGGTGATGTGACCGTATTGAGTCAGGCGGTTACTTTAGTGGAGAGTGTAAAACCGGAACATCAGGCTATTGCCCAGGAAGTGATAGAGAAGTGTCTGCCTTATTCCGGAAATTCTATGCGAATCGGTATCAGTGGTGTGCCCGGTGCCGGCAAGAGTACATCTATTGATGTATTTGGATTGCATGTGCTTGAGAAGGGAGGAAAATTAGCTGTTTTAGCTATTGATCCCAGTAGTGAGCGTTCTAAAGGCAGTATTTTGGGAGATAAGACCCGCATGGAGAAACTATCCGTCCATCCGAAGTCTTTTATACGGCCTAGTCCGTCGGCAGGTTCGTTGGGAGGGGTAGCTCGTAAGACTCGTGAAACGATCATACTTTGTGAGGCGGCGGGCTTTGATAAGATTTTTGTTGAAACGGTTGGAGTAGGGCAGAGCGAAACAGCAGTGCATTCTATGGTGGATTTCTTTTTGCTGATCCAACTGGCCGGTACTGGTGATGAATTGCAGGGGATTAAGAGAGGTATCATGGAAATGGCGGATGGAATTGTTATCAATAAAGCCGACGGCAGCAATATTGAGAAAGCAAAACTGGCTGCCAGTCATTTCCGCAATGCTTTACATTTGTTTCCTGCTCCTGATTCGGGCTGGAGTCCTAAAGTAATGACGTATTCCGGCTTTTATGGTATTGGAATTAAAGAAATCTGGGATATGATCTATGAATACTTCGCTTTTGTGAAAGCGAATGGTTATTTTGAATATCGCAGAAATGAACAGGCCAAGTATTGGATGTATGAGTCTATCAACGAGCATTTGCGTGATAGTTTCTATAATAATGAAAAGATAATTTCTATGTTGGCTGCAAAAGAGGAAGAGGTGCTGAATGGCAAACTGACTTCGTTTGTTGCTGCCAAAAAGTTATTGGATGCTTATTTCTCAACCTTGAAATAAGGTTTTGCTACCAACAGGCAAAACAAAAAACGCAGATTATGATTATTCATTAAATCTGCGTTTTTTTTATTGTCTGTGGTGGATGAAATTAGATAGAAAGTTCGTGAAGTACATTCACCAATTCTCTGTCTATAGGCTTGTCGTTCTTTATAGCTTTAGCGAAAGGTACATAAACAATCTTATCATCATCAATACCAATCATTACATTACGTTGTCCTTCCAATAGTGCTTGGATGCTGGCCACTCCCATACGGCTGGCAATGATTCGGTCATGCGCTGTGGGGCGTCCGCCACGTTGTAAATGTCCTAATATCGTTACACGCACATCGTATTGCGGATATTCGTTCTTCACACGTTCGGCATAGTGCATTGCACCCCCGGTCAGTTCGCTTTCGGCTACTAATACGATGCTACTGCTCTTGGATTTGCGGAAACCATGTTCGATGAATTCTTCCAATTGGTCAACTTCTGTGCTGAATTCCGGAATAATAGCTGCTTCTGCACCTGCGGCAATAGCGCCGTTCAATGCCAGGAAACCTGCATCACGTCCCATCACTTCAACAAAAAATAAGCGTTCGTGAGAAGTTGCCGTATCACGGATTTTATCTACTGCATCCAAAATTGTGTTCAAAGCTGTATCATAGCCGATGGTGGTGTCGGTTCCATACAGGTCGTTGTCAATCGTTCCGGGCAGACCGATACAAGGCACATCAAATTCCTGAGCAAAGATACGTGCACCGGTCAACGAACCGTCACCGCCGATAATGACCAAAGCATCAATCTCGTGCTTTTTCATATTTTCGTAAGCTTGTGCCCGTCCTTCGGGTGTCGTGAATTCTTTGCAACGGGCGGTTTTCAGAATGGTACCTCCCATTTGTATGATGTTGCTAACATTTTGGCTTTTGAATTCCTGAATTTCATCTGTTACCAATCCTTTGTAACCTCTATAAATGCCATATACTTTCAAGCCGTTATAGATGGCAGAACGTGTGACTGCACGAATGGCAGCATTCATTCCCGGAGCATCTCCTCCAGAGGTTAAAATACCAATACTTTTAATCGTTCCCATAAATACCCATTTTAATATTTTTATGTCGCAAAGTTAACAAATTATCAGTTGGACAACGATAATTTTCTATTTTTTATTGGTCTATTTTTCGTTTAAGATTGCTTTTTTACATTCTTCCATCAACCATTTGGGGGTGGAAGTCGCTCCACAAATGCCGATGGAACGGACGTCCTCGAGCAAGTTCCGGTCTATTTCTTCCGGCTGGTCAATGAGGTATGAATTCGGATTAATCTTTTTGCATTCTTGATATAAGATCTTTCCGTTTGAACTTTTTCGTCCGCAGACAAAAAAGATCAGATCATGCGCTGCTGCAAATTTGCGGATGTTAGGCATCCGGTTGGCCACTTGCCGGCAGATTGTGTCGTAATATTCAAAAGTGGCATCGGGTGAGATATGCTCCTTGATATATTCTATGATTTGCCAGAATTCTTCCAAAGACTTGGTTGTCTGGGAGTACAAGCGTATGTCTTTGGTGAAGTCCAGATGAGCAGCTTCAGCAGGTGTTTCTATGACAATTGCTTTTCCATGAGTTTGACCTACCAGCCCCAGTACTTCGGCATGACCGTTCTTGCCATAAATCACGATTTGTGTGTCTTGACTTGCCGGAACATTGTCATACTCCTGTTTGATGCGCTTTTGGAGGCGTAATACTACCGGACAGGTGGCGTCAATGATCTCGATGTTGTTGGTACGGGCTATAGCGTATGTTTCAGGAGGTTCTCCATGTGCACGTAACAGTACTTTGGCATCGTGTAATTGGGCAAACTCTTCGTGGTTGATTGTGATAAGCCCCATTTTTTTTAGTCGTTCACATTCCTGTCCGTTGTGTACAATGTCTCCCAGACAATAAAGAGTGTTTCCTTTTGCCAGTTCTTCTTCTGCTTTACGGATGGCCGTAGTGACTCCAAAGCAGAACCCAGATCCTTCGTCTATCTCTATGTTAACCATTTATCGCTGCTTGAAATTTTTCGGTCAGCCACTCTTTCTGTTCGGCAATGCTCATGTGGCTGTTGTCCAACAAGATAGCGTCATCCGCTTGTCGTAACGGACCGACTTCACGGGTTTGGTCTATACGGTCACGTTCTTCCACATTTTCCAGGATTTTTTCATAAGAGGCCTCTTGCCCTTTACTTCTTAATTCATCATAACGGCGCTGTGCACGTATGGCAGCCGAGGCGGTTACAAATATTTTCAGTTCGGCATCGGGGAAAACAACGGTTCCAATGTCCCTTCCGTCCATGACAATTCCTTTGGCCTTTCCCATTTCCTGTTGTTGTTTCACCAAAGCCTCACGTACAAAACCCAAGGCGGCGATAGGGCTTACATGAGAGGAAACTTCCATGCTGCGGATGGCATCCTCTACATTTGTATCGTTCAGGAAAGTCATGGGGCGTTGTGTCTCCGGATTTAACCGGAATGAAATATGTATATCGGGCATCGCTGTTTTTAACGCTTCGGTGTCGATGCCTCTTTCCGTAAAGAACCCTTTCTGCAGGCTATATAATGTAACAGCACGATACATGGCACCGCTATCAATATAAATGTATCCTATTTCACGTGCCAAGTCTTTGGCCATCGTGCTTTTTCCACATGATGAATAACCGTCAATGGCAATAGTTATTTTTTTCATATATAATTAATGTATAGGTGACTACTAAAAACGCTTCAAAGATAGATAAAAGTTGGGTGTATGTCTATGAAATCGGATGAAAATAAAATGAATTAGCATATTTTTCATGTGAAAATACTTTTTATTTAAAAGATTTGTGTTACATTTGCCCTCAGTGAGAAACACTTAATTTTAAAACACAATTTATGGAAGTTAAAAAATCGCCTAAAGCAGATCTCGAAGGTAAAAAGAGTACCTGGCTGCTTATCGGTTATGTGTTTATCCTTGCTCTCATGTTTGTAGCTTTCGAATGGACTGATCGCGACAAGCAAGTGACTACGGAAACAGGTATAACCGATGTCGTATTTGAAGAAGAAATTATCCCTATTACGGAACAGGAACAAAAACAAGCTCCTCCTCCTCCCGAAGCTCCTAAGGTAGAAGAAGTGCTTCAGATCGTTGAAAACGATGCTAAAGTAGAAGAAACTGCCATTCAGGCTTCTGAAGAAACAGGTCAGGCTGTGGAAGTTAAATATGTTCCGGTAGAAGTGGAAGAAGAAGAACCTGAAGAACAGCAGATATTCCAAGTTGTAGAGGAAATGCCTGAATTCCCCGGAGGTATGGCTGAATGTTTGAAGTTCTTGGGTAAGAATATTAAATACCCCACTATTTCTCAGGAAAACGGTGTGCAAGGTAAGGTTATCGTTCAGTTTGTCGTTAATAAGGACGGTTCTATCGTTGACCCGGTAGTTGTGCGTAGTGTAGACCCCTACTTGGATAAGGAAGCACTCCGTGTAATCAAGACCATGCCGAAATGGAAACCTGGCAAACAGCGTGGTAAAGCTGTACGTGTGAAATATACAGTGCCTGTAACTTTCAAATTACAGTAATAAAATACTTTAATATCTTAATTAAGAGGCTGCCTTTAAAAAGCAGCCTCTTTTTCTAGAACCCCTTAATCAAAATAATTTATGGCTTTTTCTGCAGACCAGTTATTGGAAAAGGTAAATACTTATCTTGCTACGATGCCTTATGTGCGCGAACCAAAAGGATTGTATGCTCCTATAGAGTATGTCTTGTCATTAGGCGGTAAACGTATCCGTCCTGTTTTGATGTTGCTTTCCTATCAGCTTTACAAAGAGAATGTGGATGATATTTTACCACAAGCGGCAGGTATAGAGACTTATCATAATTATACATTGTTGCATGATGATTTGATGGATTGTGCGGATATGCGCAGAAACAAGCCTACCGTGCATAAGGTTTGGGATGAGAATACGGCTATTCTTTCGGGGGATGCCATGCTGGTGTTGGCTTATCGGCTGATGAATAATTGTCCGGATAGCTATTTAAAGCAAGTAATGGATATTTTCAGTCAGACAGCTTTGGAAATTTGTGAGGGGCAGCAGTGGGATATGGAATTTGAAACCCGGAATGATGTTACTGTTCCCGAATATATGGAGATGATTCGTTTAAAGACATCGGTACTTTTGTCTGCTGCGTTAAAAATTGGTGCTGTATTAGGGGGGGCTTCGGAAGATGATGCCCGCAAATTATACGATTTCGGTATCAAAATGGGATTGGCATTCCAGTTACAGGATGATTATCTGGATGTGTATGGGGATTCGAAAGTGTTTGGAAAAAATATAGGTGGAGATATTTTATGCAATAAGAAGACTTTTATGCTGATCAATGCGTTGGCTTTGGCAGATGGGATACAACGGAAGGAGTTGGAAAAATGGATAGCTTCTACTGCTTTTTGTCCGGAAGAAAAGATAAAAGCTGTAACAGCTCTTTATGATAAGATAGGCATCGGCGGAATTTGTGAAGAAAAGATTAACGCTTATTATGTCGAGGGGCTTTCGTTGTTGGAAAGTATAGCTGTGCCTTCTGAAAGAAAAGAAGAGCTGAAGTCTTTTGTTTGTCATTTGATGAATAGAAAAGTATAATATGATTGACACGCATTCTCATTTGTTTGTTGAGGAGTTTGATGAGGATTTGCCGGCTGTGATAGAACGTGCTCGGGATTCCGGAGTATCTAAAGTCTTTATGCCCAATATTGATGACACCACGGTGGAAGCGATGTTGAATGTCTGTACGGCATATAAGGGGTATTGTTTTCCTATGATTGGATTTCATCCGACTTCTGTTGGGGCTGATTCGTTATTCCGTATTTATGAGATGAAAAAGCTGCTTTCCGGTGAACATCCTTTTGTGGCTGTAGGTGAGGTGGGAATGGATTTGTATTGGGATAAGACATATTTGAAAGAACAACAGAAGGCGTTGGATATACAGATTCAATGGGCATTGGAATATCATCTGCCTTTGGTGTTGCATTGCCGTGAAGCTTTTCCGGAGTTGTTTGAAGTGATGGAACCTTATAAAAAAACTGAGTTAAGCGGTATCTTTCATAGTTTTACGGGTGCTCTGGAGGAAGCAGGGCAGGTTTTAGAGTATGCTCGTTTTTTCTTTGGAATCAATGGAGTCGTTACATTCAAGAAGAGTAGTCTGGCTGAGGTTTTACCTCATATCCCCTTAGACAGAATTGTTCTTGAAACGGATTCTCCTTATTTGGCTCCTGTGCCTTATCGTGGCAAACGGAATGAAAGTGCAAATCTGGTGAAGGTGGCAGAATGTCTTTCCTTCATTTATGGGATACCCTTGTCGGACATCGCTTCTCAGACTACGGAAAATGCCTTAAAAGTCTTCACAAATGCGGAGAAAAGTTTTTAAAGTTTATTAATTTCGACTTCAAAAGTAAACTTTTGCAGGCTTGATGTTATGTAAGACGAAAAA
>OLRV01001027.1_pt1 | contig 25025 bp, 17 predicted proteins | sample 1672421 | NCBI WGS metagenome assembly OLRV01 (sample SAMEA3136684, study PRJEB25190) | human gut metagenome | biome: human gut; feature: human-associated habitat; material: faeces | place: Austria | collected 2013
AGCCAGTTATCCGGGAATTCCATCTGCCAGCCGTCGACGATCTTCTGGCGGAAGATGCCGAATTCATAGCGGATGGAGCAGCCGGTGATGGGATAGCCAAGGCCGGTGCCTGCGTCCATATAGCAAGACGCCAGACGGCCGAGGCCGCCGTTGCCTAAGCCGGCATCCGGTTCCATGGCGTACAGGTGGTCGATGTTGATCCCGGCCTGTTCGAGCATTTCGCGGTATTCCTTCTCCACGCCGAGGTTGAACAGGTTGTTGCGCAGGCTCGTGCCGACAAGGAACTCCATGGACATATAATAAACTTCTTTTTTCTGCTCCTCGGCGCAGCGATCCTGGAAAACGCGGTTCTTCTCTGCGAGAAGCTCCCGCACGACCGTGCAAAGTGCACGGTAGGCCTGCTTTTCCGTTGCATCCTCCAGACCGCAGCCGAAAAGACGGCGCAGCGCGTCCTGCATCGCCTCTTTGGGGTTGACGGTCAGTTCCGGGCGAGCGGCATTCACTGTCTGTTTTGATTTCTGCATAGTTGCCTCCTAATTGTCTGTCTGTGGAAGCTCCGGAGCACGGAGCTTCCCGGGGATTACTTGCTGCGCAGCTCGGTGTAAAGCTGCATATATTCCGCGGCAGGCTGCTGCCAACTGAAGTCGCATTCCATGTCGCGTTTTGCCAGTTCATTCCATTCCTCGCGCGCACCGTAGTAAAGGCCGACCGCACGGTCGATCGCGCCGAGGAAGTCGTCCGCGTTGTAGCTCTGGAAGGTAAAGCCGCGGCCTTCCTTCGTTTCGGAATTATAGGGCGGAACGGTATCCCGCAGGCCGCCGGTCGCCGCAACAACCGGCACCGTGCCGTAGCGCATGGCGATGAGCTGCGACAGGCCGCAGGGCTCGGACTTCGACGGCATCAGATAAATATCCGCACCGGCGTAGATCCGCGAGGCAAGCTCCTGATCGAAGCACAGCCGCACGGCGACCCTGCCGGGATACTGCCGCGCAAAGGCGCTGAGTGCATACTCATACTGCCGCTCACCCGTGCCGACGATGACGAGCTGCACCTCCCGTTCCATCAGGCGCTGGAAGATATAGCACAGCAGGTCGATGCCCTTGTGTCCGGCCAGCCGGGTCACCATCGCGAGGATGGGCGCATCCGTGTCCGTCCGCAGGCCGAGCTCTTCGCGCAGCGCCCGCTTGTTTTCCCACTTGCCCTCCATGTGTGCAGCGGAATAGTGCACGGCGATCGCCTTGTCGGTTGCCGGGTCAAACGTCGTCGTGTCAATGCCGTTGGTAATGCCCCACAGCCACGCATTGCGCAGCACGCCGTCGAGCCGGTGCGCATAGTAAGGATAGCGCAGCTCGTCCGCGTAGGACTTGGAAACGGTCGTCACAATGTCCGCCACCTCAATGGCGCCTTTCATCATGTTGATCGCGCCGTCAAAGGTAAGTCTGCCGCGGTACTCCTCCGGAAGACCAAGCGTGTTATCAAAGAAGGATGCATCCGCCCAGCCCTGATACTCCACATTGTGGATGGTGAATACCGTCCTGGTATCCGGGCTCCAGTCGTGGTAGAGCGCGCGGTAATAAATGAGCGCCATGGCGGCCTGCCAGTCGTGGCAGTGCAGGATCTCCGGCTTGAAATCCAGATAATACAGCGCTGCAAGAACGGCCTTGGAAAAATAGGCAAACCGCTCGCCGTCGTCAAAGTCGCCGTAGATCGAACCGCGCGCGCCGAAATAGTAGTCATTGTCGATGAAATAGACCTGTAACTTCTTGCGGCGGGACTTCAGGCGCAGGATGCCGACGTAGCTCTCCCGCCATGCCAGTTCCATATTGAACGAGCCGATATATTCCACCTGAAGGTTCGGGTCCTGCTTCAGCTTCTTGTAGTACGGCAGGAGCAGGACGATCTCATTGCCCTTGATGCGGGAGAGCTCGGCAGGCAGCGCCTGCATCACATCTCCCAGCCCGCCTGTTTTGACAAAGGGAGCCGCTTCGGAAGCGACCATTGCAATTTTCATACCACTTCTCCTCTTTTGAATACCAGCGGATGATCCATCGTGCCGCGCAGCACGGCGCCGGGCCGCACGATGACTTCTTTATCCAAAATGACACATTCCAGATCTGCACCTTCGCCGATCACGCAGCCCTGCATGATGACGCAGTCGCGCACCTCCGCATCGGCCTCCAGCCGCACGCCGCGGAAGAGAACGGAATTGCTCGCTCTGCCTTCCAGCGTGCAGCCGTCGGCGACGATGCAGTCGTCGATCTCGGAATGCTCGCCGTAGTAGGTCGGAACCTCATCGCGAACCTTGGTGTAGATCGTCAGACCGCTGCCGAAGAGTCCATAGCGCACCTCCGGGCGAACGAGCGCCAGATTGTTGTGATAAAACTCCGTCGTGCTCTCGTTGAACAGTGCGATCCCGCCAAAGCGGTAGGCATTGACCGTCATTCCGGTTTCGGCAAAGCCATGCATGACGAGGTCGCGCTCAAAATGATAGCGATTATGCGCCACGGCTTCCGTTACCTCCCGGATCAACAGCTCGCGGCTGATGATGAAGATACCCATGGACGCAAGATACTCCTTGCCCGCGCAGTAGTCCACCGCCAGATCCGTGACCCGGTTGTTATCATCGACACGGACCGCCAGATCAAGCTGCTTTTTCCCGTTGGCGATCCCCTCTTTGGTGACGACCGTCAGATCTGCGCCGGAAGCAATATGATCGGCCAGCACCTTGCGGAAATCAATGGCGCAGAGCACGCCGCTGTCCGCCAGAATGATATAATCCTCTGCCGAATCCTCCAAAAAGGACTTTGCAGAATTGAGTGCCTCCAGCTTGCCGCGGTAGGAGCCGTTGTGACCCATCGCAAACGGCGTCAGGAATTCCAGGCCGCCCTCCTCCAGGTCAAGGTCCCACTCCTGACCGGAGCCGATGTGGTTCATCAGGGACTGATAGTTGTGCTTCGTGATGATACCGATGTGGCGGATGCCGGAGTTCGTCATGTTGGACAGAGAAAAATCAATCTGGCGATAACGCCCGCCGTAAGGCAGCGACGCCATGGTGCGCTTGTTGGTCAGAGAACCAAGGGAGCTGTCATAAATATTCGCAAATACGATTCCCATTGCAGTCATGATATTTCCCTCCTTCAGCGGATCTCGCCCGGCATAATGGCCGAATTCGGCGCAATGGTCTTGGCTTTTCCGACAACGCTGATCTTTCTGTCCTCGCCCTCGGCGAAGGACCCGCCGATCACGGCGCCGCGGCAGATGCGGCAGTCCTCGCCGATGATGGCGTGGCGGATGATCGCGCCCTTTTCAATGCGCACATTCGGCATGATGACGCTGTCCTCCACGATCGCACCTTCCTCCACCGTGCAGCCGGTGGAGATGACCGAGTGGGAAATACTGCCGAAGATCTCGCAGCCTTCCGCGATCAGGCTGTTGACATTTTTGGATTCCTTGGCAATGAAGCTCGACGGCATGGCATAGTTTCTGGCATAGATGCGCTTGCCCTTCTCCCCGTAGAGGTTGAAGGCAGGCTCCGTCCCCAGAAGGTCCATGTTGGCCTCCCAAAGGGAGTTGATCGTTCCGACGTCCTTCCAGTAGCCCTCAAACTGATAGGCAAACAGGCGGTGGCCCGCCGCGAGGATCGCCGGGATGACATTCTTGCCGAAATCATTTTCGGATTTGGGATCCTCTTCGTCCGCGATGAGGAACTTCTTCAATACCGACCACTTGAACACATAGATGCCCATGGAGGCGTTGGTGCTCTTCGGCTTTTTGGGCTTTTCCTCAAACTCGTAAATTTCGCCGTCCTCGCGGGTGTTCATGATACCGAAGCGGCTGGCCTCCTCAATGGGGACCGTCCGCACCGCGATGGTGCAGTCAGCCTTTCTCTGCTCGTGGTAGCGGAGCATGGCCGCATAGTCCATCTTGTAGATATGATCGCCGGAGAGAATGAGCACGTCGTCCGGATCGTAGCGCTCGATGAATGGAATATTCTGATAGATAGCGTTCGCCGTTCCCTTGTACCACTCGGACTTTTTGCTCTTGGCATAGGGCGGCAGGACCTGCGCGCCGCCATGGCTGCGGTTCAGGCGCCACGGCTGGCCGTTGCCTATGTATTCGTTCAGCTCCAGCGGCTGGTACTGCGTCAGGATACCGACGGTGTCGATGCCGGAATTGACACAGTTGGAAAGCGGAAAATCAATGATGCGGTATTTCCCGCCGAAGGGAACGGCAGGCTTGGCGGTATTTTCCGTCAGCACCATCAGACGGCTGCCCTGACCGCCGGCAAGAAGCATTGCAACGCAGTGTTTTTTCTGAAAGTTCATGCTCAATCCTCCTTTTTGTGTTTTCTCGGTGTGACCTTTCTGCGGTAGAAGGTTGTCGAAAGCGGCGGGATCGTGAATTCGCCGGAATAGGATAAGCCGTGCATGGGTTCTTTCTCTGCCACGACGTCGGCAAGTGCCATTCCCGTGCCGCCGTAGGCAGCGTCATCGCTGTTGAATACCACCTGATATTCACCGGGCTTTGGCAGGCCAAGGCGATAGCCGGTGCGCGCGACCGGGCAGAAGTTACAGATCACAATCAGCTCTCTGCCTCTGCGGTCGATCCTGCGGTAGGAAACAATGCTATTGTCGCAGTCGTCCGGCGCGATCCAGCGAAAACCGTTCCAGTCGGAGTCGTTGTTCCACAGGCTGCTGTTGTCCAGATAGAAGTGGTTCAGATCACGGACATAGGCCTGCATCTGACGGTGCCGATCGTAGCCGAGCAGCATCCAGTCGAGCTGCTGATCATAACGCCATTCGATAAATTGCGCAAATTCGTTGCCCATGAAGTTGAGCTTCTTGCCCGGATGGCTCATCATAAAGCCATACAGCACGCGAAGGTTGCTGAATTTTGCGTCGTAATCCCCCGGCATTTTGTTGATGAGGGAACCCTTGCCATGGACGACCTCGTCATGCGAAAGCGGGAGGATGAAGTTCTCCGAGTAGGCGTAGGTCATGGAGAAGGTCAGATTGTTGTGGCTGCCCTTGCGGAAGAGCGGGTCCAGCGACATATAGTGGAGCATATCGTTCATCCAGCCCATGTTCCACTTATAGAGGAAGCCGAGGCCGCCGTCGTAGTCCGGCTTGGTCACCATGGGATATGCTGTGGATTCCTCCGCCGCCGTGATCGCATTGCGCCGGGCGGAGAACACCGCGCGGTTGAGTTTACGCAGGAAGGCGATCGCCTCCAGATTTTCCTTACCGCCGAACTTATTGGGATGATACTCCTTGCGGCCGTAGTCGAGGTAAAGCATCGCAGCCACCGCGTCCACGCGCAGGCCGTCAATGTGATAGTATTCCATCCAATAGACGGCGTTGGAGATGAGGAAGGACTGCACCTCGCCCTTGCCGAAGTCGAATATCCGCGTTGTCCAGTCCGGATGCTCGTTCATCATGGGGTCGGACAGCTCATAGCAGCAGGTGCCGTCAAATTCATACAAGCCGTTTTCATCCTTGGGGAAATGCGCCGGTACCCAGTCCAGCAGAACGCCGATGCCCGCCTGATGGCACTTATCCACAAAGCGCATGAGTTGCTGCGGCTCACCATAGCGCGAGGTCGGCGCATAATAACACGTCACCTGATAGCCCCAGGAGGGGTCGTAGGGGTATTCGGCCAGCGGCATCAGTTCCAGATGGGTGTAGCCCATCTCCTTGAGGTAAGGAACCAACTCGTCGGCCAGTTCTTCGTAATTATAGCAGCTTCCGTCCGGCTTGCGCCGCCATGAGCCGAAATGGACCTCGTAGATGTTCATCGGGCTGTCGAGCAGCTTGCGCTTGCCCTGCTGGCGGCGGTAAGCGGCATCACCCCACGTATAGCCGTCCAGCGTGCAGACCCGGCTGGAGGTCTCCGGCAGGCGGCAGGTACGGAAGCCATAGGGATCGGATTTGTATACCGTGCTTCCGTCGGCACGGCGGACGCAGAATTTATAAGCGTCGCCCTCCTTGGCATAGATGGAAAATGCCTCCCAGACGCCGTATTCCAGATAGGTCATCGGCATATCCATCGGATTCCAGAAATTCCAGTCGCCGGTCACACTCACGCCCTGCGCACGCGGCGCCCAGACGCGGAAAACATATCCGGGAACGCCGTCCTGCTCCGCCTTATGGCAGCCGAGGAAGGTGTACGCCCGCGATTCATCCCCCATGGAGAATCTCTTGAGGGAATTGTGCATTGTCTGCTCCATTCAAACGTGCTCCTTTGTCCCAGTGATTTCTTTGCGTCCGTTCGCAGGGGCAAAGACGCTTCCCGGAGAAAGCAGACCTTGCCCTTCCCAACTGACGCTATCTATTATACAACTTTGCACAAAAATTTCAACCGTTTTAACGGAATATTAATGAATTTGTCACCTTTTCCTTTCAGGTTGTTAGATTACATCGTTTTCCCGTATTGTACGCCTCTTTTTCAAAAAAATATGCGAAAAACGGTCGGAACACAAAACTTATTCCCCATTCCCTGCAAAAAATCCGCCGGGAGCAGCCTCCCGGCGGACTAAGGTTATTTCACGATCAGGTTGACCAGCTTGTTCTTCACGACGATGGTCTTGATGATGGAGCCACCCTGTTTTTCCAGGAAGCGTGCGATCTTCTCGTCCGCCGTCGCCGCGGCGATGACCGTTTCGTTGTCCAGATCCGCCGCAACATGAATGGTGCCGCGGAGCTTGCCGTTGACCTGCACGGCCATGTCGATCTCGGAATCCTTGCACTTCTCCTCGTCATAGGTCGGCCAGGAAGAAACGGAGCAGATGCCCTCAAAGCCATGGAGCTGCCAGATCTCGTCGCAGATATGCGGTGCAAAGGGGCTGAGCAGCTGCAAAAGCGTCTTGAGCTCGGCAGCGTTGCAGCCATTGTCCGTCAGGGTGGACGTCAGCGTCATCAGTGCGGCAAGCGCGGTGTTGCCCTTGAGCGCGTCGATGTCGGATGTGACCTTACGGATGGTCTTGTGGAGGATGGCCTCGTTCTTCTTGGAATACGCCGTCTCGTGATCGGTCACGGTTTCGGCGAGATTCCAGACCTTGTCGAGGAAGCGCTTGCATCCCTTGACCGCGTTGGTCGCCCACGTCGCCGCCTTCTCAAAGTCGCCGATGAAGATGATATAAGTGCGCATCGTGTCCGCGCCGAATTCCCGGATGACGTCCGTCGGATTGATGACGTTGCCGCGAGACTTGGACATCTTGATGCCGCCCTCGCCGAGGATCATGCCGTGGCTCGTGCGCTTGGCATAGGGCTCCTTCGTCGGCACAATGCCGATATCAAAGAGGAACTTGTGCCAAAAACGGGAATAGAGCAGATGCAGCGTGGTGTGCTCCATACCGCCGTTGTACCAGTCCACGGGGCTCCAGTATTTCAGGGCTTCCGGGCTGGCCAGCGCCTTGTCATTGTGCGGATCCATATAGCGCAGGTAATACCACGAGGAGCCTGCCCACTGGGGCATGGTATCCGTTTCGCGCTTGGCCGAGCCGCCGCAGCACGGGCAAGTGGTATTCACCCATTCGGGGATGTTCGCAAGAGGAGAATGGCCGTCGTCGGTCGGCTCATAGCTCTCGACCTCCGGCAGAATCAGCGGCAGGTCCTTTTCGTCCAGCGGAACGGTGCCGCACTTCGGGCAGTGGACAATGGGGATCGGCTCGCCCCAGTAGCGCTGACGGGAGAAGACCCAGTCGCGCAGCTTGAAGTTGACCTTCGCCTCGCCGAGCTTTTTCTCCTCCAGATAGGCGACGATCGCCTTCTTCGCCTCTTCGACGCTCATGCCGTCGAGGAAGCCGGAATTGACCATCACGCCGGTTGCACAGTCGGTGAAGGCTGCTTCCTGCACGTTGCCGCCCTTGACGACCTCAATGATCTCACAGCCGAACTTCTTGGCAAAGTCCCAGTCGCGTTCGTCATGCGCCGGAACGGCCATGATCGCGCCGGTACCATAGGTCGCAAGGACATAGTCGGAGATAAAGATGGGGATCTCCTTGCCGTTGACAGGGTTGATACCCTTCACGCCGCGGAGCTGCACGCCGGTCTTTTCCTTGGAAAGCTCGGTGCGCTCAAAATCGGACTTCGCCGCCGCTGCCTTCTGATATTCCTTGACCTCGTCAGCATTTTCCAGACGGTCCATCCACTTCTCCACCAGTGCGTGCTCCGGGGAAAGGACCATGTACGTCGCGCCGAAGAGCGTGTCCGGGCGGGTCGTGTAGACCACGACATCATCGCCCAGCGTGCTGCCGAAGCGCACCTCCGCGCCGGTGGAGCGGCCGATCCAGTTGCGCTGCTGGATCTTCACGCGCTCGATGTAGTCCACGTCGTCCAGATCGTCCAGCAGACGCTGGGCGTATTTCGTGATGCGGAGCATCCACTGGCTCTTCTCCTTGCGGACGACCGGGCTGCCGCAGCGCTCGCAGACATTTTCCACGACCTCCTCGTTGGCAAGCACGCACTTGCAGGAGGTGCACCAGTTGACCGGCATCTTGGCCTTGTAGGCAAGGCCGTTCTTATAGAGCTGGAGGAAGATCCACTGCGTCCACTTGTAGTATTTCGGATCGGTTGTGTTGATCTCGCGATCCCAGTCAAAGCTGTAGCCCAGCGCCTGAAGCTGGCCGCGGAAGGTCCTGATGTTGTTCTCCGTGACGATCGCCGGATGGATGTGGTTCTTGATCGCATAGTTTTCCGTCGGCAGGCCGAAGGCGTCGTAGCCCATGGGGAACAGAACGTTCTCTCCCTGCATCCGATGTTTGCGCGCGATCACGTCCATCGCGGTATACGGGCGGGCATGGCCGACATGCAGGCCGGCGCCGGAGGGGTACGGGAACTCGACCAGTGCGTAAAACTTCTTTTTATCCGAGCCGGTTTCCGCCTTATAAAGCTGCTGATCCGCCCAGATCTTGTGCCATTTGTTTTCAATGGCCGTAAAATCGTATTTCACTTTGCTTCCTCCTCAAAGGTCATCGGGACCTGCTGTGCGTCGTTCCAGAGGCGCTCCAGATCATAGAATTCACGGGTCTCGTTGGTAAAGACATGAACCACCACACAGCCGAAATCCAGCAGCACCCAAGTGCCGCCGCGGTGACCCTCGCGGTGCAGGAGCGGCTCGCCCATCTCCTCGACGGCGGCTTCCGCCGCATCGCACAGCGTTTTAACATGCGTATTGGATGTGCCGGTGCAGATCAGAAAATAATCCGCGATACTCGTCACATCTCCAACTTCCAGCAGGCGGATATCGAGGCCTTTTCTGTCGTCAAGCGCCTTGGCCGCCCGCAGAGCGATCTGTTTGGGGGTATATTCCATAAGGTTTTCTCCTTTCTGTCAGCCGTGCGGTCCCGGCTCATCCGAGGGCCCCGGTTCAGGTTCCGTGGACGGCTCGGTCGGCTCGGTTTCCGTCGGCTCCGGCGCATCCGAGGAGTCGGAGGGCTCCGTCGGTTCCGTCTGATCGGAAGACTCCGAGGGTGTGGTCGGTTTTGTGGGCTTCTCCGACTCCGAAGGCTTCGTCGGTTCCGTCTTTTCCGTGGATTCCGTCGGTTCCGTTGTTTCCGGCGGCTCGGTCGTTTCCGCAGGCTCCGTTCTTCTGGTAGTCTCCTCCGGCTCGGTGGAAGAACTGCTGGTCACCTGTCGGATGCTCAGGTCATAGATGGTCAGGGGGTTATTCTTATCCGGGATAAAATGCTCGTTCAGAATTTTGAGCGTCGCATTGGGATAGAGCTCATAGTAGTCGCCGCCGTTCACGCTCACGCCCTCGCCGGGCAGCGTAACGGTATACATATCGTCAAAATTGCACTGTGTCAGCCGGCGGGCAAAATAGATGATGTTGCCGATGGTAAGGTCGGTGCGGACATACTCCGAGAAGATCTTCGCGTACTGCGGGATCTGGGAAAGGGAGATCGTCTCCACGCACTTCTTTGCCAGTGCTTTCAGGAAATCCTGCTGTACCTCCGTGCGGCGGATGTCAGCCGTGGCGTAACCGTAGCGGTAGCGGCAAAGCTGGATGGCGTGCGCACCGTCGAGCGTCTGCCAGCCCTTTTGCAGGTGGATATACAGATCCTGCGTCGGGTCGTCATAGTTCATGTTCATCGGCACTTCGACATAAACGCCGCCGACCATATCGACAATCTTCTCAAAAGCCTCCAGATCAACCATTACATAGCCGTCCGTCCAGATGCCAAAGGTGTTGCCGATCTTGTCGCGCAGAGCCTGAATTCCCTTCTCGCCCATGCCGGCTGAGCCATAAACGGAGTTGATCTTGGGCAGATAGTAGTTGCCATAGATATAGGTATCGCGCGGGATGCTCATCAGCGAAACGGTGTTTGCCCCCGTGTCCAGATTGGCCACGATGATGGTGTCCGTCCGGCCACCGTCGCCGTCCGTGCCGCAGATGAGGATATTGAACACGCCGTCGTCCGTGTTCGCGACGGTGTCGTTTTTCTCGTCCTGCGGGATGCTCGCCTGACTGGGGTCCGTGCCGACCTGCGTTCTGTGATTGCGGTTGCCGGAACTCGGTGCGACTGCCGCGCTGCTGTAGAGGATGGACAGGCACATCACGCTCACGCCCAGAAAGACGCAGATCGAACAGGTCAGCAGAATCAGGCCCTTTGTTCTGCCGGTCAGGCCGCCGGACTTTTTGCTGCCGGAGGAAGGATTCTGCCGGGCAGCGGGACGCGGATTCTGCGCTTCCTGCCGGCGCTGCGGCGCAGCGTCGCGGCGCCTGCGGCTGCTGTTGCCGAAAATCTTCATTTCTCTTTTGTCCTTTCTTGAAAGAAATCCAAAGCGGCCTGTGAATTCGGATCAATGCTCCTGCCGCGCCCGCGAAGCTGCGCGATGGACATCTCCAGTCCGAGAATCATGGCTGCATCCAAACTTGTTTCCGCAGCCTCACGCAGCTTTTCCACGCCGGGGAAATCGCGGTTCGGCTCCATGTAGTCCGCCAGATAGATGATTTTTTCCAGAGTCGTCATGTTTGCGCGGCCGGTCGTATGCCACCGGATCGCCTCACAGACCTCCCTGCTTTCTCCGAACACCCGCGCCGCAACCGCCGCGCCGGTTTTCGCATGAAGGAGTTTTCCGTTCTTTCCCTCGAAATCACTGTACAGCATACCACATTCTTCGCACAATTTCAACTGTTCCTGCGGCAGAAGTGCCTTGGTCACGTCGTGCAGGATCCCCGCGCGCCGCGCGGCATCCGGGTCCGCGCCGAAGCGCTCGGCCAGTGTTTCCGCCGTCCGGCTGCACCCCTGCGCGTGCGGCACGCGCTTTGGATTGTGCAGGCTCAGGCTGACCCGCGACAGTTCTTCAAAGGGAAGGTTCTTCAGATCGTGGCCGACATAGTACAGTCTGCGCTGGCAGATCTCCTCATATACCATTGGCGCGAGATAGTCCTTCCCGCAGCCGAAGGCCAGCATGGCACGAACCGAGGTGGAGGAATAAGGCAAGAAGGCGTTTTCCAGCCAGACGACCTTTGCACCGAAGCGCTCGCGCAGCCTGCGTGCCTGCTCCTCCAGCGCGCTGCGGTCGTCCTCCGCACGGTGTGCGACAACGAGCGTTGCTTCCTTCGCGATGACCTCCGGGCTATACCACTTCTCAAAGGAGAGAAACATATCCGTCCCCATCAGCAGGAACAGCTCGTCGGCCGGATAGCGGCCGCGCAGCGCCAGCACCGTGTCGGCCGTGTAGCTCTTGCCCTCGCGGCGCAGTTCCATATCGCTGACGCAGCACTTCGGAATGTCGACGCAGGCCAGCTCCGTCAGCACGAAGCGCAGCTCCGCGTCCGGCGAATTGGCGCTGAGCGTCTTGTGCGGCGGGTCGCCTGCGGGGATGACCAGCAGTTCGTCCAGATTCAGTTTTTCCTGAAACTCCCGCAGCGCGAGCAGATGTCCCAGATGCGGCGGATTGAAGCTGCCGCCGAAAATGCCGATTCTTGCCATCATTTCTTACTTCTTTCCGTTCCGGCGGTCAATGGCCGCCTGAATTGCAGCCTGACGGAAATACTCATTGCGCTTCTCGCGCATCTCCTTCGCCTGACGGCGGCGCTCCTGCGCGCCGCGGCGAACGGGGTTCTCCGCCTTTTTCTTCAGCTGGCGGGCGGCGCGTGCCGCCTCCTGCGTTTTCTTTTCCGATTTCTTATAAATGACAAATTTGGAACCGACTGTCTGGATGCCCTCCGCGCCGAGCGCGGCGCAGAGTTCGTCGGAAGCCTCGCGCGCACTGAGGAGCGCGGCTTCCAGCACGCGGCCCTTGACCAGCTCCCGCGCGGTAAGCTGTGTCTTTGCCTCGGCGATGACCTGCTCGGTAATGCCGCCCTTGCCGACCATCAGGGTCGTTTCCAGTGTATTTGCCTGCGCGCGCAGCTCGGCGCGCTGTTTACTCGTCAACATCCCATTGCCCCTTTCTGATTTTCTCCGCCAGCAGCCGCAGGGCCCTGGCGCGGTGGGAGATCTCGTTTTTCTTTTCCGCGGGCATCTGCGCAAAGGTGCCGCCCGCCTCCGGGATATAAAAGACCGGGTCATAGCCGAAGCCGTTCTCCCCCTGCGGCGCCCGCAGGATCTCGCCCGGACATTCGCCGCGCGCGACGATCTTCCTGCCGTCGGGCAGCAGGAGCGTGATCACGCTGACGAAATGCGCCTTCCGGTTCTCTTTCTCTTCCATATTACGAAGCAGAAGCTCCAGCCGCGCACGGTCTGACTTGTACGCTTCGCCGCCGTAGCGCGCGGAGTGGACGCCCGGTGCGCCGCCGAGCGCATCGACCATCAGGCCGGAATCGTCCGCCACCGTGGCAAAGCCGCAGGCATCAAGCGTCGCCTTCGCCTTGATATAGGAATTTTCCTCAAACGTCGTTCCGTTTTCGTCCGGCTCAATATGCAGACCGGCATCTTTCTGGGAGCAGACCTCAAAGCCCAGTTCCCCAAGGATCGCGCGCAGCTCTTCGATCTTGTGCGCGTTATTGCTTGCAACGACCAGCTTCATCACAGTTCCCCCAAGCAGCGGCGCTGCATCTGCGTCAGGACGGCGTTTCCCTTACGGCACAGGGCGATCAGCCTGCGCTGCTCCTCCGGCGTGAAGGGCCGTCCCTCGCCCGTCGCCTGCAATTCGATGATGTCGCCCTCGGCGGTCATCACGCAGTTGAGGTCGACCATCGCGCGGGAATCCTCCTCGTAGCACAGATCGAGCAGGGCCTCATTGCGGACAATACCAGCGGAAATGCCGGATACATAGGTCCGCAGCGGCATCTGCGTGATTTTCCCCTGCTCCATCAGTCTGCGGCAGGCCAGCGCCAATGCGATAAAACCGCCCGTGACGGAGGCCGTGCGTGTGCCGCCGTCGCCCTGCAAAACATCGCAGTCGATGGTGATCGTGCGCTGTCCCAGCGCTTCCAGATCGGTTGCGCTGCGGAGGCTCCGCCCGATCAGCCGCTGGATCTCCGCGCTGCGGCCGGATAGCTTCAGCTTGGAAATATCGCGCTTGCTGCGCTCGCGGTTCGCTCTGGGCAGCATGGAATACTCCGCCGTCACCCAGCCGCCGCTCGTCACATGGGGCGGGACGCGCTCCTCCACCGAGGCATTGCAGAGGACCATCGTATCCCCCACCTCGATCAGGCAGCTTCCCTCCGCAAATTTGGAAAAGCCCAGCGTCGCCTTGACCTTGCGCATCTCATCCGCCGCTCTGCCGTCCGTTCTCATCTCTGTTTCCTCCTCAGATCAGCGCGTCGATGAAGGCCTGTGCATCAAAGGGCATCAGGTCGTCCATCTGCTCGCCCACGCCGATGTATTTCACGGGGATCTGCAAAGCATCCGCCACCGCGACGACGATGCCGCCCTTGGCGGTACCGTCGAGCTTGGTCAGCGCGATAGCCGTCACGCCCGCGATCTCCTTAAACTGCTTTGCCTGCATCAGGCCGTTCTGGCCGGTCGTTCCGTCGAGCACCAGCAGGACTTCCTTGTCCGCGTCCGGCAGCTCGCGGTCGATGATGCGGGAAATTTTTCCGAGCTCGTTCATCAGGTTTGCCTTGTTATGCAGGCGGCCGGCCGTATCGCAGAGGATGACGTCCGTCCCTCTGGCCTTTGCCGCCGAGATCGCGTCGTAGACCACGGAGGCCGGGTCCGCGCCCTCGTGCTGGCGCACGATGTCCACGCCGGAGCGGTTGGCCCAGATCTCAAGCTGATCCGCAGCCGCCGCGCGGAACGTATCCGCGGCGCACAGCAGGACCTTTTCCCCCTGCGCGGAAAGCGCGTGGGCGAGCTTACCGATCGTAGTCGTCTTGCCGACGCCGTTGACGCCGATCACCAGCACGACAGACGGGCGGGTGCCCAGCTTCAGCGCGGTGTCGCCCACGTTCAGCATCTGCACCAGAATGTCCTTGAGCGCATTGCGGATCTCCTCCGCGTCGCGCAGCTTTTCCTCCTTGACCCGCTCACGCAGCAGCTCGACCGCCTTGCAGGACGTTTCCACGCCCATGTCGGCCAAGATCATGCTCTCCTCTAATTCTTCGTAAAATTCCTCGTTTGCACCGGAAAAGCCGGAGAAAATGCCGCCGAAGGTATTGGCCATCGCGGTTCTCGTCTTTTTCAGGCCGTTTTTGATTTTTTCAAAGAAACCCATTTTTTATTCCTCCGTGATAATGCCGAGCGTCTGCTCCATTTCGTTCAGGTTCAGGTGCAGGATCTTGGAAATGCCCTGCTCCTGCATGGTCACGCCGTACAGCACGTCCGCTTCCTCCATCGTGCCGCGGCGGTGCGTGATGACGATGAACTGCGTGTTGCCGCTGAAGGCGCGCATATAGCTGGCGAAACGCTCCACGTTCCGGTCGTCCAGCGCCGCGTCGATCTCGTCGAGCATACAGAATGGAGTCGGGCGCACCTTTAGAATTGCAAAGTAAAGTGCAATCGCGACAAAGGCCTTCTCGCCGCCGGACAGCAGTGTGATCGTCTTGAGCTGCTTTCCGGGCGGCTGCACGCGGATCTCAATGCCGCAGGTCAGCGGCTGCGACGGGTCCTCCAGCTCCAGCGAGGCCTTGCCGCCGCCGAACATTTCGGTGAAGGTCTGGCCGAAATAAGTATTGATCTTGGCAAATTCCGTCGTGAAGATCTCCGTCATCTGCTTTGTGATGTCCTGAATGATGCCTTCCAGCTCGCGCTTGGAGGTCAGCACATCGTCGCGCTGCCCCGCCAGATACTCATAGCGCTCGTTGATGCGTGCATATTCCTCGATCGCGCCGAGGTTCGGCGTGCCGAGGGCGGAAATTTTCCGTTTCAGCTCGCTGACGCGCTTGGATGCCGCCGCCGCGCTTTCGATCTCCGCCGCAGCCTGCGGCGCGGTGCTGCGCGTCAGCTCGTAGCTCTCCCAGAGCCGGTCGATGATCTGCTTTTCCTCCATCTCGGCAGAGGTCTTTTTCGCTTCCAGACGGGCACTTTCGCGCTCCATGTTCAGAATGTCACGGTTTTTGTTCTGCGCGTCCTTCTCCGCGGCGGTCTTTCTGGCTTCGACCTGCTTGCGTTCTTCCAGCGCCGTTTTCAGCTCCTCGCGCTTTGCTTCCGTCGCGGCGGTCTGCGTCTGAAGTGCATCCTCACGCGACTTGATCTGCGCTTCCACCCCGGCCAGCTCGCCGGCGTAGGCTTCGATCAACGCCAGTTTCTGCGCGCGATCGCCGCGCATCGCCTGCTCCAATCCCTGCAAGCGGTGGATGGAATCCTGCGCGGTCGCCTTTTCCGCGTCCAGCGACGCGATCTGCATCCGGATGGCCGTCAGCCGTTCGGTCAGGCGGCTGCTCTGCTCCGCCGCGACGCTCTGTCCGTCCGATAGGACGTCCAGTTCCTTCGCCGCCGCTTCGATTTTGTGATTCAATTCCTCGATCTGGGCATCCAGCTTTGTTTTCCGTTTCTGATCTGCCCGATCTCTGGCCGCAAGGGAATCCAGCTCCCCCTGTGTGGAGGAGATCGTATCGCTGATCGCGCCGTACAGCGCGGCGTATTGCTTTTCCTCGCCCTGTAAGCGCAGGACCTCGTCCTCCGCCGCACGCAGGCGGCCTTCCTCCGCGGAAAGCTCAAATTCCACCTGCTGCACCTGCCGGGTCGCCTCCGTCAGCTCGGTTTTCAGCCTGGCCTGCTTCTGCGACAGCGTGTCGCGCTGGCGCTTCAGGCGTTCGATCTCATTGGTGCGGGACAGGATGCCCGCATTTCTGGAAACCGAGCCGCCCGTCATGGAGCCGCCGGCATTGATGACCTGACCGTCCAGCGTGACGATGCGGAAGCGGTGGCCGAAGCGGTTCGCCATGGCGATCGCCGCGTCCATATCCTCCGCGATCACGGTTTTCCCCAGAAGATTGCTGATCACGCCGGCATATTTTTCCTCGCACTGCACCAGCTCGGAGGCAATGCCCGCAAAGCCGCGCGACTGCTCCACGCCCTTTTCGTTCAGTGGGCGCGGGCGGATGACGCTGATGGGCAAAAAGGTCGCGCGTCCGCCATCCGAGCGTTTCAGATAGCTGATCGCCGCTTTCGCGGCGGCCTCGTCCGTCACAACGATCTGCTGCATCGCGCTGCCGAGCGCGATCTCGATGGCAATGGCAAATTCGTCCGCCACGCGGATGAGCTTGGAGACCGGCCCTTCAATGCCGCGCAGTGCGCCGCGCTTTCCCTCCTGCATCACCACGCGGACGGCCTTGGAAAAGCCCTCGTACTCGCGCTCCATTTCCTCAAAAACCTTGAGCTTCGCGGAAACGGTGTCCAGCGATACCGCCGTGTCGCTCGTCTGCTTCTGGAGCTGGTCGCGGCGCTCGGCGCGCGTTCTGGCGCGCAGGCGGTAGCCTTCAATGGTATTTTTTGCAGCGGTGGCTTCGTCCTGCGCATCGGCAAGGGCCCGTCTGCTCTGGTCAAGCTGCTTTTTGGTCTGGTCGCAGCGCTCGGTCGCCGCCGCCGCATCCGACTGTGCCTGCGTGCGGCGCTCCTCGTTCAGCCGCATGGCGTCCAGCAGCGCCGCAAGGTCTGCCTGCCGGCCGGAAAGCTCCGCACGACGCTGTTCCTGCTCGCCGCGCAGGGTCAGATACTGCCGGGTGATGCCGTCCGCGGAATCCGCAAGGCGCTTGCCCTCCGCTTCCGCGTCGCGCTGCTCCTGCTCCGAGGTGCCGCGCTGCTGCGCGATCTCGGCGATGCGCTTTTCCAGCGAAGAAATCTGTTCGGCAATGCCGCCGCTGCGGCTGTCCTGCTCGGAAAGCTCCTGCTGCACGCGCCGGATATTGGCGCGGCTGTTCTCCGCATTGGTCTGCAAAACGGCGATCCCGCTGCGGATCTCCTGCGTCTGCGCCTCCATCTGGCTGATTGCCTCGCGGAGCCGGTCGGTCTGCAGATCGCGGTTATGCAGGTCGAAGGTCAGCGTTTCGGAGGTCACATAGAGGTGATCGAGTGCTTCATGCTCGCGCTGCAAAATGAAAACCGCAGAATTATAGTCCTCCTCCGCCTTGCGCGCAGTAGCGCTGAGGCGCTCCAGATTCTGCAAAAACAGCGCGACCTCCACGCCCTTGAGCTCCTCGCGCAGCGCCAGATATTTCTGTGCTTTTTCCGACTGCTCCTTCAGGGGGCCGACCTGCAATTCCAGCTCTGAAATCTTGTCCCCGATGCGCAGGAGGTTGTCCTGCGTCGTCGCCAGACGCCGCTCCGTTTCCTCCTTGCGGTGGCGGTACTTGGAAATGCCCGCCGCTTCCTCAAAGATCTCGCGGCGATCCGTGCTTTTCAGGGACAGGATCTCGTCGATACGGCCCTGAGAGATGTTGGAATAACCCTCGCGGCCGAGGCCGGTGTCCATGAACAGTTCGTTGATGTCGCGCAGGCGGACGCTCTGTCGATTGATATAGTATTCGCTCTCACCGGAACGGTAATACCGGCGCGTGATCATCAGCTCGTCCGCATCATATTTCAGCGCGCGGTCGGAATTGTCGAGCAGCAGCGTCGCCTCCGCAAAGCCCACCGGGCCGCGCTTCTGCGTACCGCCGAAAATGACATCCTCCATTTTCTGGCCGCGCAGCGAGCGGGAATTCTGCTCACCCATGACCCAGCGGATGGCGTCCGAAATATTTGATTTTCCGCTTCCGTTCGGCCCGACGATCGCCGTGATGTCGTGTCCGAACGAAACGGTCGTTTTATCAACAAAGGATTTAAAGCCCTGAATTTCAAGCTGCTTCAGATACATCGGCATAGTACTCCTATTGTATTATCGCTATATGTTACCACAAATTGTATCAAAATGCAAGCAGGATAGCGCAAAAGAAGCCCTTTCCTCTCGGAAAGGGCTTCCCAGCTTTTCAAAAAAGTCCAAAAGGACTTTTTTGAAAAGCTGCCTGCAAAATTGCAAAATCTGAATTTTGTATTTTTATTTTGCAATTTTGGCCGCTGCGGCGGGTTATTGAACGCGAAAGGGAACCCTGACGGTTCCCTTTCACTCTTTCCTTCCCTCCGAAACTTTCGGTTCGATAGGTTTTTTGACAGTCTGAGAAGCCCTTTCCTCTCGGAAAGGGCTTCCAATTCTACTGTTCTTATTTCGCATTTTTCGGGAAGAGCTTCGCAATCGCCTGCTGCGCCGCAGCCTGCTCCGCGCGCTTCTTGCTCGTTCCAGTCCCGCTGCCCACAGGCGTCCTGTTCAGAGAAACCTGCACGGTAAACTCCTTGCAGTGATCCGGGCCGCTTTCAGTCAGCAGCTCATAGGTAAGGTGCTGTTCCTTCTTTCGCTGCACCAGCTCCTGCAATTCGGTCTTATAATCGTGCGTTTTTTCCGCTTCGGAGAGCAGCGACAGCACGTGCTGCTGCACGATGTGCTTTGCCGCCTCAAAGCCGCCGTCCAGATAGGCCGCAGCAATCAGCGCCTCGACCACGTCCGATGTGATGCTCGCACGCTGGCGGCCGCCGGTCTGCTCCTCTCCGTTTCCCAGCAGCAGATAGTCGCCCAGCGACAGCTTCTCCGCGACCAGTGCGAGATTCTTTTCGCAGACCAGCTCCGCACGGATGCGGGAGAGTTCCCCCTCCAGCTTGTGGGGGAATTTGTGGTAAAGATAGTCTGCCGTAACGAAGCCCAAAATGGAGTCGCCCAGAAATTCCAGCCGCTCATAGCTCTGGAAGGCGTCCTTGTAGATTTCATTGGCGTAGGAGGTATGCGACAGCGCCATGCGCAGCAGCTCGCGGTCCCGATACTCGTAGCCCAGCGCGCGTTCCAGCTCAGTCTGCATTTTGCGCCTCCCGCGGCAGGGTCATCCGGGAAACGTTCGCGCGGATCTCCTCGCAGAAGCCGCTTTCCACTGCCGTCATCGCCTGCTTCACCGCACCCATGATGGCCAGCGCATCGGAAGAACCATGCGCCTTGATGACCGGCTTGTTCAGGCCGACCAGCATGGAGCCGCCGATCTCGCGGTAATCCATGGTCTTGCGGATCTCATTTGCGCCCTTCTTGCAGAAGAGATACCCGATCTTGGAAAGGAAATTCCGCTTGAACATATCCTTCATCATGTGCGCCATGTAGCTTGCAGTGCCCTCGATGCTCTTGAGCAGCACGTTGCCGGAGAAGCCGTCGGCCACGATCACGTCCGCGCCGGTCAGAACGTCGCGTCCCTCGATGTTGCCGGTGAAGTGAATGAGCCCGTTTTCATCGGCCTTTTTCAGGAGAACATAGGCGTTCTTGTGCAGCTCGTCGCCCTTTTCTTCCTCCGCACCGTTGTTCAGCAGCGCCACGCGGGGCCGCTCGATCCCGAGCGCCTTCTGCGCGTAGAGCGAGCCCATGCAGCCGAACTGCATCAGAAATTCCGGCGTGCACTCCGTGTTCGCGCCCGCGTCGATCAGGATCGTGCGGGTCGGAAACAGCGGTGCAAAGGCCGCACGGCGGATGCCTCGGATGCGCTTGACCAGCAGCGTGCCCGCCGTCAGAAGCGCGCCCGTGTTGCCCGCGGAGATCATCGCGTCGCCCGCGCCGTCGGCCAGCATTTTCAGGCCGACGACCATGGAGGAATTGCGGTGCTGCTGCACGACCTGGGTGGGGTCAACGTGCATATCGACCATATCTTCGGCATTGGCGATCTCGACACCCTGCGGAAGATTGTCCAGACCGTTTGCCTTCATGCCGCGCAGAATGTCCTCCCCGCGGCCCACCAGCACAATCTCCGTTCCGTATTCCTTTGCCGCGCGCAGCGCACCCAGAACGATCTCGTCCGGCGCGTTGTCGCCGCCCATTGCGTCAATGATAATCCTCATGCCTGCTCCTCCTTTGTTTTCTCCGTCAGTGCGTCGATGTGCGCAAGCGCACGGTTCGCGATGGCGAGATTCTTATTTGCCTTGCCCCGGATTCGCTGCTCCAGCGGGGCGATAATTCCGAAATTGATGTTCATCGGCTGGAAATTCCCGATCGAACCGTCGCTGATGTAATGGCCCAGCGCGCCGATGGCCGTTTCCCTTCCAAAGTCGGGCGGGGTCTCTCCATTCAGCCGCGCCGCCATGCTGACCGCCGCCAGATAGCCGGACGCGCAGGACTCCACATAGCCCTCCACACCCGTCATCTGCCCGGCAAAGGCGACCATGGGATCTCTGCGGTCGGCAAAGGAGGCATCCAGAAGCTGCGGCGAATTGAGGAAGGTATTGCGGTGCATCACGCCGTAGCGGACGTACTCCGCGTTCCGCAGCGCCGGGATCATGGAAAAGACGCGCTTCTGCTCTGGGAAGCGCAGATGCGTCTGGAAGCCGACCAGATTATAGATGTTGCCCGCCGCGTTGTCCTGCCGGAGCTGAACGACGGCATAGGGTTCCTTTCCGGTGTTCGGGTCGCGCAGGCCGACCGGCTTCATCGGCCCATAGCGAAGCGTATCCACGCCACGGCGTGCCATGACCTCGACCGGCATACAGCCCTCAAAGACGTTTTTGTCCTCAAAGCCGTGGACTTCGGCCTCCTCGGCCGTGGAAAGCGCCTGCACAAAGGCGAGATATTCCTCTCTGCTCAGTCCACAGTTGATATAATCCGCGCTTCCGCGGTCGTAACGCGAAGCGCGCCACGCGCAGGTCATATCAACGGAATCCACCGTGACCAGCGGCGCTGCCGCATCAAAAAAGTGAAGGTAGTCGGCATTGCCGAAATATTCCCGGATGGCCTCCGCCATCGCGTCCGAGGTCAGCGGCCCCGTGGCGATGATCACCGGCCCCTGCGGGATCTCTGTGACCTCGCCGGGAACGGCCTCGACATTCGGATGCTCGCGCAGCTTCTTCGTGACCATCGCGGAAAAGCCGTAGCGGTCGACCGCGAGGCAGCCGCCCGCCTCCACGCGCGTCGCATCCGCGCAGGAGAGGATCAGGCTCCCCACACGCCGCAGTTCCTCCTTGAGCAGTCCCACGGCGTTTTCCAGCCGGTCGCCGCGCAGGGAATTGGAGCACACCAGCTCCGCAAAATCTGCGCAGTGGTGCGCGGGCGACATTTTTTCCGGCTTCATCTCGTACAGCTTCACGCGAAATCCGCGCTGTGCAAGCTGCCATGCCGCCTCGCTGCCGGCAAGACCGGCGCCGATCACCTTAACTTCCGTCATTTCTTGGTTTCCTTTTTCGTTTTTCCCGCCGTCTTCTTCGCGGGAGCTTTCTTTGCCGCCGTCTTTGCGGCGGTCTTCTTTGCCGGCTTCTTCTCCGGCGTTTCTTCCGCAATTTCCTCCGCCGACTCGACGGTGTCCGTCGTCGCCTTGGGCATCCGGCGCTTGTAGCCGCGCTTGTCCTCCGGGAGGAAGTTGGGGCATTTTTCATTGATGCAGAAGGGCGTCAGCCGGCCGCGCCCGGACTTCTTGAACATCGTCTGACCGCAGACGGGGCAATCCTGCTCCGTCGGCACGTCCCACGTCATGAAGCCGCACTCGGCGCCGCGCTCGCAGGCGTAATAGACATAGCCCTTCTGGGATTTGCGTTTCAGAATGGCGCTGCCGCAGCGCGGGCAGCGTCCCGGCATCCGCTCGACGATGGGCATCGTGAACTTGCACTCCGGGAAGCCGGAACAGGCCAGAAAGCGGCCGAAGCGTCCGCTCTTGACCAGCATGGGCTTGCCGCAGAGCTTACAGACCTCGTCCGAAACCTCATCCGGCACCTTGATGCGCGTTCCCTCCAGCGCCTTTTCCGCATCCGTCATTTCCTGATGGAAACCGGTGTAGAAGCTGCGCAGGACGTCCTTCCAGAACACCTTGCCGGCTTCGACTTCATCGAGCTCATGCTCCATATTGGCCGTAAACTCCACATCGATGATGTCATTGAAGCGTTCGATCATCAGCTCCGTCACCACGCGGCCGAGCGGCGTCGGGAACAGGCGCTTATCCTTCTTGATGACATACTCTCTGGCTTCGATCGTCGCCACGGTCGCGGCATAGGTGGACGGGCGGCCGACGCCGCGCTCCTCCATCGCCTTGACCAGCGTCGCCTCCGTATAGCGGGCAGGCGGCTGGGTGAAGTGCTGATCCTTTCCGGTTTTGTCCGCAATAAGGCGCTCAGAGCCATCCAGATTGGGCAGTGAAGAGGTCTTCTCCTCCGCCTCGTCGTCGCGTCCCTCCTCATACACTGCGGTAAAGCCCGCGAAGGTCATGAGCTGGTCGGTCGCGCGGAAGGTATGGCCCGCGCAGGTGGTGTCGATCTGCATGGAGTCATAGCGCGCGTCCGCCATCTGGCAGGCGACGAAGCGGCTCCAGATGAGCTTGTACAGGCGGTACTGCTCCTTGGTCAGATCATTCTTGATGCTCTCCGGGTCGAGCCGGACATTGCTGGGACGGATAGCCTCGTGCGCATCCTGCGCGCCCTCCTTCTTGCGGAAATGGCGCGGGGAACCTGGATAATACTCCGGGCCATAACGCTCGCAGATCAGCTCGCGCGCGGCGGCCAGCGCCTCCTCGGAAAGGCGCAGAGAGTCGGTACGCATATAGGTGATCAGGCCGACGGAGCCCTCGGAGCTCAGCTCCACGCCTTCATAGAGCTGCTGCGCGACCGCCATGGTGCGCCGCGGCGTCATATTGAGCTTGCGCGAAGCCTCCTGCTGAAGCGTCGAGGTGATAAAGGGCGGCGTCGGAGAGCGGCGCTTTTCCGCGCGCTTGATGGACGCGATGGAAAACTCCCTGCCCGTAATGTCGCGCTCGATCTGGAGTGCTTCCTCCTCGCTGTGCAGCTCGCGCTTCTTGCCGTCGCCATAGTAGCGGGCGGTGAAGGAGCCGGGCTTGTCCAGACAGCGCAGGAGGACATCGAGCGTCCAGTATTCCTTCGGCACAAAGGCCTCGATCTCTTTTTCCCGTTCCACGACAAGACGGGTCGCAACGGACTGCACACGCCCGGCAGACAGGCCGCGCCGCACCTTCTTCCACAGCAGCGGACTGAGCTGATAACCGACGATCCGGTCGAGGATGCGCCGCGCCTGCTGCGCATCGACGAGATTATAGTCGATGTCGCGCGGCTGCTGAATGCTGCGCGTGACGACGTTTTTCGTGATTTCATTGAAGGTCACGCGCTTCGTCTTGCCGTCCGGCAAAGCGAGCAGCTCCTTCAGATGCCAGGAAATGGCCTCTCCCTCGCGGTCCGGGTCGGTTGCGAGATAGACGCAGTCCGATTTCTTCGCCGCGCTTTTCAGTTCTGAGATCAGGCTCTCCTTGCCCGCCAGCGGAAGATACTGCGGCGTGAAATCGTGGTCGATGTCCACGCCCATGGTGCTCTTCGGCAGGTCGCGCAGGTGGCCCATACAGGCCTGCACCTGATAGTCCGGGCCGAGATATTTTCCGATCGTTTTCGCCTTGGAGGGCGACTCCACGATCACAAGATTTGTTGCTCCCTTTGCCATTCGGGGAAACCTCCAACGTGATTTATTTTCCGGTCCTGCAATAGCGGTTGCCCGCCTGTTTGCGGGCCAACCCCTTGATCTGCAGCATAGTCAGAGCCGCAGCAACACGCTGCGCGGGCAGTCCGCTCCGCACAACAAGCTCATCGGCCAGTTCGGGCTGCTCACTGAGCACTGCAAACACGGCAGCCTCATCCCCGGCCAAAACCGGCTCTTTCTCTTTTACGTCACTATAATTCCTGTTTTCCGGATTGTCAATGACTTTTTTGTCGACGGGTTCTTCCAGAACCACCGGCGTATACACCGGCGCAGGGCGCCCGAAGCGTGCCATGAAGCCGCGCTCCATCGCCTCGCGGCTGCGGCCGTCGGAGAGTTTTCCCGGGAAAAGATGCTCGTATTCGCGCAGGATCTCCCAGCCGTTTTCCACGACGATCGCGCCGTCGCGGATCAGGCGGTTGCTGCCCTCGCAGCTTTTCACGCCGATGTTGCCGGGAATGGCAAATACGTCGCGACCCTGCTCCAGCGCCAGATTTGCCGTGATCAGCGCGCCGCTCCTCTCCGGCGCTTCCACGACAAGCACACCCACCGCCAGACCGCTGATGATCCGGTTGCGCACGGGGAAATTTCCGCGATCCGGGCGGGTACCGGGTCTGTATTCACTGAGCAGGCACCCATGCGCGGCGATCTGGCGGAACAGCTCGCGATTTTCCGGCGGATAGACGACATCCACGCCGCAGCCCAGCACGCACGCGACCGGCATCTCCGAATCCAGCGCACCGCGCAGCGCCATGGAATCAATGCCGCGCGCTCCGCCGGACACAACAAGCCCGCCGCTGGATGCGATCAGCTTGGAAAACTGCTTCGCGTGCAGCAGACCGTAAGCACTGCACCGGCGCGAGCCGATCACGCCGATCACTGCCTCGTTATCAAAATCCGGCAGCGTTCCGCAGTAATAAAGCAGCGCGGGCGGGTCGGAAATATTCCGTAGGCGCGAAGGATAGGCGCCATCTGCATAGGTGACCAGACGGATGCTCTTGTCGTCACATTCGATCAGGATTTTCTCCGCTTCATCCAGAGATTTGTCCAGCAGGCTCTCCAGCCAGCGGCACTCAAAGCCCTCCGCGGTAAGATAGTCCCTTTCCTTCATTTCAAAGATACGCTCCGCCGTTCCGAACAGGCGCAGCAACGCAGCGCGTCCGTGAACCCCGA
>OLRV01001034.1_pt1 | contig 24931 bp, 21 predicted proteins | sample 1672421 | NCBI WGS metagenome assembly OLRV01 (sample SAMEA3136684, study PRJEB25190) | human gut metagenome | biome: human gut; feature: human-associated habitat; material: faeces | place: Austria | collected 2013
ATTTTACAGTATAATAATTATATTTATAAATATTGGAACTAATTTTAAAATCATATGTATTTAGACCTTCTTTTCCTTCTAACTCCTTAATCAACCCACTCGCATCAATATCGTCATTATTATTTTTCTTTAAATTTATTAAAATTCCTAAAATAATAATAAATATTAGTATTAAAATACATATGAAAAAAACAATAATATTCTTTTTTTTATTCATATATTTTCCTCTTTCTTATTTTCTATTGTGGTGAAATACCAAACATTTTACAAGTTAATGCTTGACTCATGCCTCTTGAACCATTTACCCAAATTTCAAAATGAACGTGCGGACCTGATGAATTTCCAGTAGATCCTTCAAGCATTATAAGCTGTCCTCTTTCAACCTGTTGTCCTACAGTTACCAATAATTTACTTGCATGTGCATATAAAGTATATATTCCATTTCCATGATCAATTTTTACATAATTTCCCCAAGAAGGATGATACTTGGCTGTAATAACTTTTCCTGGTGCTGCTGCATATACTGGATCACCTAATTTTCCAGTAGAATGTAAATCAATTCCCTTGTGTCCACTATATGTTGACGGATAAGTTAGATTAGGTAATGGATAAGAAAGTATTACTCCATTAACATTAAAACTTCCATCTAATTCCACTTGTGCTAAGATATCATCTCCTATTGTTATATCACTGTCCCCATCCATATCTATAAAATCTGTAGAATCAAACAACTCTAATGAATCTACTCCATAACTTTTATTAGCTAATTGAGCAATTACATATCTCATAACTCTAGATTGTTCTTGTGTATATTCTTGACTTTCAAGTAAATAAAATAGAAAGCTTGGTGATGTAGTCAAGTTATTTTTTACCTTTGCATATGATTTAATTAATTCTATTAAATCGTCAACATTATAACCTGTCCCCAATTCTGTAACCGTTGTATTTACATCTTGTGTCCACTCATTAGTATTTTGAATAATTGTACCACTTTTTAATGTACCTGAAGCTTTTTTATCAGTTACTACATTATTATCAGATACTGGTATTTGTACTTGTTGATCTTTTTGAATATAATTTTTTTCAGTATCTATCTTAGTAAATTTTAATTTTGAATTCAATAACCATGTTTTAGCATAACTAACATAAAGTTCTCCTGTAGCTGATTGATATTCCGTAAAATAATTAGTTGCAGAATCATAATAATTTTTAACATTAGCATTATTAATTTCTGTATTTTTTACATCACCATATGAAGTTTTCAATTGTAAATTACCATTCTCATCCAAAATTGGTTCTCCTAAAGGATTTGTATATATATTAGTACTCCAATCTCTTTCTGCAATAGTTCCACTATAATCAACTTGTGTATCCCTAATTGTACCTGTTTCTAATAACGTAAGAACAATATTTACTTTACTTGCATCAACTAATTTTACCAAATCATTCATAAATTGCACATTTCCTGATATAACATGCATTGAAACAAAATAGTTTACAGGTGTAGAATATTTTGCTACAAGAGTTTGATAATCACTTTCTACTTTTGTTATTTTTGATATTCTCCTTGAGGTATCTTCAACTTTTTTATCTGCTGAATTTTCATCATAATTATAATATTTAGTACTTTCCTCAACAGCCAAACATAAATTGAAATTATCTGGATTTAAAGAAAAATACTTTAAAGAATCTTCATTATTTGAATCTACTAACTCACAAAATTCAGAATATTTTTTATAGCTTAATGTTTGTACTTCTCCATTTAAATTTTGTCTCCTTATTATGATTAATCCATCATTTTCTCCTATTCCAAGTCTTGGGTACATCGTTTTAATCTCAGCTTTTATATATTTGTCAATCATATCCTCTAACCCATCTGTATAAAATCCTTGTTCTTCTATTGTAGTATTTACACTTAATTGATCTAATCTTTCCAAGATTTTTTTTGAATATTCTTCATTAATTTTATATCCATTATCCGTAATAGAAACTATAGATACAGCTTCTTGTTGAATTGTAGTATTTGTTCCTATTGTATCTAATCCAAGTAATCCTCTAAAGAAGTTTATAACCGTATATGCAACAGCCATAATTACTCCTATTGCTAATAAACAAATAACTATCAAAGTAACTACTGGTGATATCAATGCAATTATTTTTTGCGTTAATTTTTTCTTTATCTTTTTTGCTTCTTTCTTTGTCTCATTCTTTATTTTATTTACTACAGCTCTGTCATCTTTGTTATTGTTCTCGTCCATTTTCTCACCTCTTCTCTAGCATTTTATCTCTAAGCTTGTTCGATTAGTATATTCATCTTTATTTGTACTTTGCATATAATCTTTATAATCTAAAATAACATCACTAAATATCATTTTTACAGTTAAATTAGATGAACTATAAATTTTATTAAATTTTATTTTATAGTTTTTTGTAATTCCGGGTTCTATGGTAATTGTTTCTTTATCAAAATCACTATTTAAAGAAGAATAGGTTGCTCCATTCTCTCCCTTTAAATAAAGATTTTTATTATATTTATTACCAGTTAAGCAAATTTCTTTTTCTCTATTATTTGTAATACTTATTGTATATTCTTCATAACTGTCATAAACTTCAACTTTAGTTATTTTTACTTTAATATTATTTTGTTCATTATTAATGTCTTCTACTGAAGCATATATAAAATTATTTATATTCATTTTATATGAACCGTCATTATTTTTAATAAATGTATAATATTCCTGAGTTTTATTTCCTTCTCCTCCACCTGTTGCAAGCATATCTGCAAAAAATTGAACTTGACAAACTGTTTTATTAGCATCTGTTGACCATTTTATCATTGTATAGTCTCGAGTACCATTAAAAATACTTTTTACATATATATCTTTAAATTGTTTTTCTGTTTTAAACATTGCATTTTTACAATCATCTGTAAGCATACTATACGCTTTAGAAATTTCACCATTATTACAATAATATACAAATAATTTCATGGTGTCATCGACTGAATCATTTTTTATTTCATTTGCTTCTTCTTTCGTAATTATTGTCTGTGAAGTTGTATTTGTTTGATTTGTATTATTTTTAGAAATATTTTCTATTTTTTCTTTTTCCTTTTCTTCATAAAAATTATTTAAAGCATGGATAATAAATAAAATAAATATTATTATTGCTATTATATATAAAATTAACTTTTGATTTCTATCAATATTTCTCTTAAAATTCATTTATACCTCACTAATTATTATTTATTTCATCAAATCTCTTTACATTTTCTATAAAATTATTATGTGTTGCTCTTACTGTATTTTCTGAAGCTGAGCCTCTATAAGATTTTACTACTGATTTCATATATTTTTGACGTCTATTTTCGTCATATAATATTGGATAATTACTGTCTGATAGTAGTTTCTGCTTATATCTTAAGGTAGCCACTGCAAGTCTGTCAGCTTCTTCTAAATTTGCTACTTTACCTTCTTTTAAAATTTCATTGGCAAATTTCATTGCTTGTTTTTGTTCAGAAAAATCTACAACTCCTCTTGAAACATAATTTTCTCTTGCTCTCTTTCTATATTCTTTAGCTTTATTAGAATATTCATAATTATATTTATCAATAACATCTCTTCTATTATACCATGATTCTTGATACTGTTCCATTGTAAGTTTTTCTTCTGATTTTGGTGCTGTAGCCATATCCATTAATTTTTTTCCACCAGCATATCCAGCTGAAAAAGATCCTAGTGCTTCAAAAGCATTATATTTTCCATCAGCCATACTAATTGCTCCTTGAGTTGCTGCAGTAACCACTCCTAAAGTTGTTCCTGCAATTACTCCTGCACTATTTCTTACAAATCTTTTTATATTTGTTTTTGCATCTTGATCAACATCCACAACCGGTCTTATTAACGTTTTTCCTACATTTATTACACCATTTGCTAGTGGTTTAACTATATTTTTCTTTTTTTCTTCCACTTTCTTTGTGTTTTGATTATTAGTTCTTATTTCTTCTTTATTATTTACAACCCCATTTGAAACTTGTCCCATTAATATTGTATCTATTACATGATTATCTCTCATAAAGTTATTTTCTGCTAATCTCCTATTTAAAATTGCAGAATCTGTTTTGACCATATTTAAATATTTATTTCTATCATTTTCAGATAAATTAGGATTCTCTAATAATTTTTTATAGTCTATAATATTATTCATTAATTCTTGACTAGTTCTTCTATCACCATCTATATATTGAAGAGGTAATTCATTAGTTGTAAAATTAAATTCACTTGCCATTATTCTATTTCTAGCAAGACTTTTATATTTCAATATTTCTTTTTGCAATCTTTCAATTTCTTTGGCATTTTTAGAATTTTTTTGTTTATTTTCATTTGTTGCAATTAATTCATAAATTTCATCTAAACTATGTGGATCTCCATCATTGAATATCAAATTTAATTCATCTTGTGATAAACCACTTCTATATTTAGCAATTAAATTTCCGTATATATCATTGCTATTTTGTATATTTAATACTTTTTCACTGTCTTCTGGCACATTATTTTCATAATTTAATTTTTCTTCAAAATTATCATCTTGTTGTTCTTCATCTTCTGGAGTCTCTTCTTCTGTTAAATCACTTACATCACTATTATCTTTTTCTTGTTCTTTACTACCCATGGCATTTAGTAAATTTAAATGTCTAGAACCTAAACTGCTTGAATCTTCTACTCCTGCTCCAAGCACAATTTGTGTTGAAAAATCATTTGGATCTATATTTGGATTAGAATTTTGATTTACATTTAAGTTTGAATTTAAATTTAAATTAAATGCAGAATCTGCCATAATACTTTCTATATCTATATCATTTTTTGTTGGTTTTGGATTTCCAGTATCTTCACTCTCATTATTACTTCCACCAACAAGATTTGGCATTTTTCCTCCTCTATGTAATGGATCTCTAAACATCTTTGTAACATTTGAAGCTAACGCTCCTGTTGTAAATGCACCAATTCCTCCAACAGTTCCTCCACCTGCTTTCCCAAATCCAAATATTTTCTTTAATATTTTTTCTCCCTCATTCATAAACATAAAAGCTACAAAGGCATATACTAGATTATTTGCTGCTAAAGTTAATGATGAAGATATTAATATCACATATAATATATAATGCATTGGTTGAAGTAACATATTATATGTATATTCTTTTAGCCACATATCAAATCCTTTTGCTTTACCGCTTTCAGCCTTATCTATAGGATATGTAGCAGCAACTATTGGTGATATTAATGTTAAGAATGACATCATAAGTAACCTTTTTAAATAAACAAAAGTAAATTTAAATGTTAATACAACTAGTCCTACATATAGCATAAAATATCCTATTTTTGTTGAAAATTGGTTTTGCTGCATCTTAAATCTTGCTAATCCAATTAAATTCGTAGTAAAAGTTGTGCCATTCATGTTTACCCTTAAATTTCCCATCAATCCACTTAATAATTGAGAAATTTGCTCTACAGCATTTACTATAAACGCCATTATATACTGTAAAGAAAATAATAATGCTACAGCAATAAACCAACTTATTAATCTTTCTTTATACTTTGCTTTATCTTTTGAACTTGAACTTACTATTATTTTTATTCCAATATATATAAGAATTGACAATAATGCTACTATTGCTATTAATCTAAGTATCTTATACCATGATGCTATTACATTTCGTATTTTTGCCCATGTAGTTGATTCATCTGTTACTGTTCTAAAAAAATTTATATTTAAAAAGTCTATTTTTCCTGCAAATATATCTTCTGGTGAATAATGAATATTAGGATATTTAACATCAATCTGACCTATTAAATTCTTATAGTCATCTAAATTATCAATTGTAATAGTTGCTCCAACATTTTCTCCTGAATCTTGAGGTTCTCCTACCATAACTGGTTCAAACTCATTTCCAGTCATACATTTAGTAAGAAGTCCAAATGCAGAATCTACTATTACTGTTATAAATTCTATTAATGGTTCCACTATGACTCCTGCTGCAGTACTTAATCCTGTTGAAGTATCATAATCTCCCAATTTAGGTTCAATTTTTGCTGACACTGAATCCAATTCTCTTTTAACAACATAACTATCATTAGCTTGTACTTTGCAATTGCCTAAAAATCCAATCATCATGACTATTAACAAGATTGTTGCTATTACCTTTTTCATTTTCCACCTCTTTTCTTAAAAGTAGATTTTTTAATTAGATGCTACATATCAAATAGCATCTAATTCCTAAAATCCACCTTTATTATTTTTGTGCTTCATTTAGTTCTTTTAATGCATTAAATTTTGCTCTAAATCCAGCTTCTATCTTTTTATTTTCAGCCTCTATTTGTGCTCTTTGTTGTTGTGTTGCATTTGCTGGTATTTTACGTTTATATGATTCTATGTATTTGTTTTGCTTATCCTCATCAAACATTACACCATAAGATTGCTGTTCTTTAAGCTCACTCTTAAATCTCAATGCCATCATTGCTTTTCTGTCTGCTGTCTCTAATATTTCCTTCTTTCTTTCTTCAGTCGTATTTTCGTCATTATACTCAGCATTATTGGCAACTAATTTATCTGCATACTTCATACCCTGCTTTTGCTCTTTCATATCTGAGAATCCTCTTTCTATATAATTTGAAGCAGCTCTATCCATTCTCGCTTTTGCTTGTGCTCCGTACTCTCTTTTATAGAAGCTGTTTACATCATCTCTATTTCTCCAATCCTCTATTGCATGTTTCATCTGTGCTTGTTTATCTCCACTTCTGGTTCCTTCCATAAATGCACTTCCTAAACCTTCAACAGACTTTGAAATCTGTCCTCCACCAGCATATCCTGCAGTAAATGTTCCTATAGTTTCAAATGGACTATATTTTCCATCAGCCATACTAATTGCAGCCTGTGTTGCTGCAGCTACTGTTCCTACTGTAACTCCTGCTGCCACTCTTCCTACTTTTCTTGCTAGTCTTAATCCATTATATTTAACAGGTTTTTCAATATCCCATATTGGTTTTAATGTCTTTTTACCAACTGATTTAACTCCATTCCCTACCTTTTTTACATATTTGTTTTCTTTCACTGCATTTGCCAAATCTCTTATACTTTTTATTTCTTTTGGTTGGTCTGGATCTGTTTGCGTTGGATCCGTTTGAGATGGATCTGTTTGTGTTGGATCTGTTTGTGTTGGGTCCGGCTGAGTTGGATCTGGTTGAGTTGGATCTGTTTGTGTTGGGTCCGGCTGAGTTGGATCTGGTTGGTTTGGATTATCATTACCAGCTCCAATCATAAAATCATTTGTATCAATATCATTTTTCGTTGGTTTAGGCATATTAACATCTCCTTGACCTCCATTTCCTCTTGGGCCATTTTTTCCACCACCTTGTGGTAATTTTGCCATTCTAGCAATATCCTTTACACTTGATGCCAATGCTCCAACAGTAAATGCTCCTGCCATTCCTCCTACAGTTCCACCTCTAGCTTTATCAAATCCAAATATAGTCTTTAATAATTTTTCTGCTTCTGTCATAAACATTAGTACTACTACACCATATATTGGATTATCAAGTGCAATGCTAACTGCAGAACCTACTAATATATAATACATAATTTGATGTAATGGTTGTAATAAAGCATTAAATGTATATTCTTTAAGCCACATATTAAATCCTTGAGCTGTTCCATCATTCATTTTATCAATTGGATATGTCAATGCTACAATTGGTGCTATTAATGTTAAAAACGCCATATTTAATACCCTTTTCAAGTATATAAATGTAAACTTAAATGTATAAACTACTAATAATATATACATCATTTCATATCCGATTTTTAAGTACCAATCATCTGATTGTACCATAAATCTTACAACTCCAACAAAATTTGTTATGATTGAAGCACTCTTTTCATCGTTACTATATATGATTTTTATTGGTTGGTTTGAACTTTGAATCAATTTACTTATTTCATTTGTTCCAGCAATAATAAAACTCATTATATAATGCATAGAAAATAATATTGCAACTGCTATAAACCAATTTACTATCCATTCTTTATATTTTGCCTTATTTTGTGTATTTGAACTTATTATTACTTTTATACCTGTATATATTAATACAGACAATAATCCAATTATAGCAATTAATCTTAATACCTTATACCAAGTAGCAATTGTTCCTCTTATTGCTCCCCAATCTTTATTATTATTGTTATTTCCTGATATAAAATCTATACTTAATAAATCTATACTTCCTGAAAATATTTGTTCAGGAGTATAAAATAACCATTCATCTACTCTATCGCCCTTAGTTGCACCAATTGTTAGAAATGATGAAGTACTAGGTCTATATTCTTCATATGTATTGCCATAAACAGGTTTTTGATCTCCCATCATTACATTTGTCAATATTTTCAATGCAGCATCTGCTACAGTATTTACTAAAGCGAATACTGGTTTCATTAGTATTCCGCCAATGTCTGCAGAATCCGTTTCTTTTACAACATGTCCTCCACCAGTATCTTGATCAGAAGCTGCTATAGAACCTGTATCTGTATTTACACTAGAAATATTATTCGCCCTTAAGAAATCTAATTCATCATTACTAATATTCATTTTAATTTCATTTATAGTTATTTCATTTTCCCCCATTGCATATATCATTTTATAATTTACTGAAAGTTTATCTGAATCAGAATAATAATAATCACAAATTTTAGTTGCTAGATCTTCCTCTTGTATTTCTTCATATATTTTAGATATTACTTTAGTTTTTGCAATAGCTCTCAATGAATTATCAGTAGCACTTACAGCACTTACCATTTCACTAACTGAAACAAATTGTTTTTCCTCATCAGCAAAAACAAGATTTTGCATCATAAAACTAAATACAGTAATTACAATTAAACACGTACATAAAATTTTCTTTGTTAATTTCATAAATTTAGTTCTCCTCTATCTTCTACTATTTCTTGCAGCTATTTTATTTAGGTTAGTCTCAACAAATTCGAACTCCTTTTGTGTAGGAGTAATTTGAATAATTGTTGTATCTTGTCCAACCTTTAATAAGCCTTCACCTTTTGTACATGTAACAAGGAAAGAAGCCTCTCCTTCACTTAACTTAAATACCTCTTTCAAATACTGTATTTCAGATTTATCTTGTGCTAAAAACAACTTTGTATCAGAAGATGTTAATACCGCTTGTGCCTCTGGTTTCTCATAAAAATCTTGGAATCTTTGAGAAATAATAGCTAAAGATACATTTCTTTTTCTGGCACGTCTTGCCATTTTATTTAAGAAATCTACAGCTTCTGGATATGGTAACAACATCCAAGCTTCATCAACTATTACTCTTTTTTGTTTTGCTTTTCTTCTATCTTCACTATTTTTCTTTACAAATTTTTCCCAAATCCATGACAACAATATTTGTTGTGCTAATGGTCTTGCGAATCTTTCTTCCAATTGAGAAATATCAATATTAATAAATGGTGCTCCTTCTAGTAAATCAAATGTTGATTGCCCATCAAAGTATGCCATTTGACCATCATATTCTCTTGTATATTGCTTCATAACTTTTAATAAATAACTATAATGGAATTCATAATCTTTATTTGTATTATCCCTTGCATTTCCTTGAATTCTCTTATACCAAGAACCAATTGTAGGCATTTCTTTCTTTCGTTTTTCAAAAGCATTTTGTCTACTAGCAGTAGATTCATACAAACTATTAGGATCTGAATTAATTCCTCTTGCAGCATATTCTTGTGCTACAGCTTCAGCAATAATTTGCTTTGTAAGCTCATTTACGTCTTCTGTTCTTGTACTACCTTTTGCCATTGTCATTAATGCTTGAGTTACGTCTTCTACTTTATTTTCTACATTTAATGTATCTCTTTCTCTTCCTGTTATTTCATCTTTAGTCCTTTCAATTTCAATATCAAACAAATTAATAATTGTAGATGAATTTGGACTAATTACAACATTAATTCCACCAAGTGCCTCTGCTACAACAGAATATTCACCTTCAGCATCTAATGCTAAACTTTCAATTCCCATTAATACAGATGATCTTGAAATTAAAGTTTTCATTGTTACAGACTTTCCAGCACCAGATTTAGCAAATATAACCATATTATAGTTTGTTAAAGATGGATGGAAATTATCAAATAAAATTGGAACCCCTGTCTGTTTATTAATTCCAATTGGAACTCCTGTATCATGTCCAACATTTGATGTTATAAATGGGAAAACAGTTCCCATTGAAGGTCTATCAAATGTATGTATCTTCTTTATTTTATCTGTCATTAAAGGTAATGCTGATTGAAATCCATCTTCTTGAATTGCCCAAGCACTTCTTATACCTACTAATGATTTTGACATTTCTGCAGTTAACATTTTAGTTAATCTGTCTAAGTCATTTAAACTATATGCAAATAATGTAGAAACAATAGATGCTTCATATAGTTTATTAAAACCTGCTGCAATTTCATCTCTCAATTGCTCTGTTTCTAACCTTTTTTGAGCTACAATACTTTCTCTATTTATTTTTCCTTTGTCAACAGCAACAATTCTCTCTGTCTCTAATTCTGTTATGATCTTATTTAATTCATTTTGAGAAGTTGCTTCAGCAATTGGTTTTATATAAATAGAGGTATTAACATCTCCAAACATATATAATGACCTAAATAATTCAGGAAATATACAAGATCTTGGTAAACTTGATACATAAAAACTTCTTGCATATCTCTTTACATTTGAAATTATTTCTAAATGATCTATGTTAGATGCATCTATTCCTGATGGTGCAATTAATTCTTTTATGCTCTTTTTTCTTAAAAATATTGGCTGATTTTCACTATTTTGCAACTGCTTTTCTTCCTCTTGTTTTCTTTTGTTGAACATCATCTGATTTTCCTCCTTCCTTTGCTTCTTTCTTTTTTCTCTTTATTTTAGCTTTAGCTGTTTCTGCAATATCATTTCCTATAAATTCTTGATTTTCGTCTATTAAATTTTCTGCAAAATCATATACAAATTGTTGAATATTTTCTTCTCTTAATTTTAGCATCAATTCTTTATCACTTCTAGCTTCTGAAATAGCTTGATTTGCAACTGTTTTGCCTTGTTCTTCTATTTCTTGATCTAACAACTTCATCTTTTTATCTAATACATCTGGAGCTGTAGAATATATATCTTCAAATCCTGCTCTTAATGCCTTTTTAGCACTAAATAAGTCAGAATCATCTCTATTATAAGCAACATATAATAAATCTACCAATGCATCTGAATCTAGTATTTTAGCAGTAACCTCACATCTTGATAATGTCATAATTATTGATTTTGCTTTAGTATATAACTCTGAAAATACCATACTTTGTATTTCTTCTTTTGAATAATCTGCTGTAGACATTTCATCTTCATAATATGGCACAATAATATAATATTTTTTATGTAATACACTGCTATTTAAACTATTTCTTTCTGTATTAGCTATAATGTCTTTTGTATATTCATACTTATTTCTTTGTTTTACTAATTCCATATATGCTTTTTTTAATTGTTGATCAGAATATTTTCCTGATTTTTGCATTTGTTCATACTGTTCTTCCATTACAACATATCTATCTTCAATATCTTTATATTTTAATTTATATGCAGCAATACTTTCCTCTAAATTTACAGTTCTTGTTTGTACATATATTTGAATTTCTGTCCTTAGTGTATTTAAAAATTCAATAAATCCTTGTTCAACGGATGTTCTCTCCATTTCAGACATCAAGTCATAATTAACACCTTGACATTCAAGAACCATTAAATACTTTCCTTTTTTCTGGATTATCATATTATCTTCTATTTTTTCAAAATCCATAAAATCAAATATAGATTTAGGGGTATATCCTGTTTGAGTTTTTTTCTCTTCTTGTAATGTTTCTTCTACATTTTTATCTTTCTTTTTATTTTTGAATTGTATATAAAAGTATACTGCAATTAAAACTACTATTGTTGTTACTAAACAAGCTGCTACTATTGTAAGTATCTGTATTAAATTCTCGGTATTACTCATCTTCCTTTCCTCCTGTCCAGTATAAATATACTCTTTTTCCACCTTTTTTAAATTTGATAAGTCTTAACAATATTTCGTCAATATCTTCTCCTCCTGTTTTTCTTAAGATTTCAAAATTTGATGAATTTGGCATTTTTAATGCAGTTATAATAAATCCTATTAATCCGAATATTAGAACTCCTATCCATCCTATTAATGACGCACCAAATATAGCACATATTGGATAAATAGTTATCAATGCTATTGATGCTCCAAGAACAGTTCCTAAAAATGATTTTTTTGTAAAAATCATTAATATTCTTCCTTCTCCCTTTGTATCTCTCGGAATCATGTATGAATATCTTGCCATAACTCTACCTCTCTTTCGTTTATATTATTTTCCTATTTAATTATACCATATAACTATGAAAAATCAAACATTTTATGACAAAAATTATCATATTTTTTACTCCTTTTAAGCATAAAAAAATACTAAGAAGTTTAATTCCTTCTTAGTATTTTTTTAGGTTCTATAATAAATGTTGGGGCTTGAATGTAGACACAAACATTTTCTTTGTGATTATTTTAAGAAATTTCCTACAGAACAGCTTAATAATGTAAAATATTTAGTTACTGATTTATGAGAATCTTATAAAGATATTGGTATGACATACTTTCGTAAAACTAAGATAGTTGCCGATCATTTTCACTGGGCCAGATATACTTGTAATGCTTTAGACAAAATAAGAATTAAGGTTCAGAGTAATTTACCTAAATCTGAAAGAAAATATTTTAAACATTCTAGGCATCTCTTGCTTTCCAAAAGATGCAAGATAAAAGAAAATCGTTATGATAAACTTGAAATCTTGAATCTTCTGTTCCTCAATTGGTCGAATGTGCAAAAACATACCAAAATTGGGCTTATGAAATTAAGAACTCTTTAAAAGTCCCATATTCTAATGGACCAATTGAAGGAACAAACAATAAAATAAAAGCTTTAAAGTGTGTAACTTTTGGTATGACCAAATTTGATAACTTTAAAGCAAGAATATTGTTATTAAATTAATTATATTAACAGTTTTTACTAATTGCTATGATTGGTTTATTAACCGAGCAAATAATTACATATCTTTAGGTATTTTTTAGTTTAAACATTAAATTTTACTAAAAAAGCTGAGGCAGAAAACTTTTAAAGTTTTCCACCCCAACTATTGACATAGAGTCTTTTTTTATTATTAGTTAGTAAATGTACTGAATAATAATTTTGCTATACTTGTTGCAGCAAATACAACTACTACACCAACGATAAGTGGTATAAATGATTTTTGGTAATCTGCTTTTTCGTTTGCACTTCCCATTATAAATTTGAAACCAAATACTGCAATCAATACTACTGCTAATACTGCTGATGCTACTTGGATTAATCCTAAAACTTTACCTGCAATATTTTGTAAATCACTTACGTTGCTTGGTTCTATAACATTTATTCCGTTAATATAATCTTTAGCTGCAAATACAGCTTGACTACATGTAGCTAAAACAAATATTGCCATAACGATTGTCATAACAATCTTTAATGTTTTTGCATTTTTCATAATATTTCCTCCTTTATTTTTCTTTTTATATTAAATTTAAAATTTTAATAACTTATTTATAGCTTCATAAATACATTCATTGTAATTTTCCATATTGTAAATGCTCCGAATGATATGAATACTCCTATTAGCCATGGTGTCATTGCTTCTTTTATTTTTGCCTTATCATTTATGCTTTGTGTCATAAATGTAATTCCCATTATTATTATTGATATTAACGTTACACCTACTGCAATTATTAGCAATACATTTGAGATAAATTTTGATAAATCATCTAATTGAGATAATTTAAATGATGTTTCACTTCCAACGGTATTTCCGACTATTTAAAAAATTATCTCCTCCGTTAATAATATCATCTATTGTCATTGCTGCATTAGAATATGTTGGGATTGTAAATAATATTACTATTAATAATATTATTAATTTTAGAAAAATATTTTTTTTCACATTATCCCTCCTCATCTATCTTTTATAGTGCTGAACTATTAATTATGAATTTTGCTATTGTGACTCCTGTAGTTACTAAAACTGCGCCTATAAAAACACCTATCATTTTAGATTGCATTTCTGCTTTTTCTCCTGCACTACCTATTATTAAATTAAATCCTATTACTGCAATTGAAATTACTCCTATAAATATTCCTATAACCTGCAACCATCCAAGAATTGTTCCTAATATATCATTTGCTTTTGGCGAATTAGGTACTGATGGCTGAAATATATCTAAGTTTGTTGGATTTCCTTTTGAATTCACTGAAGGTTCACTGCTTGTTCCTCGACCACTATCTGTAAGTTGTGTTTGAAATTCTGCATAAACATTAGGATTAAAATTTAGTAACATCATGAAAGCTACCAATATTATAAATAGGAATTTTATTATTTTATTTTTATTCATAATATCACCTTATTTCTATTATTTGTCTCGTTGTTACAAGCTTTTCTATTTTATTATATACTATTTTTAATTTTCTTGCAAGTTTTTTTACAAAATTTCGGCATTTTTTCCTATTTTTTCAACTTTTTATATATTTTTGTGTATACAAAATGATTTTTTCTTGTTATTTTTCAATGTTAAAACTCAAAAAACACCAGATATTCTGATGTTTTTCCTTGGCGTAGGTGAGAGGGTTTGAACCTCCGCGCCGATTGCTCGACCTAGCAGTTTAGCAAACTGCCCCCTTCACCACTTGGGTACACCTACAATTTATATAAATAAAAGTTAGATACTCAATATCTTCATATCTAACTCTTATACTTGGCGGAGAGGGTGGGATTCGAACCCACGGTACGCTATAAACGCACGCCAATTTTCAAGACTGGTGCCATAAACCAACTCGACCACCTCTCCATATCTATAGACAAATGTCTAGCGACAGTACTTATATTAACACAAGTTACTGTCGCTTGTCAATAGTTTTTTATTAATTTTTTAGAAATTTATTCGCCTTTAATCAAATTCAACATTCTCTCTAAATCATCATTATTATGATACTCAATAATAATTCTTCCTTTTCTTTTTCCTTGATCTAATTTTACCTTTGTTCCAAAGAAACCTTGGAATCTATCTTCAATATCTTCATATAAATATTTATATTGGGGATCTAGTTTCTTTTCTTTTTTTGTTGTTCTATTTTTACTTTCAGCTTGTCTTACAGATTCTCCTCTTTCTATCATTCTAATAGCAGCTTCATATTGTCTTTTTGGATCACTTATTCCAGCTAATGCTTTACAATGCCCCTCTGATAATTTTCCTTGTTTTACTAATTCCAAAACATCTGGTGCTAAATACAATACTCTAACTGTATTTGATACGCTACTTCTACTTTTGCCTATTTTTTTAGAAACTTGTTCCTGTGTTAATCCATACTTATCCATTAATTGACGTATTCCTAATGCTTTTTCATAAGGGTTCAAGTCTTCTCTTTGAATATTTTCTATTAAAGCTATTTCTTTATTAGTTTGTTCGTCATCATCTCTTATTATTGCTGGAATCTCTTCTAATCCTGCAATTTTTGCAGCTCTCCATCTTCTTTCACCGGCAACAATTGCATAATATCCCTCTTTTTTTGTTACAACAATTGGTTGAATTACACCATAAGTTTTTATTGAATCAGCTAATTCTTCCAATGATTCTTGATTAAATATTTTTCTTGGTTGATCTCTATTGGGTTCAACATCTGTTATTTTTAATGTTTTTAAATTTTCATTGTCTTCAATTTGCTCTTTTGGTTGTTCTTCTTCTACTTCTGTTACTAATGGAGAAGCTCCAAATAAAGCGTCTAACCCTTTTCCTAATCCTGTCTTTTTTGGTTTTGCCATGATCTTTTCCCCCTATTTAATATTTTATATTTAATTTGCATTATTTTTTAATAATTCTTTTGCGAATTTTTCATAAGCTTTTGCTCCTTTAGATCTAGGATCATATAATGAAATTGGCATTCCATAACTTGGAGCTTCACTTAATCTTACATTTCTTGGTATAACTGTTTTATATACCTTATCTTCAAAATATTTTTTTACTTCTTTTACTACTTGGTTTGAAAGGTTTGTCCTTGCATCATACATTGTAAGTAATGCCCCTTCTATTTCTAAGTTTTTATTTAAATGTTTTTTTACTAAATTTACAGTATTTAACAATTGCCCTAATCCTTCAAGTGCGAAATATTCGCATTGTACAGGAATTAATACACTGTCTGATGCTGTAAATGCATTTAATGTAATTAATCCTAATGATGGTGGACAATCTATTAATATATAATCATATTGGTCTTTTACTAAATCTAATTTTGCTTTTAATCTTTGTTCTCTTGACATCATTGAAACAAGCTCAACTTCAGCTCCAGCCAAACTAATGTTTGATGGACAAACTTTTAAATTTTTAATTGCTGTTTCTTGTACTGTTTCTTCAAATGTTGTGTCTCCAACCAATATGTCATATACAGATAATTCTACATCTTTATCAACTCCTAATCCACTTGTCGCATTTCCTTGTGGATCAGTATCTATTAATAAAACTTTCTTTCCTTTTTTTGCTAGCAAAGTGCTTAAATTCACTGTGGTTGTAGTCTTCCCTACTCCACCTTTTTGGTTTGCTACTGATATTACTTTTCCCATGTTTTTTACCTTCCTTTCAGTTTTGTCTCGTTAGTATTTATTTTTCAAAAACTATTTTTTTGCAACCATTAATATAATATATAATATTTAAAAATATGTCAATGCATTTTCGACAATTTTAACCAAAAAAATTTTTAATATATAAAAAAAGAAGAGAGTATATAAATATATTAAGTGAAATTGTGGGGACCGTTCAAAAATTCTCAAAAGTTTGAATAAACTTTTGTAAGAATTTTTAGAATGGGGATAACGAAAATATATTTATATGTTCTCTTCTTTTTTATTAACTTATTATTAATTTTATTTAATTGGTTCTTTGCTTGGAAGGCCAGCTTTTCTTGGATATTTATTTGGTGTTTGCTTTTCTTTTTTAATTTCTATTATTGTTCTTCCAATATCGCTCTGTGGTAAGCAAAATTCATCAACTTTAGAAATTGCTCCACACAAAATTGATATAGCTTTTTTTGCTTGATCAATTTCTTCTGTCGCATTTGCTGCTTTCATACAAATGCATTTTCCTCCAACTTTAACAAGTGGAATTAAATATTCTGATAATGTTGATAAATTTGCTACTGCTCTTGAAGTTGCAACATCAAATTTCTCCCTATATTTTTTATTTTGTCCAAAGTCCTCTGCTCTAGCATGAACTAATTCTACATTTTTCAATCCTAATTGATTAATAACTTCTTGTAGAAACACTAATCTCTTATTTAAAGAATCAACTAATGTTATTTTTAATGTAGGATTCATTATACTTAATGGAATTCCTGGGAAACCAGCTCCTGTTCCAACATCAACTACACTTTTATTATCTTCTATCCTATTTAATATAGTTAAAGAATCAATAAAATGTTTTTGTATAATTTCTTCTGGTTCAATTATTGCTGTTAAATTGATTTTTTCATTCCATTCAATTAATAAATTCATATACTTATAAAATTGCTCCATCTGCTCCACAGAAAAATGAACACCTATAATATTAGATTTTTCTAGTAGCTCCTCGTTAAATACACTATTATTCATATCATAATTCTCCTATCTCTTTGTTTGTAAAAATACAAGTAATACAGAAATGTCTGCAGGAGACACTCCTGAAATTCTAGAAGCTTGTCCTATTGAATGTGGCTTATGTTTATTTAATTTTTGTCTAGCTTCTAAGCTAATTCCTTTAACTGTATTGTAATCTAAGTCCTCTGGTAATAATTTTTTCTCCATTTTTTTGAATTTTTCTACTTGAGCCTCTTGCATTTTTATATATCCATCATATTTTACTTGAATTTCTACTTCTTCTTTTACTTGTTCTCCTAATTCTGGTCTATCTTTATCAATTGCTGCAAGTGAAGCATAAGAAATTTCTGCTCTTTTTAATAATTCTGATAATTTTGAACCTGTTGTAAGTTCAGAAGTTCCTTGATTTCTTAAAAATTCGTTTACTTCTTCTGTTGGTCTTACTATAGTTTCCTCTAATCTCTTCTTTTCTGCTTCAATTTTTTGCTTTTTATCCAAAAATTTATTATATCTTTCATCAGAAATTAATCCAATTTCATGTCCTTTTTCAGTTAAACGTAAATCTGCATTATCTTGTCTTAATAAAAGCCTGTATTCTGCTCTAGAAGTCATCATTCTGTATGGTTCATTTGTTCCTTTTGTTACAATATCATCTATTAAAACTCCTATATAAGCCTCTGTTCTATCTAATATTAAAGGCTCTTTTCCTTTTATCTTTTGTGAAGCATTTATTCCTGCAATTAGTCCTTGACATGCTGCTTCTTCATATCCAGAAGTTCCATTTGTTTGTCCAGCAAAAAATAATCCATCAATTTTCTTATATTCTAGTGATAATTTTAAATCTGCAGGATCTATACAATCATATTCTATTGCATATGCAGGTCTTGTAAATTCACAATGTTCAAGCCCTGGAAGTGTCCTATACATCGCTATTTGCACATCTTCTGGTAATGATGAACTCATTCCTTGAATATACATTTCATCTGTATCTATACCAATTGGTTCCACGAAAACTTGATGTCTTTCTTTATCTGCAAATCTTACAACTTTATCTTCTATAGATGGACAATATCTTGGACCTGTTCCCTCTATAACTCCTGCATATAATGGTGATCTGTGTAAATTATCTCTAATAATTTTATGTGTTTCTGCATTTGTATATGTTAAATAACAATCTACCTGGTCAAATTGTTTCATTTTATCTTCAAAAGAAAATGGTATTATGTCTACATCTCCTTTTTGAACTTCCATCTTTGAAAAATCTATACTTTTTTTATTAATTCTTGCTGGTGTTCCAGTTTTAAATCTAACTAAATTAACACCTAATCCTTTTAAACATTCAGATAGCTTATTAGCTGGAAATACGCCATCTGGGCCACTTTCCTTTGAATAATCTCCTATAAATATTTTCCCTTTTAAATATGTACCTGTTGCAACTATAATTGATTTTACATTATATATTGCTCCTACATCTGTTTGAATAGATTTTACTTTATTATTTTCTAGTTTTATGTCTACTATTTCTGCTTGTTTTAAATCTAAATTTTCTTGTTTTTCCAAAGTATGTTTCATTTCCATTTGATATCTTTTTCTATCTGCTTGTGCCCTCAAAGAGTGCACAGCCGGCCCTTTTGAGGTATTTAACATTTTTATTTGTATCATTGTTTTATCAATATTTTTGCCCATTTCTCCACCAAGTGCATCTATTTCTCTTACAAGATGTCCTTTTGAACTTCCACCTATATGTGGATTACATGGCATATTTGCAACAGCCTCTAAGCTAATTGAAAATATTGCTGTTTTCATTCCAAGTCTTGCTGCAGCTAGTGCAGCTTCGCATCCAGCATGTCCTGCTCCAATTACTACTATATCATATTCACCTGCATAGTAACTCATTTTCTTTTCTCTCCTTTTTTACATTTAATATTATATTCATATATCATTGTATTTCTTTTTATTTTCTTCATATTTTAATTTTAAACCATTTTATATGAAATTATATCTATTTAAAATTTAATTGCCTTATTTTTGATTTTAAGAGTTTATTTTCCAAGACAAAATTTAGAAAAAATTTCATTTATTATATCTTCAGTTACAACTTCACCTGTAATTTCTCCTAAATCCTCTAGAATCTCTTTTATATAAATAGTTATAATATCAATAGGCATATTCATATTTAATGCCTCATTCGCCTTTTTAACGTTTTCTAAAGACTTTGAAATTATATTTTTGTGTCTAACATTCGTAATCAATATATCATTATCTAAATTAATTTCATTTAAATTAAACAATTCAGAAATTTTTTCATATAATTCATCTATTCCTGTTTTATTTAATGCAGAAATCTTTAATATATTTTTACTTGCCTTTTTTAATTTTTCATCATTTTCTGAAATTACTGGATTCAAATCATTTTTATTTAATAAAATTATAGATTTTTTATTTTCTATTAATTTTAAAATTTCAATGTCTTCCTCTGTTAATTCCTTAGAGCTATCAAAAATAGCTATTACTAGATCTGCTTCTTCTGCTAATTTAATTGATTTTTCTACTCCTATTTTTTCTACCTTATCAGAAGCTTCCCTAATACCTGCTGTATCTATTAATTTTAAAGGTATTCCATTAATTGTTACAAATTCCTCAATTGTATCTCTTGTAGTCCCTGCAATATCTGTTACAATTGCTCTATCTTCTTTTAAGATTGCATTTAAAAGAGATGATTTTCCTGCATTTGGCTTACCTATAATTGCAGTTTTAATACCTTCTTTTATGATTTTACCATTATCAAAAGATTTTTCTAACTTAATTAGTCTTTGCCCTACGCTTTGTAGCATTCCACTTAATTCTTCTCGTTGTACTTCTGGTGTATCATATTCTGGATAATCAATTGTAACTTCTATATTTACAAGTACATCCATAATTTCTTGCTTAATTTCTTTAATTTCTTTTGATAAAAAGCCTTCCAGCTGCTTTATTCCGCTTTTTGCCTCTTTATCAGATTTTGCATTAATTACATCAATTACAGATTCTGCTTGTGCTAAATCTATTCTACCATTTAAAAATGCTCTTTTTGTAAATTCCCCTGGTTCCGCAAGCTCAGCCCCATTTTTTAAGCATAATTCTAGTATTTTTCTTACTATTACTGTTCCACCATGTGAATTAATTTCACACATATTCTCAGTTGTATAACTTCTTGGAGCTTTAAAATATGAAACCAAAACTTCATCTATAATGTGACCATCTTCCACTATATTTCCGTATTTGATGGTATATCCTTTTATTTCATCAATATTTTGCTTATTTTTTGCAACAAATATTTTGTCTAAAACTTCAAATGATTTTTCTCCACTCATTCGAATTATTCCAATCCCGCCGATTCCTGGTGCCGTAGAGATTGATGCTATTGTACTCATTTTATTCCTCCATTCTAAAAAAATAAGAAGTCAAAGTCTTTTAATCTTTTGCATGATTAAAATCTGAACTTTGACTTCCGATTTTTATTAATCTATTTTTGAAATTACTATTCTTCTTCTTGGTTCTTGACCAATACTTCTTGTTTCTACTTTTGGATTATCTTGTAAAAAACTATGAATAACTTTTCTTTCATAAGCTTGCATTGGCTCTAATGTTATCATCTTTCCTGTTTTTTCAACTATTTTTGCTTTTTTTGTTGCTAATTCTTGAAGTGTTTTTATTCTTTTTTCTTTATAATTTTCTATGTCTAATCTAACGATTACTCTATTTTCTGATTTTTTGTTAGCTAAAGCTTTTAAGATATTTTCTAAAGCATATAATGCTTCTCCCCTATATCCTATAAGGTTTCCAACATTTTCTCCCTGTAGTGAAACATATAAACATTTATCTTTAATCTCAATTGTGTATGTTGTTTCATTAGCAAGTTTTTCTATAAATTCTTTTAAAAATTTATCAATTTCTTGTTTTGCTTCTTCAAGTTCTTGTTCTGTTGTTTCAATTTCAAATTCTTCTGGCTTTTTAGCTTCTTTTTCTTTTAATTCTACCTTTACAATCTTTGGTGCTAATATATCAAAAAAGCTCTTTTTATTTTCTTCTAATACTTTAATTTCAACTAACTCTTTTGGTAATCCAATTTCTTTTAAACCTTTTTCAATAGCTTCTGCTGTTGTCTTTCCTTCTGAAATAATAGTTTTTGCCATTTTCTATTCCTCCTCGTCTTTTAATAGTTTATTTAAAATTAATCTTTCAATTATCATTAATAAACTATTCATTAACCAATATAATGCTAGTCCTAATGGTGCTATTAAGGCTACTGCTAAATACATTACAGGAAACATCATATTCATATTTTTATTCATTTGAGCCATAGGATCAAATTCATCTTCTGGATTAGATAATGCCTTTTCATCTTTATTCTCTTTTGTTGCTTTTTTATTAGTTTTTGTTGGATTAGTAATTCTCATTGAAATTATAGCTACAATTACATATAAAACTGGTATTATATATGCTTTCCAATCTGAACTTCTTGTTGGAACTTGTGCTAAATTAAGTCCTAAAAAGTCCATATTGATATATAAAGAATCTATTTCATCATTATTTATTTCTGCTAAATCTGTTTTATTCTCTTCTGTTGTTTGTTCTTCGTTATTGGTGTTTTCCGTATTTTTCAAATTTTTAATATTGTCTAATTCCCTAATGATTTCTATTTCTGGATATGCACTATTTGTACTTAAATTATTTTCTTTTACTATTTTAGAATATTTATTTATTATGTCAGGATTAACTTTTTCCATATAAGTTAATGGTGATCTAACTAAATAAAATACTGCAAATAATAATATAATTTGTACAATCGCACTTAAACACCCACTAAATGGACTCATATTTTCTGATTTGTATACTTCCATTGTTGCTTGGTTTAACATTTCTGGATTATTTTTATATTTGAATTGTATTTCTTTTAATTTCTTTTGAATTTTAGTAGATTTCTTCATTGTTTTCTGCTGTTTTATTGATAAAGGTATCATTAAAACTTTTATTAATATTGAAAAAATAATGATCGCTAATCCATAATTCTTAACTATTTCGTATATAAAATTTAACACATATCCAAATATATTTGCAAAAAATGCTATCATACTATTGCCCCTTTCTATTTTAATGGATCATATCCTCCCTTAGAAAAAGGATTGCATTTTAAAATCCTTTTTGCTCCTAATAAACAACCTTTAATAACTCCATATTTTTCTATGGCTTGTTTTGTATATTCTGAACAACTCGGATAATATTTGCATCTTATATTTCTATTTTCCAAAAAACTTGATATATTTTTTTGATACCATTCAATTAAATATATACATATTTTTTTCATAGTAAATACTCCTCCTAATTAAGAAATAATATTTGCTTTCTTAAAAGTATTTTCCATTTCGTTTATTATATCTATATATTTCATATCATTTATATCTATATCTTTTTTTAATAAAACAACTATACTATAGCCATTTATAATCTTTTCTTCCAAATTTTTATAAGCTTCTCTTATAAGTCTTTTTGCTTTGTTTCTTTGGAAAGCTTTTCCATTTTTTGTGCTAACTGCTATACCTAGTGTTTTGAAATTTTTTCCATTTTTTAATATTACAATTTTTAGTTGTTTACCTATGTAGAAACGACCTTTTGTTAGAACTATTTTAAATTCATAGTTTTTCTTTAACATTACTGTCTGCTTCATTTTCTAACATCCCTTTCGTCACTTTTAAGGTACAATTACTTTTAAATTCTAGGAATTTTTCCTAGAATCTAAAACATTGTTAATTTAATTATGCACAAATCTTTTTTCTTCCTTTTGCTCTTCTTGCTTTTAATACATTTCTTCCTGATTTTGTTGACATTCTTTTCATAAATCCGTGTTCTCTTTTTTCTTGTCTATTTTTTGGTTGGAATGTTCTTTTCATTACTATGCACCTCCTATTTGTTTTTTATATATTAATTCCTTTTTAAAGGAAATTATTGTTACAAAATAACAAGTAAATCGATTATACACCACGATTCCAGCTTTTGTCAATAGTTTTTAAAAATTTTAAAGTTTTTGAACTTTTTTTATGTAAAATGTTGATTTTACATAAAAAATATAGTATAACAAAAAAACCAAATATTTTGTAATAATTTTGTAATAATTAATAAGTTTTCAACAATTTTTATAAAGTTATCCACAATTTTTTAAAAATTATCCACAATTCTATTGACGAAATTTGTAGTAATTTGATATTATAGAAGAAACTTAGGAAATCAAACTTTTATAAAATTATATCGAAATAAATGTTTGTAAAAAATAATAGGTTTATTACATAAATATTACAGAGTTATCCACACCTGTGGAAAACTCTGTGGATAACTTATGTTTAATATAAATATTTTTGAAAGGATGTTTTGAATATGCAAAGCGAAAATGAAGAACTTTTTAGGCAAGCCAAAGAACTTATCAAAGCAGAATTATCCTCAATTGCATATGATACATGGATTTCACCTTTAAAAATCTTATCAATAGATGATGATAAAATTACAATCAGAGCTAATACTGATTATAATGCTGATTTTTTAGGAAAAAGATTCGGAGATTTAATTATAAACACTTTCAAATACTTAACAAACAAAGAAAGGGCATTAACAATTATCTACAATGATGAAAAAACAAATAGGGAAACAATAAATGATGTTGCTACACCTTCTGATTCTGAAAAAGAATTAGAAGCTGAAATAGAACTTTCAAATAAAGTTTTAAACCCAAAATATACATTTGATACTTTCGTCGTTGGAAATAATAACAGATTTGCGCAAGCTGCAGCTTTAGCTGTTGCAGATAAACCTTCAGAAGCCTATAATCCATTATTTTTATATGGGGGTGTTGGATTAGGTAAAACTCATCTAATGCATGCAATAGGGAATAGAACATTAAAAAATTTTAGAAATTTTAAAATTTTATATGTAACTTCTGAAAAATTCACAAATCAAATGATTAATGCTATAAAAGACAACAAGATGGAAGTATTTAGAAATCAATATAGAAAAATCGATGTATTACTTATTGACGATATTCAATTCATTGCTGGAAAAAAGCAAGTTCAAGAAGAATTTTTCCATACATTTAATGAACTGTATGAAGAAAAAAAGCAA
>OLRV01001046.1_pt1 | contig 24737 bp, 36 predicted proteins | sample 1672421 | NCBI WGS metagenome assembly OLRV01 (sample SAMEA3136684, study PRJEB25190) | human gut metagenome | biome: human gut; feature: human-associated habitat; material: faeces | place: Austria | collected 2013
GGCCTTGCGCGCCGACAAATTCCCCGTTGTCGAGCTTCTTTTGCACGTCGTTTGCAACCTTCTGTGCGTTGCTCGCCGCATCGTCCGCCCGTTTGGCGGCCGCGTCCGTGTTCTGAACGGCGGTTTTCATCAGCCCATACTGCGCGATGATTTCATCCACCGAAGGAATGGTGTGTCCGGGATCGACGAGCGAATCCGTCCGGGTGCGCGTCACGTCGCCCCTGCCGCAGAAAATCGTGATGAGCTGCTGCTCCCTGCCGATGGCCACGGACAGCGTAAACCCGCCACTTTGGCTGTAGCAGGGCGCCTCCAGCGTCACCTCTGCCGCATCGCCGACCGCCCTTCCTGCCATCATCACCGTCGCCTGATCCTGCCGAACCACGCTGGCGGTGACCGTCCATCCCGTCAAATCGACCGGTTCTCCGCCCGCTTTCACCCGAACGCGCAGCACGTGCGCCAGCTTATCGCCCATCGCGAACAGGCTCGGCATGCCCGTCATGCCGATTCCGGCGAGGATATCCGCGCTGTATTCAAGCGTGATCGGCTGCATGTGCTTCCTCCTTCCGCAGACGCAGGGTCAGCGAGGTATCGAGCATCATGTGCGTCAGTTTGGTGTAGCCCGCATACACCGTTCCCGTTTGATCGTTCTCATCAGCATAGACCGTCAGCGTTTCGCATCCGTCAAACGCCCTCGCTGCCTCCGGCAAGCGGCCGTCAAACGGCATATCAATCCATATTTCGCCGGGACTCATCGCCATCGCGGTGGAAACCCAGTTAATCGGCCATCTCTTTTTCGCCTTCGCCCGCAGCAGCATCGTTCGCGTCTCCCTTCATCGCTTCGTTGCGCAGCTCCTTCAGATAATCCATGCACAGGCTCATCCGCTTGACGTTTTCGTGTCCCCTGACCTCAATCTCGTCGAGCGTGTTATAAATCGCCTGCAAATGTGTCGCCATATCCATATTGTCACCCTCCAAGCGCCGTCACCTCGCGCGTGGTGAACGTCGCCAGCTTCAAATTGGCGCGCTGCGTTCCCCCGTAATAAAGCGCGACCTTCATCAAATCGCCCTGCCTGCGCACCGTCACGTCACCGCCGCTGACATACAGCGTATCGGGGTATCTGTTTCCGCGCCTGTAAATTGTCTTGACGGTGCCGTTCACATAATACTTTTTGTACGGCAGCTCCTTGTATGTGCTGCCGCTCTTGGTGTACAGCGTTGAATTGATGACGCCGTACCCGGTCAGCGCCTCCACGCTGCCGTTGGCGTAATACAGATCGGAATGCACCTCACTGCCGCGCAGGTGATAGGTTTCGCTCGTCCCCGGCTCGTAAAGCGATCCGGTGTATTCGTTTCCCTGTAGCAGTGGGCCGCTGCCGCCCGCCATAATATCCAGCGCATCTTCCCCTCGGCTTTCGCCGGGGCTCGACCATATCTTCACCTCGTTCGAGGGCCTGCCGCTTCGGTTTCCCTATCGCCCCGCCGGGCTGGTCTGTGAGCGTTCCCCTCATCAGGGCTTCGTTGCTGATCGTCCAATCCATTCGATTTTTTCCCGTCGCGTTTGGGCGTTTCTCATCCCTGCGCTGTGGCCGAATGGCTTCAGGATATTCCAGCAGTTCAGCAGGCTATTTTTGCGCAGGGTCACCCCTACGCCGCGCCGCCAAAGGCAATCGTCTCGCCCGCCTCCGGCGTTCGGGTCACCCCCTCGCCGATGGCCGACGCGAAAACGGTCGCGTCAGCCGAAGGGGCCGACTCTCCCGACGCTTGCGTGAAATCCGTGACGGCGGTGTATGTCTTCCACGAGCCGTCCTTTTCGCCGATATGCACATAGTTGTTGGTGACGATCAGCTTTTCGGTGTAGAGCGATTTCGCCTTCACGCCGCCCGTCGTCAGCCCGTTGACCTTGGTGATGAGCGCGTCAAGGTCGATCTTGTCCGCCTTGAGCGTGATCTTGCTGTTCGCGCCGTCGATGGCGATTTCCGCTGCGGAAACGCGCTGACCGAGTGCATCCGTCACCGTTTGATCGGCCTTGAGCCTGATCTGCGCGTTCGCCGCACTCAGGTCGATGGAAACCGCGTTGATCTTTTTGTTCTGCTGGTCGCCCTGCTGCTCGACCTCCTCCTTGGTCGCGCGCAGCTTGATATCCTCGGCCTGCATGAGGATCGTCTTTGCGTTCATCTGGATCGCTTCGGCGTTGAGCTGAATCAGCGCCGCATTTTGGATGATTTTATTGTTCGCGCCCGCACTTCGTCCGCGCGATGCGATTTCCGATCGGGCAAGCGCGGCGACCGCCTTTGAAAGCGTCCGCGGCTGGAAATCTTCCTCGCCGATGGTGATCTTGGTCAGATGCGGCCGCACATAGTCGCGCTTGATCTCCAGCACCGTCGCCATCACCTTTTCGCCGCTGCGGGCAATGACGGCCACGCGGTCATACAGCCGGACGGCCTTGTATTCCATTCCCGGCTGCATTTCCACATCGGCAACCGTCGCCGTGCCGGAGACATGCGCCGTTTGCCGCGCCTTGAGCTTCTCCCACGTCTTTTCAAGCAGCTTGACCGCGTCCGTCTCGTTCTCGTCGAGCACCATCATCTCGCGCACCAGCGCGCCGGGCGGCGCGTCCGGGTTGTCGATGTAGGCCTGTCCGGCCGGCTTATCCGCCGGGTCGCCGTTCGCCCTGCTCCATGCCGCATCCGCGATCGTCATGCGCGTGGGAACGTCCTGCGTGCCTGTCGCCGCGCCAACGCCATAGGCGCGGGTGATCGGCCGCTCGCTGTGCGTGATGGCGATATCCGTCGCATCCAGCCGCGCCTCAAAGATGCGTCCGCGAAACGTGCTTGTCCGTTCGGTCACCACAAGGCGCCTGCCCATCACCACGCCGCCGCTGATGGCGTAACCCGGCAGCACCCGAACCTCGTGGGTACTTTCCAAATCGCTCAGCGCCGCCCACGCGGATGTGTAGCCGGTCGCCACCTTCTCGCTGCGTCCGCCGCCGCCCTCGATACGCCATCCGCGCCCGGCGAGAATCTGCCGCGCCGCCTCGATGGCCGTCGCGCTTTCCAGCTCGACGTTCAGCGTCACGGTGTCCTGAAGCTCGGCGCGCGCCGCGTCCGTCGCGGTGACGATGGCCGTTCCGTTGTGATCGTCGTGCTCCACGCTGTCAATGGTGAACAGCCGGAACAGGCCGTCCACGCAGGCAAACCCCAGTTCTTCGCCCGGCGTCGCGCCCGCTGTCTGCGAGAAAACCGCCTCCAGCGTGCCGTCGCTCTCCGTATGCAGCAGCTCGGTCACATCCGGCAGAACCCGCCGAATCCGGCGGTTCGCATCGAAGATATACACCGTCACGCCCATTCGCATCGCCACCTTGCCGTCAGGCTGCCGCCGTCGTCGCTGGTCAGTCCATGTACCCCCGGCCTGAAAGCCGCCGAAAAGTTGCTTCTGTCCACATCGAGGCGGCTTTCGATATGCGCGCCATCCAGCGTCACCGCGCCCGTCGCGAAATCCACGCCGAGCTTTTGCCCCGCGGAAAGCGCGCCGTTTATATGCAGCACCTCCCGCCCGTCGAGCATCCACGTCACGCCGCTGCGCGCCGCCGCCATCGTCTGGGTAATCGCCGGGCGGCACGCCGCGCTCCCGCCGATGGAAAGCGTCGCCTTGCCCTGTCCCGTCGCCGAAGTATAGGCCAGATCATGCGCATACGGGCGCGGAACCAGAAATATCACCTCCACCTTTGCGAAACCGAAGACAAATTCCGGCGTGCTGATGGATTTAACGATTCCGTCATACGCCACGCCCGGCCAATGTGTCGGCTCAATCTCGCCCGTATCCTGCCCGGAAGCCATCGCCCAGGCGGCCAACAGCCCCCGGATTCGCCAGCCTTCCTCCCGCCTGCGCGCGGCGATATTGACGTTCACCTTGTATTCGCCCTGCACGACGGCATACCCAACGGCGGTTTCGCCATCTCTGCCCGCGATAGTATACACATCCCGGTCGGGCATTCCCGGCGGATATTCCTTTTCGATGGACAGCGCCGGATGTACGCCGCACAGATCCATGCCGCAAAATCTCAAGTGTTTTTCGCCTCCTTACGCATTGTTTCTGGCGGCGGCCGTCCCCTGAAGCGTGTCGATATGCGGAAAAACCGCTTTCGCCATCGCTTTTCCATCCACGTTCACGCTGACGGCGAGGGACTGCGCGCCAACCTTGTCCGCGCCCTTGGTCGAGCCGCCGGATGGCGTCGGCAGATCATACAGGCCGCGGGTGAAGGGGCTGCCGATGGCCACCGTCGGGCTGAAAACCATGCTGTTGAGCTGGCCGAGCACCGCCGCAATGTTGTTCACCGTCGTCTGTGCCGCCGCCAAGGCCACGCTTTCCTTTTCGGTGATGCCGTTGCCAATGCCCGTGCTCAGGTTTTCTCCAACCGTCTTCGCATCGCCCGCCGCAGTGTCACCCCCGGTTTCAAGGCTGTCGCCCACACCGTCCAGCGCGGCCTGCGCCGCCTCGGCGCTTTGCTTGAGCAACTCCTGCTTTTGCTGGATTAGTTCCTGTGCCAGTTGTCCATTGCCCGACGCATACGCTGCGAGAATTTGCTCTTCCAGCAAAATCATCTGATCCTGCAAGCCCGACGTCGCCTCGTTAATAGCCGCTTGTTCCTCGTCACTGAAATTCAGGAATGTGAGCACATGCTTATCAAAATATTGCAGGCCTGCGACCGCCCCATCCTTGAGCGCCACGTTCAGCGATTTAATCAGCTCCGTAAACGTGGAAATTCCCGATGTCGTCAGCGGTTCAAGCGTTTCGGCCAAATCAGCCCATGCTTCTTTCAGATGATTGCTTACATTCCGCGCTTTAATAATCTGCTCATTGTTCTGTTCAAAGTTTTTCTTCGTTTCAACCAGTCCGTTGGCGGTCAGATAAGCCAGCGCAACTTGCAGCTTGCCCGTCGGCGTTTCCGCGTTCTTCATGGCTTCGTTAAATTCATTGACGTCGTAACCCATGGATTCAATGACCTTTGCGAATTGCCCCGTCGCTTCGCCCTTGCTGATAGTCTCCTGAATACTCTGCGCAAGGCCGTCGAACGTCGTGCCGTCGTATTTAAGGCATGCACCGACGATATTATCAATCGCCGTCGTGATCTCGTCCGTATTCCAGCCCGTTTCAGTCAGAGCCTTCACGCCTGCCATTGCGCTTTCCAGATCGCCGGTGATGCCTGCAACCTCGTTCGCCTGCTCCTGTGCCCATTCGTAATCAAAGCCATTATCCTCAACGGTTTGCTTAAATTTGGCAACGGTCATTCGATAGTCGCGGGTGCTTTCAACCAAGCTGCTTGCGCTCTGGTATACCCCCTGCGCCATATTCCACGCCGACCCGGCGGCCGTGACGAACGACGAACTTTTGATCTCTTCAAGGCTCTGCTTCATCTGTGCGGCCATGCTTTCAAGGCTTTCCTTGGCCTGATCCGCGCCGTCGCCGATGCTGTCCTCCAACTGGCGACCCACGCGCACGCTGTCGCGCCCCAGATCCTGCGCCTCGCGATCGGTCGCATCCAATTCGCGGCGCATCTTTTCCAGCGTCGCCTTGGCGCTGTTGAGCTTGATTTGGTAATCGTCGGTCGCCTTGGCCGTCTCGCCGTATTTCTCGCCTGCGTCCTTCACCGCACCCTCAAGGCTTTTGACAATCTCCTCCTGCTGGGCAATTTCACTCCGGAGGGTTTGGCTCTTGGCCGTCAAAAACGCCTGCTTATCGCCGTTGGTTTCAAACTCAGCGGAAGCGAGCTTCAGCTCGCTGCCCAGCACGCGCAGACCGCGCTGCGCCTCGCTGAGCGCCTTTTTATACTCGTTTTCACCGTCAAGCGCCAGCGTTGTGCGAATTTCTCTCTTGGCCGCCATTTAATCCTCCCATTCGCCCGTGCACGTACGCCGAATCCCGTGTTGATCGTCGTCATACGCCCGCCGCGCCAAATACAAATCCATAATCAAACCCGGCGCCATGCGCTCGGCTTCCGGCCAGTTTACGCCGGCAATCAGCGCGTAGGACGCACAGCGCCGGGCAGTCAGGCTCGCGCTTCTTTTTTTTTGAGTTTTTCGGCCACCACGTCGATATCCTCGTCGTCGTCCTCCGCCATTTCGCGCTTCATGCCCGCCACAAACGCGCGGGACGCCTGCCGATTGGCCTGCGCCAGCGCCTTCGGGCTGAGGTTCTTTGTGAGGTATTCCTCCGTCGGGGCTTCTCCGCCGCAATAGCACGCGCCCGCGCGGGCGAAAATGGCCAGACAGGCGATTCGCGCCTTCACCGTCTTATCCGCTTCCATCTGGTCAAGGCCGCCGAATCGCTCGTCGATTTCCATCCACGCGCCCAAATCAAACCGAACCGGGAATGTCCGCTTGCCGACCTGAATCTCGATCACGCTTCAATCCCCGCTTTCTTGTCGATCCATGCGCGCGCTTCGCTCTCCCTGGCGAACGTCCTGCGTTCGCGGAAACGAACCTGCAGCGCCGGGTTGTTCTTTACGCCCATGATGCTGCCCTCCAGCGTCGGGGTCTGCCACTCGATGCTCTGCCCTTTTGTCTTGGCGCTTTCCGTGCCGAGACCGAAGATCGCCTTATGCACCCAGTAGGCGATATAGCTTGTCTTGTTATCCTTGCGCCGCACGCGGATATAGCCCGTGCCGACATAGGGCGCGCTTTCGCCTGTCTCGTGGTAGGTTTCTTCACCCGCCTCGCCTTCCTTCACGTCGCCCAGCAACATCACGCGCGCCTCGTCGCTCGCGTCGTCCACGCCGAGCTTGATCGTGCCGCCGGTGATGGAGTTATCCTCCTCCTTGACGCGATCATCCGCATAGAGCGGGTTGCTGTTGCGCGTATAGCTGATCTCGGCGGTCATCATGCCGCCGACAACCTGCCCTTTGCCGTAGATGATGGGCTGTCCGTCCGTCTCCTGCTGAATCGGCGCGGCGACGGCATACAAAAGGCCGACAAATGCCATGCTTTATCCTCCCTTCAAATGTCTATCCCAGATTTTTTCGAAAACGTCCTGCACCATGGGGTCAGCGTCCTGGTCGGCTTCATCCACCCAGTGCGAACCGTGAATCTTGCTGGTGCCATAGTGCAGCACATACGCTTTTTCCGCATTGCGAACGCCTTTTCGGTCTTCTCCCCGCGGATAAACGTTAATTCTCCGCACATCATTTGCATCGCTTTTCGGCGCTTTATCCGCTCGGATGGATTCGATCATGTCGCCCGTTTCACGATATCCGTGTCGTTCCGCCGTTTCCTTCCATGCTCGCTTGACTTCTTCCGCCCCGGCCAGCAGCATTTCATCTGCGACCTCGCCCGCCGCTTCGCCCATCCACGCCATTTCTTCGGCAATGCTGTCGATGCCGTCCGTCGAAAACTGCGCCATGTCACACCCCGTCGCAGGTGAAGCTGATGTGGAGAAAGCCCGTGTCCTGCTCGTAGTCGATCTCCATCGCGTAAGCCACGCCGGGCGCATCATCCAGCACGGCGCGGATGTTGGCGGTTATCGGGTCATCCTGCATCCGGGTGAACCGATCAATGACGAAATGCCAGCCGTCGGCATAACGGTTATCGACAAGCAGATTCATCGGCCACAGGGGCTGCCATGTGGTGTAATCCTCCCCGGTGCTGTCGCTCTCGTAGGCGCAAGCGTCCGGATCGGCCGCGAGCACCAGCTCGCGAATGTCCGCAAGGGTCATGCGGCCGTCACCTCCTCCAGCGTCAAATCCGTAATGTCCTCGCCGCTCTCCTCGTCCGTGCCGTGATACGCGCGGGCAATGGTATACACGCGGCCGCCAAGATGCGCCGTGTCGCCCTGCCGAATCTCGCGGCATTGGGCGATGCGGATGCGCGCGTCCGCTTTCTGCGCAAGCCGCCGCTCCATCTGCCAGACGGGCGAGGTTTCAAAGCTCAGTTCGGCATACCAACTGCGAAAGCGCAGGGTCTCCGTCCAAATCGGCTTTTCGCCCTTCGGCGCCATGTTGCTGCGGGCAAAAATCTCCGCAATGCCTCTGTCCAGAATCAATCCGCTAGCCACCTTTCCCGCCGGTCAAGGCGCAGCCAGTCCGGCATATCGCCCGGCTTATCACGGTTCTGGTATTGCCAGACGGTGTAATCCACGAGGAGCATCATATCGTCCGCGCTTTCGGTCAGGTGAATCCCCGTCCTTTTCAGCTTGGCCGCCGCGCCCTCGATGCGCTTTTTGAAGTACGCATCCAGCGCCGTGTCGCCCGGCGGGCGGTTGAGGCGGGCTTTCACCAACCCCAGCACCATCTCCATATCCACGCTTACTCCTTCGCGGTGCCCTTGTTCGCCTTATCCTCGGTAAAGGTCACCGCGTCGGCGGTCGGCGTTGCGCCGCTCAGGCCGATGACCACAAATCCCTCCGCAATCACGGGCATACCGTCATAGCGGGCGGTCGCGCGGTATACGGTCTGATCCTCGATGAAACGATACTGATCGCTGACGGCGATATCCGTTCCGGCGCGTTCGCAGAGCAAATACAATTCGCCATAGCCGCCGATGATGACGTTATCGGGGATGAACTCCAGCTCCTCCACCGCGCCGCCGAGCACCGGCATGGTATGCTCCATCGCGGAGACCATCATGCCCGCCGCGTTGATGTTCAGCGCCTCAGCCTGCAACCGGTTGAAGGTGACCTCGTTCATCGCAAAGAAGCGCTCGCCGCCCGCGTACTTGCCCTTCGCCTTACCGCTTGCGGTGATGATCTCCTGAAAGAGCGCCACGCCCTTCTTGCTATCCGCGATGGAAACCATGTTGGTGGTGTGCAGGTCCTCCCACGCGCGCGCATCGTCGGAATACGTGGACGGCTTTGCATCCTGCGCAAGGCGGGTCACAATGCCCAGCGGCATGCGCGTGCCGGTGCCGTAGAGAATCGCCTTGTCCAGCGCCAAACCGATGGCGCGCCCCAGCGCGTCGATGATCTCACCGGCCAGCGCAACGTCGCTCGCGTCCTCCAGAATGGAGTTGGGCACCGGCACATAGGCCGCAACCTTGTAGCCGTCCATCTCCACGCCGTTAAAGGCCAGCGCCACCTCGTTGATGTTGGCGACCATCTCCGTCCACACGGCCTCGGGAATCGTGCCCATCACGTTCTGTCGCGCCTTGCCGGGCACATGGCGCACGCGAACGTGCTTCATCAGCTTGCTGGTCTCCTCGACCTTCGGGCGCACCAGATCGAGCACCACGGTCGGAATCAGCAGCTCCGCGCCCGTCACCGCGCGCGTCTGTCCCTTCATGGCGCGCACGCGGGTCAGAAAGTCCTTCACTTCCTTACGCGCCACAATCGCGCCGCGCTGCTGGCTGCTCATGCGGTCAAAACGGCGGCCGCGGGTGGTCATCCTTCTGTTCATGCTCCTGTTCTCCTCCTCGTTCTCGTCATCCGCCGCGTTCTGCTCTTCCTCGGCTTCGGCCTGCTCGGCGGCAGTCTGTGCTGCCTCCAGCTCGATCATCTCTCGGGCGAGCTCCGCCAACTCCTTTTCCGCCTCGATGCGCTCCTGCTTGATCTGCTGCTCTTCCTCGGTGAGCGCGGTATCATCGGCGGTAAACTGCTCCGTTTCGGCCTCGATGGCCTGCTGATCGGCTTCACTCGCCGCCTCGTCCAGTTCGTCGAGCGCCTTTTCCAGCTCTTCCTCGCGCTTTTTGAGCGCAGCGCGGCGGGGACGAAGCTCGCCTTCCTTCTGCTTGACGGTTTCAAGGCGCGCGCGAACCTGTTCCTGCTTACGCCTGTTCAGAATCATTCTGAGTGCCATGATGAATCCTCCCTTTCATGTCCTTCTTCCACTGTTCCAGCGCCCGGCGGCGCATGGCCTTGACGCTCCTGCCGCGCGCCTCCACGCCCGTATCCTCATACGCCGGGAAGGTGACGACGCTCACCTCATAGAGCGTCAGGCGGCGAATGGTGAAATGCCAGCCGTCGCCGCGCCGAATCTGTTCTTCCTCGGTGATATCAAAACCGATGGAGCATTGGCTCACGTCGCCGCGCTGCACACGGGCATACAGGTTGAGCGCGTCCTGATCCCCTTCGTTGACGGCGATACTGCCCCAAAGGCCGTGCTCGTCCACGCGCAGGGTCAGCGTTCCGGCACACGTCCGGCCGAGCACCAGCCGCGTGTCGTGGTCAATCAGCGCACGGACGTCGCCGCCGAGCTGATCGTCGAACGCATGCGGGTCGATCTGTTCCGTGAAGCCGTCGCCCATGTCGTATACCCCGCTGAACGTGGCGAAATAGCCCTCGATCCGCCGCTGGCCATCCGTCTGCGTCGCGTTAAACGTCGCCGGAAGGCTTCGGGTCTGCCACTTGGTCTTCGTGCTGTTCTCCCTCCTCGTTGCCGACCAGCTTCTTCTGGTCGCCCAGCCGATTGGCCGGAATGTAGTTTTCAAGCCCCAGAATTTCCTCCATCTTCGGCGACGGCGGCAGGCCGACCCAATCGCGCCACTCGTTGCGATCCATGGCCATGCGATCCACCATCTCGCGGCCTGCGCTGATGCACTTATCCAAATCGTAGTTGGTCAGGCTGCGGCTGTTCAGCCGAAAATACCGCGCCGGTGAAAGCAGCAGCGCGCGGGTGAGCGTCTGCTCGATAACGCGCGCCACGCGCATGAGGCGGTTGGCCACAAACCAGTTGAATTCCTCCGCCTTGAACTCGCCCACGCCCACCAGAAACGGCGGCACGCCGAACATGGCGGCAATGCTGCGCTTATCCAGCTCAAGGCTCTTGTCGATGGCCAAATCCGAAAGCGTCAGCGGCTTGATCTGCTCGATCTTCATGCTTTCCGCCGGGATGATCCACGGCCGGCCGTTCTCGCTGTCGCTGATGTATTTATCGGCGATCCTCGCGCGCCCCTCCGGGCTCTGCATATCCTCCGAAAAGCCATCCACCTTGACGATAATCGACGGTTTGGGCGATTCCATGAGCGCTTGCCGCGTGGCCTGCGTCTGCCGGATGGAGCGCACCACGTCAAAGAGCGCCACTTCATAGCCCATGCCGCGCCACGGATATTCCGGATCCGGATTCAGCGCAAAATGGATCACCTCGTCGGGCGCAAACGACGCGCCGCCGACGTTCACCCGATACCCCCGCCCCTCCGGCACGAAGGTCACGCGCGAGGGCGGCAAGGGATCAAGCTGCATCAGCAGCCCGCCCGCGAACACCGGCAGTGTCACCTGATTGCCCTCGGTCATCAGCGTGCGCACGATGGTCTCCATGAATCCCTGATGGGTCATCAGCGGGTTCGGCGTGATATCCACCATGCGGCTCAGTTCGTCCTTTACGCGTGTATCGCCGTGCTCGCCGTTTTCCATCAGGTGAATCGTCATGCTGGCGATCAGCTCGGCGTACACGTTCACGCACATCATCACCTCCGGGCACTGCGTCAGCGGCCTGTATCCGTCGGCAATCAGCACCCGCCAGGAATCATCCGGGCAAATCGCCACGGCCGCGCTTCGGCGCTGCATCCGCGGCGCATCCCGGCTCCGGCGAGCCTGTTTTCTGTGTCTGCTCATGCATTAAACCATCCTTCCGTGTCGGTCTTGCCCATATCCTCCAGCATGCGGACGGTCGCGAACACATCCGCGTCGAAGATATCAATGCGGCGGTTCGGCTGCACCTTCTCGTACTGCACCATCTCGTCCGTCTTTTCGATGGCCGCAACATTCTGCACGCAATAGGCATACGCCTCGCTGCCCAGATAATAGAGCCTGTGGTTGCGCGCCGCCGCCTCGATGTGGCGGAAGCCCTCGCTTTTCTTGTAAAAATACTGCGGCTGGTCAACGATTTTGAAACCCGCCTTCTTCATGCCGATGAAATACTCGCGGCAGAACTTTCGGTCGTGGCCGACTTCGCGGATGCGGAAGCCGCGCTTCTTCATCGCGACGAACCACTCCACCACGAGCTGATGGTTGTTCGTCGGCGCGTTGCACAGATCGAGCCAGCCATCTTCCTTCCAACCGAACAGCGGAATATCGTCTTCCTCGGCCTTCTCCGTTGCCGCCACGAGCGGAAACCACGCATGCGGCACGACGATATCAATGCCCTTGTACTGCCCATGCAGCGCGGCGGCGGTCAGGTCATGCAGCTTGGAGAGGTCTGCGCCGCCGTACCACTTCACGCCCTTGAGCGCCGCCAGCGCCTTGAGCTTGCGCTCCAATGGCCACGCGGGGTCGATGCCCAGCGCCTCGCCCGCCACACTGTCGCTCGTTTTGAACATTTCGACGTTGAAATACGCGCGCAGGCTGTTGGTGAAGATGTTGACCCGCTTGTTGAGAAAGTTGCTCCGCGCCTGCGGGTCGTTCTGCGCCTGCAAGCTGGCCGACAGAATCTCCTCCGGGCGAATGGTCACGCCGTAGTTTGGGTTGGCCTTTTCATGCTGGATGGGGCTGGTGTAGTCCACCGCGCCATCCTCGCCCTGATCCGCCCGCGCGATGAAGATGAAATACCCGTCGTCCCTGATCTGCCCGGAGACGACGCGTGCGCAGTAATCCAGCCGCTGGGCGCAAAAACCCGTCGCGTTGTCGCCCGCGGTCGAAATGCCGACGACGAGCTTGTTGGTGTAGGCGTTTGTCGCTTCCTTGAGCACGTCGTATTGCTTGCCGCTCTTGTAGGCGTGAAGCTCATCGGCGATGATGATGTTCGCGTTGAAGCTGTCCTGCCCGTCCGGGTTGCTGGCCAGCGCGTTGAGGGACAGCGAGCCATCCGGGAAGTCGCGCTCGATGGCGTGCTCCATGTTGTTATCGAGGATGCGCCAGCCTGCCGCCCGCGCAGCCTTTTCCGAGCGATACAGCCCTTTTTCGACGTTGTAGCGCCAACTGTCGAACGTCTCCATCGCCTGTTTGAGCGTTGCGCCGACGACATAGACCTTTGATCCGCTCGCGCGTTCCAGCAAACCCAGCGCCCATGAAAGTGCGGCCACCACCAGCGTTTTGCCATTCTTGCGCGGGATGAAGATAAACGCCTCCTTGACCACGCGCTCGATGGTGCCCGGCCTAAAGAAGATCAGCATGCCGTAGATGCAGAATTTTTCCCACGGCTCCAGCAGGAACGGCTTGCCCCGCAGCGGCTTGCCGTCGAGGCTCTGCCCCTGCCGGTGCTTGAAGGTTGCTTCGATCACGTCAATCACGAAATCCGCATCGTTCGTGTTCACGTCGTAGTCGGCGGCCAGCATATCGCAAAAGCGCCCGCAGGCCAGCACGATCTCCCGTCCGGCAATCTTGCGCCCCTCCAGCACATCGGTCACATACGCCCGGATGCACGCTGCCCGCCTGCCCGAAAGCCCCGCCAGCGCCGCGCGCTGCCGCTCGGTCATCCGCCCAGATTCTTGAGCGCCGCGATCAACGGATCCTCCTGCGCCTTCGCCGTCGCCGCCGCATCGAGTTTCTTCGCGCCCGCCGGAGTCAGGCCGAGCGCCGAAAGATACGCCAGCACGTCCTTCCGCAGGCTCTCCAGCGTGGTCACAATGGGCGCTTTCTTCGTGCCGGTCGCCGTACTCGTCTCATACGCCCAGCCGGATTCCTCAAAGGCGCAGGTCAGCGTGTCGTACTGCTCCATCAGCTGGGCGGCGATGGCAATCGCGCTCTCGTACTCCGGGCGGTATGTGCCCAGCTGCTTCATGCTTTTCCGCAAAGCCAGCGTGTAATTCTTCGCCACAGACGACCTCCTCCCGCAAAACTTTGAAAATCGGCTCGGAGAGGGAAGAATCGCCCCCTCCCGGTCACTGTCCCCCCGCCTTCAACAACTCGCGCGCGGGGGGATTGCTTCAAACCGTGCGCCTGCCGCGCTGGAAACGCGCCGATTTTCCGCCCTTTTCGGGGTGCATTTTGTTGTGACATGCCTCGCAAAGCGCCCGGCCGTTCGCCAGATCATAGGCTAGCTCCGGGTGCTCGTCGAGATGCTGAATGTGATGCGCCACCGTCGCGCGCACAGGCAGGCCGTCCTTGTCCGTCCGCCCGTACCGCCTGCACTCCTCGCACCGATAGCCTGCGCGCCGCAGCACCTTCGCCGCCCATGTCCGATGGCGCGCCCCGTTGTAATGCGGATTATCGCTCATGTTCTCGCCTCCATGTCCAAAAACGACACCAAGCAGCTCGCTTGGCTGCCCGATGCCGTTATTGTATCAAAGATGAGTTGGACATGAACGGACATCTTTTCGCCCGGCGGTCAAAGTCTCCGGCTGTTGCCGCCGATTTCACACTGGGGCTTTGCGGTCGCCCCTGTCACCTTTCGCGCAGACATCCGCCGCACACCGCAAAGCCCGCTGATGAATCCGCCGCACCTGCCGCTCCTCATAGCCCATGCGCCGCGCGATCTGCATCCACGTCAGCCCGGACAGATAGCGCAGTTCCAGCACCTCGCGCCCGGCCGCATCCGGCACGGCCTCGATCAGCGCCAACGCATGAGCATATTCCGCCCGCAGTCCTTCCGCCAGCCGCCCCAATTCCTCGGCGTATGCCCCTGCGTTCATGGCGCGCATTTGCTCGACCTGCCTGTCCATTTCCGCCACTCTGCGCTTCAGGCCGCCGATGCTTTTCAGCAGCGCGCGCACATCCTGCCCGTCCGTCATCGCGTCCTCCCCGTTTCATCCACCCGGCGCATCAGCGCGTGTACATAAACGCCGCTGGCCCATCGGCTCTTCTTCGCGCCGATCTCCAGCAGCTCGCATCCCGGATAGAGTTTTTCAAAGATTTCCTTCGCCCGCCCGAAGTCCGCCACCGTCTCGGCCACGCGCCCCGCCTTGCGGATGCTGATCTTCTTGTCGGCCACGCTTTCGGCCGGCTCTTTCAGCCCGATGCTGCTGCCCCAGCTCCGCCCGACGGCTTTCTGCTGCGGGTTCTTCCCTTCGCGTTCCAGCTTGCTGATCGTCAGGTATCGCGCAAAGCCGGACAGATGGCGCTCGGTCGGCTGCGCGCGGCGCGTGTTGCAGAAGCCGCCGTGCCGCTTCGTCCACTTCTCCTCGATCTCCTCGCGCGTCAGCCCGTCGCCGGACATGATGACATGGTGATGCCAGCGCACGCCGTAGGCCGCGCTCTCCGTCCGCTCGGTGATGTAAATATACCTGAGCGCAGGCAAACCGCGGCGGCTGCGCATCCGCTTCACCCGGTTCATCATGTTGCGGATGTCCCGCTTCGCCTGCTCGTCACTCCCCGGCTGACGCCCCGCCGGATACTCACAGGTCAGCATGATGTCCCCCGCGCCGAAGTTCGCATTGACCAGCCGCTCCAGCCTGTTCGCCCGGTTCTTCGCATCCAGCCGCTTCTGCGCTCTGGCGTGCGCCTCCTTCTTCGCCTCGGTGCTGGCCGCCCGCGCGTGCGCCGTGTCCCACACCGGATAGCAATCCACATAGACCATCGGCCCCGCCTTAACCGTCCGCGTCCGCTGATGGAGCACACCGCTGTCCCAGCCGCAGGCCAGCTTCCCCTCCACCGACGTATCGAACAGCACCATGCAGTCCCTCGCGCTTGTGTCCATGCCGCAGCCTCCTTTGTGAATCGCTTTCGTTGAGTTGTTCATACACCCATACAAGACGGGTCAGCGGGCTTGCCGCCCGCTGCTGTCGATCTGCTTCTTTATTTTTGAATTTTCCTGTGTTACAATGGTCAAAAGGAAATGATGTGTATATGAAAGATCAACCAATAAAACTGCCTTCTCCCAGCACTGAGACACTCGCCGTCATGGCAGATGTCGAAAATCGTCTGAATCTGGTCGGTCCTTTCCACGATACACCTTCTCTCATGGAAGCGCTGGAAGAAAATGATGCCTAAGCGTCCCACATCGGGGCGCTTTTCGTTTACCCTGCCGCCTGCGCGTTACGCTTCTTCTCCATCGTCTACCTCGTTGGCGGCCAGCAAACCGCAGCTCTGCGCCATGCGCCCGATCATTGCCCGAATCGCGTCAACCACTTCCTCGCTCTCCGGCAGGATAACCGCCGTCGTCAGCATGCCATCCTTGACGAGTACCAGTGGCTCACCGTCCGTATTGATGCCGATCTTCATACATTGGTAGTCCTCGGCGCATCGTGCCGCCTTAACCTTTGCCATATCCACGGCCAGCATTCGCCCGCGGCATGTCAGCAGCAGGCAACGCTCGCCCAAATATTCCACAATGCCAAGTTCCTGTGCGTCCCATTCCACCGCCGGTGCTACATACAGGCGTGAGCCTGAACCCAGCGGCAGAGCGAGGATATCCATCTGCGCCGCCTTTTTCGGCGCGAGATCAAAAATCGCCGCAATGCTGCCCTCCGTCAGCTTCAAATCGCCTTCGACCGGCCACGCCGCCGTATGCGTTCCAATCCACTGTTCGCCGCCGTCGCTCTCATAAATATAAAACTCCTTTTCCTCGATGCAGCACCGTTTGATCGCGCCTAATTTCATACCGATTTTCTCCTGCCCATGTAGTCCATCAGCCACCGCAGCGCCCCGCGGTAATCCTCGCGCGAGAAGCGCGGATAACCTGTCTCCAGCTCTCCGCGAATCCATCCCAGTTTCTCCGCGTCACTTTGATCCGGATCGTCGAACAATTCCGCGAAACTCTGCCAGTTCTTGACCGCCCGCGTCTCGGTTGTCCGTGTCGGCGTTGGTTTCTCTCCTAGAAATCTAATCGCCATGATTCAACCTCCCCATTGTTCCGCCATTGCCCGTGCGGCGCCTGGAAATGTCTTGCTTCTTTCTTTTGCGTCTCTCTTTCCTTTTGTCTTCCATTTATTCGGTCTTGTCGCTCCGTGCGCTGTTGTTTCTACCCATTTTCCTTCTGGTACACATAATTCCGTCGCAAAAAGCGGCGGAACACCACGCAACCACAAGCATGTTGTTTTCATCCACGGGTCGCCGAACATGTACGGCTGAACAATTTGCGTGTATCTCGGAAGCCTGTGAATTTTGCCTGGAATCGGGTTTTCGATAGCCACACGCGGGCAATCCGCATCCCAAAGAGCAAGAAAAAACGCTTTCGCCCGTCTCGCTTTTTTCATTCGCTCTTTCTGTATAATACCTTTAATTCTAAGGCGGTTTGCCCCTGCATTGCTCAGGTAAGTACACGGCGGATGTGCGATCAGCATGTCCCACTTGCCTACATCGTGCGTCTGCCCGTCCATTGTTCGGACGATACCCCCCCGGACAGCTTCCAGCGCATCGCCGAGAATGTGCCATTCAGGATGTCCTCCAGATGGCTCTTGAATATCGCAGGAATATGCTTCATGCCCTCGTTCTCGAAAAGCCTTGCATACTGTCTGCGATTCCTCACACGCTACCAATACTTTCGTTTTCCTCACCTTCTTTTTGGGCTTTGTTGGCCGTCGGCCATCCGGCGGCCTGCAAAACCTCAATATGATAGTAGATTTACCCCTCGCGAAACCGTGTCGCGATATAATTCGCCGCATCCAGCAGCTCGTTGGCCTCGCCCTCGTCCCCGCGCATTCCGGTGAATGCCGCATACGCCGCCTGATCCGCTGCATACTGCTCGAACTCCTCCAGCCGCCGAATCTGTCCCGGCAGGCTGACATAGACCTGGCTGTCCGCGCGAAACGCATGCAGCATGCCGCCGACAACCGGCGTAATGGTCAGCATCGTGCGCCCGTCCACATCCTTCACGCCGAATAGATCGCACCTTGCCGGAAGCTCGACGCCGCCCTCCAGCTCCACGCCGCGTTCGATCAACGCGCCTTCGCCAAAGCATACCCCATGACCGACGATGCAGCCCGACTTGATCCATGCGCCTTTCCCGAAATGGCACCGCGCCCCGATGATGCTTCCGTGGCCGATCACCGCGCCTGCGTCAAAGTCGCAGTGCGCGCCGATCTCGCTGTTTGCCCCGACGTTGGCTTCGCCCAGCAGGCTGCCCGCTCCGATAATCAGCCGCGTATGCCCGCGCATATTCACCCGCCGGAAGTCGCCCTTTCCAAAGCGGTATTGGCCATCCGCCCCGGTTTTAACCAGATCAAATTCATCTTGCGCCCAAACCTTCATGTTTCTTTTGCTCCTTCTGCTTCTCGCAACGCGGGCAGACGTACCGCCTCGGCGATACGCCCACCGCGCTCACATTCCAAATCATCTTACAGACGGCGCACCGCCTGTATCTTTTGCCGCCCTTCATCGTTCACACCCGAACCAGACGCGCCCGCATCCCGTTTCGCCTGAGCCGCGCGAGGTGTTCCCGCGTCAGCGCCCGGTTTCGGCGGCTGGCCACCTGCGCCTTACCCTGCGCCTCCTGCCGCTGCATCCAATCGGCGGCAATCCACCCAAACGCCAGCAGGCTAATGATCGGCACGCCGAAAATCAGAATCAGAAAAACGTCGAGCACATCCATTGTCTTTTGTCCTTTCCTCTGCTATAATCAAACTGTCACTTTTCCTTGTCCCCTTACGCGGTCGCCGTCCGTGTGAGGGGCTTTTTCTTTTGCCCAATCCATCATACCCGCTTCTTTCATGCACCGCCGGGTTGTCCGTATGCTTCGGCTTTCCGGCCGCCCAGCATCCGGCATACCTCGCGCGGGTCGATCACATCGCAAAGCGCCTCGCCGTCCCGCCCCAGCACGAGGAACGGGCCGCGAATCCCGTACATGTTCTCCGGCGCGCCGGATCGCCACGCCTCCACGTTGTAAGCGATCACGTTCTCGCGCCCGTCCTCTTCCAGCGTCAGAGCCGTCAATTCAAACGCCCCACCGACAAGGCTCTCTATTCCTTCTCGCGTTCCGACGATCATCTTCACCCGCGGCGGCTTGTTCGGCCGTTTGTAAACCACCTCCAGCATTCGCGGCGCGGTCATCCTCTCGTGTTTCATAATCCGATCTCCCCTCTTCCGTCCACCAGCTCAAAGGCCGGCCTTTCCATTCTTCGATCCCTCTGGTTTGCATTTTCCTGAAGCTGGCCGAGCAATGTCACCGCCTGCTCGCGGATATCAAAGCTATCCACGATCACCGGCAGCCGCCCATCCAGCAAGCGAACCACCCGCCAGCGTTTCGCGTCCGGGCTTTTCATCACCGCAAGCCGCCGCTGCCCTTCCAGTTCTGCAAAAACATCCGACGCATTAACTCCGATGCTCTCGCAGATTGCCAGCAACGTTCCGATTTTTCCGCCGTTTTCATTGTCGCCCTGTTCAAAATGTATCAGGGTTCGAACCGATATGCCGCTCAACTTGGCCATTCTGCCGTAGCTCAACCCGCTGGCCACGCGCTCCCGGTGGATGATATCGCCGAGCTGCTGCCAGATCGTGGCCTCCTTTTGTGTGCTCATGTGTTTTTTCTCCTTTCTTTGGGGCTTTATGGAGCGCTCAGCCTTCCGAGCGCTCGAAAAACCTCAATGCCTGAACAACCGCAAGCCGCCGTTGTACAGTTCGCATGCCACGCCGCAGACGTTAAAGCGAATATAGTTCATGTCATCCGCGAAGTAGAGCGGCAGACGCTTAATCGTGCCGACCGTCCGCACAACCTGATGCCGGTTGATGCGCAAAGTCTCGACCTCGTGCCGAATTTCAACCTTGCGGGCAGAAAAGCCATATTCATCTGCAATCAGATCCTTGGCCGCTTCGTCCGTCAGCACGTCGCATCGTTTTTTCAGCGCTTCATAGTCCGCCTGCCGGACGTTTGCCTCGTCCTCATACGGCCGCCATTCTTCCTCCCGTTCCAGCTTCTCCGCCAGAAATTTAACCTCGCCCTCCAGCTTGGCAATCCACACCTCAAGCGCCTTGCGCTTATCGGCCTCCGATCTGCTCAGTTCAATCTCTGCCTGGCTCTCTTTCAGCGTCTCCTCGTAGGCAATGCGCATCGCCATGTCGTCCCTGTTCTCCATGTAGCGCTGGCAAAACTCGTGCTTGTCCAGTTTGCTATCCATGTAGGCCTTATCAATAGCCTCGTACAGCTTCGCCGTGGGATAGATCCCCGTTATCATCTGAAATTCACTAATCAGCATGGTCTTTGTCCTCCTTACTCAATGAATACCTTTACAATTACGGCCAGTCCCGAAAACACCAGCATCACCCACGCAAGCCCCATAGCCCACGCCGGAATATACATGCCGTTCTGCTCCATCACCAGCAGGATAATCAACAAATTCATTGTGCTTTTGCCTCCTCTCTTTCCCGTTCTTCTCTCTTGGCGCGCCAATATGCCATCTCCGCCGAATAGGCTTCAAATGCTGCCCGGTTCTCCGGCGCATTGCACATTGCAACGATCTCCTCGGCACGTTCCTTGAGCAGCGGAACGATAGCCCGCGCAAACGCGTTGATTTCTGCTTTGCCGGGTTCACCAACAAACTCGACCGTTGCCCGAATCTCTCGTGCCATTGTGCTGTTTCGTCCTTTCCGCCGCCGGAGTTACCAGTCTCCGGCGGCTTTCATGTATTTGAGATCGTCGGTGTTACCAGCGCCGACGAAACCCAGCGTGTTTGTTCTTTCCTTTGCATGACCGAGATGGTACAATACAAATGAAAGGAGTGTTTCTCTTGACCCGATTGCAATATGAATTTCTCCGGCAATACCGCAATGAACATTTGCCGTCTCTTTCCTCCCTTTCAAAGAAGGATTGCGCCATTTTCAAATCCTGTTTGAACGATCACTACATCAAGTATCACTTGGCTTCTGATAGAATTGCGTTTCCCACTATCAGCCCTTCTGGCCTTGCCGCGATGCTAGAATTTGAAAACCAGCTTCAAGAGCATGCCGAGGAACAAGCCCGCCATGAAGAAGAACGCCGTGCGGATCGCGAGCAGGCTGTCCAAGATCGAAAAGAGGATCGTCGTCATGATCTCAAGATATTGATACTTGGCGCGCTGATCGCCTTTGTTCTCGATCTCATCAATAACCTGATATGCGCGCATCTGTAATTTGTCGAGCTTCTTTTGCGTCATCGTTTCACCTCCTGACGCACACTGCCTCATCAGTGCGCGTCTTTTTCGTTGGCTTCAATCTTCATGCTGATAGGTGCAAACGCATCACACATGTTTCGCAGTTTTGCAAGTTCGGCGTTCACCACGTCGATCTGCTTTTTCAGCTCCACCAGCTTTCCCGAAGTTTCGGTCGCGCCTTCAAGCTCGACTGACACATTCATTTTCATTTGTTCACCTCCGTTTCGTCCATCCCGGCCTCCTTATTAAGAAATTCACTTTAAGTGAACTCACGGTGAAAAGAATATATCCTGAATGGTCACGCCATAATAACTGGCCAATGCCAACTTCACTTCATCCCTCGGAATCCTCTGTGCAGTCTCATACATTGCTAGCGAAGACTTGCTTATTCCTACAGATTTAGCCACTTCGGCCTGCGTCTTCTTTCCTCGCATTGCAACAAGTTTTTCTGCAATTTTCTTACGATCCACTCTTCTCACCTTCTTTCCATGTGGTTCACTTGATGTGAACATCATATCACGTCAAGCGCCTGTTGTCAATCACTTTTTGTAAACTTTTTATTGACTATGTTCACGCTTCGTGATATGCTGAACGTGAATAAGGAAGGAGGTCTGCAAATGAGCCACTTTTCCGAGCGATTAAAGAGCTTGCGTCAGCAATCTTCAATCACTCAAGCAAAACTCGCAGATGATCTCAACGTTACAAAGTCCTTAATTTCCATGTATGAAAGCGGTCAACGCCTTCCGAGTTTCGAGATGCTCGAAGCTATTGCCGATTATTTTAACGTTCCGCTTTCTTCTTTGGTTGACAATGCAAGCTCTATTTTCCCTGATATGCTTCCTGTTACCATCCGGCGCGTTCCGGTTCTTGGTGGTGCAGCATGCGGCGAGCCAATTTATGCGCCGGGCGACGATACGGAATTTTTAAGTGTCGATGCCTCCGTTTCCTGCGACTTCGCGCTGATTGCACACGGCGATTCCATGATCGGTGATCGCATCCACGATGGCGATGTGGTCTACTTCCGTTCTGTTTCCGATGTTCGTGATGGTGAAATCGCCGCCGTAGCTGTAGACGATGGCGTTAGTATCAAGCGAATCAAACGTCTGCGTGCCCCAGATGGCAGCGTCATCTTCACACAACTGCTTTCCTCTAATCCCGCGTATGATTCCATCGACATTGGCGGACCAGACGAAACGAGAATCGCTCGTATTTTAGGACGTGCCGTCTCTTTCAGCGCAAAGCTTAATATTTGAACATAAGTAAATTTGGAGGGTTTCGCGTATGTCTACAAATGAATCTTCTATCGAACGCATTCTCGGTCTTGACTTTGAGACAGCCAATCCATCTCGCACAAGCGTCTGCTCCCTCGGTTTATGCCTAGTGAATTTTTCTTCTGGCGAAGTTATTGATAAGAAACAGTTTCTTATCAATCCTCATGATACTTTTCATCCCCGAAACATTCAAACTCACGGTATTGTACCGGATATGGTAGAAAACAGTCCTTGTTTTGAGGATGTAGTCGATGAAATCTTCTCCCGTCTCGATGCTCATACCGTTTTAGTTGCTCACAACGCCTCTTTTGATATAGACGTATTATGTAAAACCTGCAAGGCACATGCCATTCCTATTCCTGAATTAAATTTCTTTTGCACCTATGTTCTCGCGAAAGCCCTTTTCCCCGACTTAACCTGCTATAAATTGCCAGTAGTTGCCGCTCAATGCGAACTCCCGACCTTTCATCACCATCTCGCTGACGATGATGCCGAAATCTGTGCCGAGGTTTTTTATTCCTTCGCACACATGTGTAGCGCTTCGACCCTCCAAGAACTTGAAAAGAACTCCGGTGTGAACATTGGGCATATAAATTCAGATTATTCTCATGATACTTGCTATAAATATCATCCATCTCACTTTTCACGTCAGCATTCCTTCGAGAAAAAGCTATCTACCAAAGATATAGATACAACGGATTTCCCCGCAAATCCTAACCATCTTCTTTTTGGAAAGAATGTCGTCTTTTCCGGGGCTGTTCAAGGCATATCTCGTGAAAAAGCCACTTCCATTGTTCAATCCATAGGTGGACTTGTTGAGGAACGTGTTACGAAAAGAACAAATTATGTGATTTCTGGTATTCAAGACCCTACCGCTCTGCGTGGTCACAAAAAAAGCTCAAAAATTATGAAGGCCGAACGCTATATTGGAGAAGGTTTGGATATCCATATCTTGTCTGAAGAAGATTTTCGCAATCTGATCTCTTGAGGTGAAAATTTATGAACAATGAACAGATTTCCCTTATCCTAGACCAAGACATCGCTTTTCCTCAATCTGATAATGATATTCAAAACATTTGGAATACCTATATCCATGAAGAAAAGGACGATTCCGATGCTTTCAGTGTTGAATCTGTTTCAAAGGGATATAGCTATTTCATTTATGGAACTAAGTCGTTTGAGCTTGTCCAAAATAAAAGCGGGTGCAGCTTACGCCTTCCCGGTATTATCATGTCTTCACTTTTTCCTGAACGTCAAAACCTCGACGACGAAAAGTTCTATTCCATCAACAGTCTTCAAACCGAACAAATGAAAGCCTTGCTCGCCTTGTTGAAAGATTATAAACACAAACTCTTTCGTGAACTTATCACAGAAAGTTTTGGCTGCTGCAACGACTTTATAAAATGTTCTGACGCAAAGCACTGCATTCATGAAGATGACCGCTTTTTCAACGGTTGCTATTATCGTGAAAATTTAGAAGCCGGGCGTATCTTCTACGGAAAGAATAAAAACATCTGAACTAAAACGCCCCGCCCATGCGACCACACGAGCGAGGCAAACAGAAAGGTATTTGATTTATGAGCACTACAAAAAACACAAGCAAAACGATTAGCCCCCGCACGACCAGCAAACCTTCCTATACCTATGAAGATCGCAGTCAAAAAATTCCGACGAGCCTCAAGCCTAACACATCTAACCCCGCCAAGAAATCATCCGGCAAGTGATTGCCCCGCTTGAATCTGGTCAAAGAGCTTCTGTGCTTCAAAAAATTCGACGTTTATTCCTGTTTTCGGATCGCAGTAAATGACTACTGGGCCAAACAACAATTTTTCATCATCAGCAGCGGTCTCTTCGTCGTGTTTGAAAGCCGCGCGCGTTTCCGGCGACCACATCAACGCGATACCGTCCTCCAAGTTGTCCGGCAGGCTGTAACAAATTCCAACCTGCTCGCCTGCGCCGCTTTTGATTCTAAGCACAAGAGCACTTCGCGCATATTCAAAGTCTTTGCTGTAAACAAGCGTATGCCATGTATCGGCGGAACGATCAATTTTCATTTGCTCCGTTTCTTTGAGCCGGAGGCTTCGCAGTTTTGCATAGCCCTCCTCCAGCCCTTCAAGCGCACATGAAAAAAGCACCGTCATACACAGCGAAATCAGGAAAAAACGCGGAATCTCCATCGTGGCCGAAAATGTATTCAGCAAATCTGCCGGGTTGGCAACGCTTTTCCCGGCCAGCCTCCCGTAAATCAGTAGCGAAGCCACCGAAATCATTGTGCTGAAAACAAAATGCTTTGCCGCTCGTGTGCTGTCACTGGTTTCTTCGTCTCGATAAGTGCGCTTGAAAAGCCCCCTCCGCAGGATATCCACCAGCGCACCGGGGTACAGGTAGATCATTGCGATAATCATTTGCTCCATCGTTCCACCTCCGTATATCTTAATTATACCACACGAGGCTTATCCAAAAAAGGCTTCATGTGCAACCTTTTTCAAAATGAAAATCATTTGACAAAACGCCCCGCCCATGCGACCACACGAGCGAGGCAAACAGAAAGGGCGCTTCCATGAGCAACGATTTTCGTTTTCTGATGTATCAATCCGCCGAAGAAAAT
>OLRV01001054.1_pt1 | contig 24605 bp, 23 predicted proteins | sample 1672421 | NCBI WGS metagenome assembly OLRV01 (sample SAMEA3136684, study PRJEB25190) | human gut metagenome | biome: human gut; feature: human-associated habitat; material: faeces | place: Austria | collected 2013
ACACTATTCTTCCCTCCGAAACTTTCGGCTGGATAGGTTTTTTGACAGTCTGCAATGACCGGGCAGCGAAGCTGCCCGGTCACTGCTTACCCATCTATTTGCGCGCCGTTTTCGTCGAAGAAAACGGCGGTCGTGGTGTAGCCGTCCTCGGCGACAAAGACGGTTTTGAAAACGAAGTCACCGTTTGTGCCGGAGGTGGTGAAGTCTGCGGAGATCAGCTTGCCCTCTTCGACCCAGAGGCTGCTGGCCTTCAGACCGTCGGCATCGTAGTAGGTGAGTGTCTCGTAGGAGCCATTGAAGCGGGAGGTAAAGACCTCCGTGACAAGATAGGAGCCGTCGCTGAGGTAGTCTGTCCGCGTATCGGAGCGGTGATAGCGCTGACCGTTCAGAATATAGAAAAACAGAACAAGTACGGCTGCAAGCACGACGAGCCAGCCGAGTGCGACCAGAAGCGCCCGCTTGTCGTGGGAACCCTTGACGAATTCTTTCTTTTCCTTCTGCGCCATGTGCGTGCCTCCTGTGCCGGTATTGGGTATACTTTAATGGATATGAAACGTAAAGTCAAGCACCCGCGCATTATTTCGCGCGGGTGCTCCGGTGTGCCGTGCTTAGCCGACGACCTGATAGCCAGCATCGGTGACGGCCTGCTTCAGCGCTTCGGCGCTGGCGCTGCCGGTGACCTCTGCGGTCTTGGCCTCCAGATCGACCTCGACGGACTCCACGCCGGAGACGGCCTTGAGGGCCTTTTCCACGCGCGCCTTGCAGTGCTTGCACATCATTCCTTCAATTTTAAGCGTCATAACAAGGACTCCTTTCCTGTTTTCCTTCATAGTATCTCCAAGCGGGCGGTTTGTCAATCCCTTGCTTTTTCTGCCGCGCCGCGCTATTATAGTAGCCAAAAGGGGGCGGAAAGATGGATGTGATCTTTGAGGATGTGCAGCTTGTGGTCTGTGTCAAGCCGCAGGGGATCCGCTCGGCGGCGGATGCCTCCGGCAAGCCCAGCATGGCGGATCTCCTTGCACCGCGCAGCGTGTGGCCCGTCCATCGTCTCGACCGCGAAGCCGGCGGCCTGATGGTTTTTGCAAAAACGGCTCAGTGTGCCGCTGCACTCTCTGCCGCCATGCAGGCCGGGGCATTTGAAAAGGAATATCTTGCCGTCTGCGAGGGGACGCCGCCGCAGGCGGGCCAGTGGAGCGATTTGCTGTATCACGACCGGAGGAAGAACAAGACCTACGTCGTCGCGCGCTGCCGCGCAGGTGTGAAAGAAGCGCGGCTGGCTTTCTGCACCCTCGGGCGGCTCCCGGAGGGAACAACGCCGGTGGCGGTTCGTCTGTATACCGGGAGAACGCACCAGATCCGCGTGCAGTTCGCCTCGCGCGGCTTCCCGCTCTGCGGCGACCGCAAGTACGGTGCGCGAAGCAGCGGCGCATTGGCGCTGTATTCGTACCGGATTTCTTTTCCGCACGAGGGAAAACGGCTTTCGTTTACGCTCCCGGCGGGCTTCCTGCCGCCCGCGCTGCAAGATTTCGCTTGTAAAACGGGGCATTTCGCATTATAATAGCCACAATAACAGTCACACAATGGTGTTGGAGGAATGAACATGGCAAACATCCGTAAACGGCTGGATAAATATCTGCTGCCGGGAAAGCACATCCATCTGATCGGCATCGGCGGCGTTTCCATGCGGCCGCTTGGCCTGGTTCTGCGGGACAAGGGAATGATCGTCACCGGGTCTGACATGAATGCCTCGGTTTCCACGGATGAACTGATCGCAAAGGGAATCGCTGTGCACATCGGGCATCGTCCGGAGAATATCGAGGGCGCGGACTGCATCATCCGCACCGCTGCGGCACACAACGACAATCCGGAGATCGCTGCCGCGCGCGCGCAGGGCATTCCCGTTTTTGAGCGCGCGCAGGCGTGGGGCCTGATCATGCGTGAATATAAAAACGCGATCTGCATTTCCGGCACGCACGGCAAGACGACCACGACCTCCATGATTACCCACGTTTTCATGGAAGCGCAGCGTGATCCGACCGTCATGCTGGGCGGCTACCTGCCTCTGCTGAAGGCCGGGCACCGCGTCGGCAACGGCGATACCATCATCATGGAGAGCTGCGAATACTGCGATTCCTTTCTGAATTTCTATCCCACCGTTGCGATCATCAACAACATTGAAGCGGATCATCTGGACTACTTCAAGGATCTGGAGGCGGTGGAAAGCTCCTTCCGGAAGTTTGCGGGTCTTGTGCCGCGCACGGGCTATGTCATTGCCAACGGCGACGACGAAAACACCGTGAAGACGCTGGCCGACCTGCACTACATTTCCTTTGGCATCGGGCAGAAGAACGACGTCCACGCGGAGAATCTCTCGGAGGACTACCGCTCCTTTGACGTTTACTGCTTCGGCAAGTTCTATACGCACGTGCATCTGAATGTCTACGGGCGGCACAATGTCTATAATGCCCTTGCCGCTGCGGCTGCTTCCTATGTGATGAGCATCGACGGCGAATCCGTTGCGCTCGGTCTGGCGTCCTTCACCGGCGCGGGCCGCAGAATGGAATTCAAGGGGAAGTACCACGGCGCGGACATCTATGACGACTATGCCCATCATCCCGGCGAGCTGCACGCGCTGATCGACGCGGTCAAGACCATGGGCTACAAACGCATCATCATTGCCTTCCAGCCGCATACCTACACGCGTACCAAGGCGCTGTTTGACGATTTTGTTCGGGAGCTGAAGCGGGTGGACGTTGCAGTCCTTGCGGAGATCTACGCTGCGCGTGAGCAGAACACCATCGGCATTTCCTCACGCGACCTCGCGCGTCAGATCCCCAATGCGGTCTATTTTGAAACGCTGCCGGAGGTCGCCGCGCACCTGCGCTCCATCGCCTCCGAGGGAGACATCATCCTCACGGTCGGTGCGGGAGATATCTACAAGGCAGGAGAAATGCTGCTGAAATAACCATAGAGAATAACACCCCACCTGTTAGACAACATGATGTTCTGTCATAATGTCCGGCAGGCGGGGTGTTTTACGAGCCAAAAACAGGACGCGGCGGCGATCGTCCGGATAAGACGCAGGAAGCCCGCGCACTTTTTAAGTCTCGTAAAATGAAAAGTTTTCCTTCTGTGGAACTTATTTGGAAACGGAACGTCATAATAATGCTTTGATAAGTACGCAACTCAGATTGGAGGAACTGTCATGAAGAAACAAACTGCCATTCTGCTTTTGACCGCCCTGCTGGTGACCGCGCTGCTCGCCGGCTGCGGCTCGTCAAAAGCATCCGTGAACGTGCAGTCGGTCGCAACAATCACCGGCTACGGTATCGCGGGTACGTTCAATACCTGTGCCGGCGTGGTTGTTGCGCAGGACGAGATCAAGGTCGAGCGCGACGAGAACCGCAAGGTTGCGGAGCTGAAGGTCGCGGTCGGACAGGATGTCAAGAAGGGAGACGTCCTCTTTGTCTACGACATGGAGGAAATGAAGCTGACCATTGAAAAGGCCATGCTGGAAATTGAAAGTCTGAAGAATAACATCACGGACTTTGACAGCCGCGTAGCGCAGCTGGAGCGGGAGAAGGCAAGCGCGCCGGCTTCCGAGCAGCTCTCCTATACCGTGCAGATCCAGTCGCTGCAGGCGGATAAAAAGGAAGCGCAGTACAATCTGACGGTCAAGGAAAAGGAACTGGAGAGCCTGAAGGCTACCTCCGAGAGCGGAGAGGTTCTTTCTCCAATCGACGGTAAGGTGCAGGCCATCAATGAAAACGGTGGCACGGATAACACGACCGGCCAGCCGCTGCCGTACATCACGCTGATCCAGGACGGCGACTACCGCGTGAAGGGCAAGATCAATGAGCTCAACCGCAGTGAGTTCTACGAGGGCGCGCGGGTGGTGCTTCGCTCCCGTGCCGACAGCACAAAGACGTGGGCTGGCACGATCAGCAAAATTGACCAGAACAATCCGGAAAGCAACAATAAATCAAGCTGGTCCTACGGTTACGGTGAGAATGACGACACGACCAATTCCAGCAGCTATCCGTTCTATGTCTCTCTGGATTCAACGGACGGTCTCATGCTCGGTCAGCACGTTTATATCGAGCAGGATGCCGGTCAGGGCGAAACCGAAGATGGCCTCTGGCTGGATGCTTCCTATCTGGTCGGCTCTGAGGAAGAGGGCTTCTCCGTCTGGGCGGCAGACAAGCATGACAAGCTGGAAAAGCGCAGCGTCAAGACAGGTACATTCAATGCCGAGCTGAATCAATATCAGATCACCGACGGCTTGGCGCCGGAGGACTACATCGCCTTCCCGGCGGACGATCTGGAAGAGGGCGCGCCCGTTGTGAAGAATGACACGACCGACGAGCCCACGGACGCGCCCGTAGATGAGCCGAACATGGAGCCGGGCAACCTTGTCGACGGCGGCGATTTGCCCGAGGGCGGGCCGGACTTAGTAGAGGGAATCGAAGGCAGTGTGTGTATGTTGCCGGTCAGTGGAGGATAAGCCATGCTGGTAGAAATGAAGGATATCTGCAAGGACTATCCGCAGGGCAGGGAAACCGTCCGTGTTCTGAAGAATATCAACCTGCAGGTCAAGGAAGGCGATTACCTCGCCATTATGGGGCCGTCCGGCTCCGGCAAGACGACGCTGATGAATCTGATCGGCTGCCTGGATGTGCCGACGAGCGGTGAATATTTACTGGCGGGCAAGGATCTGCACGGCGCGACCTCCAATGAGCTGGCGCAGGTGCGCAATCAGCTGCTGGGCTTTGTATTCCAGAGCTTTTACCTGCTGCCCAAAATGTCGGCGATCGACAATGTGGCGCTGCCGCTTCTGTATGCGGGCGTGCCAAAGAAGGAGCGCCGGGAGCGCGCGATCGAAGCGCTCAAGCTCATGGGACTGGGCGAACGCCTGGAATTCCGCCCGAATCAGCTTTCCGGCGGCCAGTGCCAGCGTGTTGCCATTGCGCGCGCCATTGTCGGAAAGCCCAAGCTGCTGCTGGCCGACGAGCCGACCGGTGCACTGGACAGTGCCGCGGGTGAGCAGATCATGGATATTTTTGATTCGCTCAACCAGAATGGCGCGACCATTATCATGATCACCCATGAACGTTTCATTGCGGAACGTGCGAAGGAGATCCGGTTTATCCGCGACGGTATTCTGTCTGAGGCAGAGAAGGGCGGGGGTGCGCAATGACAAAAAAAGTAAAAACAATTCTGATCTCTGTGATCAGCGTGGTGCTGGTCGTGGCGATCGTGATCGGTGTGCTGTGGTATCTCGGCAGGAACAATGACCCCGTGAAGGTCTTGCCGGTCAGTATGCACAGCTCGGCCTACATGGGCAATGAAACGCAGAGCGGCGGCTATGTCACGGCTGACCGCATCCAGAAGGTCTATGCTTCCGCGACGCAGACGGTCACGCAGGTGCTCGTTCAGGAGGGGCAGGAGGTCAAGAAGGGTGATCCTCTCCTGAGCTATGATACGACCCTTTCGGACATTCAGTTGGAGCGTAAGGAAATTGCGGTTCGGCAGGCGGAGCTGGAGCTTCAAAATGCGAAACGAGAGCTGACGCGCATCAATACGATGAAGCCCTATGTGCCGCCTGCGCCAACCGAGCCGACGACCGAAGCGCCCACGGAGCCGCTGGAGCCGGCGGAGGAGCTTCCTTACCGCATCGGCGGCGAGGGAACCGAGGAAAAGCCTCTGCGCTATCTGACGGCGGAGGGCGTGGAATTTGATTCCGATTTCCTGGAAACGCTGCTGGCGGACAAGGAAGCGGTGTGGATCGCCTTTGAAATCCGGACGGAAAATGCCGTCAAGGGCGAACTTCTGGAGACTTGGGGCATGAAGCTCAGCCGCAACGCCGACACCGGCGCAATAAAGTTTGCCTATTTTGCACCGCCGGAGATCGCCGACGACGCGCCGGAACCCGCGCCCGTGGAGCCGGACATTCCGGACGACAGCTCCGGTTATACCGCAGCAGAAATCGCAAAGATGCGCGCGGAGCAGCAGGTAAAGATCCGTGACTGTGACCTTGCCTATCGTCAGGCGCAGGTCGAATACGAGAAGATGAAGGTCGAGGCGGAGAACGGTATTGTGACCGCGCTTGTGGACGGCAAGGTGATTGCCCTCAACGATCCGGAAACGGCGGCACAGGAGAACCAGCCCGTCGTGACCGTATCCGGCGGCGGCTGCTATTATGTGAAAGCCACACTGAGCGAATTCGACCTGCAAAAGTTTACCGTCGGTACGCCGGTGCGTGTAGAGAGCTGGGGCATGAACGGCATGGTCAGCACGGAAGGCACGATCGAATCCATCTCCGATACGCCCACCAGCGGCGACGACTACTACGGCTCCTCCAATCCCAACGCCTCGTACTACAACGCAATGATCGCAGTCGACGCAAGTGCGGAGCTGCAGGAGGGCGACTATGTTACCGTTTACTTTGGCGACAGCAGCCAGACCGACGGCAGCGCCCTGTATCTGGAGGCAATGTATGTGCGCACAGAGGGAACCCGCGCCTATGTTTACAAGCGCGGCGAGGATGGTCTGCTGAAAAAGACCTATGTGTCGACCGGTGAACAGCTCTGGGGTTATATTCGCATTCTGAGCGGTCTGTCGGAGGAAGACTACATTGCCTTCCCCTATGGCAAAAACGTCAAAGACGGAGCGACGACCGTAGAGGATGATGGAAGCGGCAGCGACTACGCCATTAAAGACGGCGTGCTCTATTAAAGGAGGGAATGGAAATGTTTGAGAATGTACATCTTGCATTGCAGGGCGTCCTTGGACATAAGCTGCGCTCCTTCCTGACCATGCTCGGCATCATCATCGGCATCGCGTCCATCATTACGATCATCTCGACCATCAAGGGAACCAACGAACAGATCAAGCAGAACCTGATCGGATCGGGCAACAATGTTGTGACGGTGCAGCTCTATCAGAATGACATGAGCTATGACATGATGTATAATGACAATCCCCTCGGTGTCAAGGTGATCGCGAGCACCCAGAAGAGCGAGATGCGCAAGCTCGACGGCGTGGCCGATGTGACGCTCTTCCGCAAGCGCACTTCTGCCGACAACACGGTTTTCTATCAGAACAGCTCCTTCAGCGGTTCGATCTACGGCATTGACGACAGCTATTTCTCCGTCAACGGCTACCAGATCAAGCTGGGGCGCGGCTTTGCGGCCGGGGAATACGAAGCTGCAAAGAAGGTCGTCATTCTGGACGAGAAAGCGGCGACCTCGCTGATTGGCCACGGCGATCCCGTGGGCAAGATCGTGGAGATTGGCGGCGAGCCTTTTACGGTGATCGGCGTCGCCGCGCTCAAGTCCTCCTTTGAACCGCGGATCAACAGCGAAGAGGACTATTACATGTACGCCAACGAATCCAACGGCCGGGTATTCATCCCCGAGGGCGCGTGGGCGCTGGCATACCGCTTTGACGAGCCGCAGAACGTTGCCGTTCGTGCGGCTTCCACGGACGACATGACCCGCGCGGGCAAGGCGGTGGCGGATTATCTGACCGAACATCAGATTGCGCCGCTGGCGTCCAAGAGCGGCTTCTCCTACCGCAGCGACGACCTCCTGAAGCAGGCAGAGCAGCTTCAGGAGATGAGCAGCTCTACAAACAAGCAGCTTATCTGGATCGCCAGTATCTCGCTGCTGGTTGGCGGCGTGGGCGTTATGAACATTATGCTCGTGACGGTCACGGAGCGCACGACGGAAATCGGCCTGAAAAAGGCCATCGGCGCGAAGCGCCGCCGCATCCTGGCACAGTTTTTGACGGAAGCCTGCGTGCTGACCGGTATCGGCGGCATCCTCGGCGTGCTGGGCGGCGTCGGTATGTCGCAGCTCATCTCGAAATTCATGGATACGCCTACGGCAATCAGTGCCCCGGCAATTCTGGTCGCGGTGGTGTTCTCCATCCTGATTGGTGTTGTTTTCGGCCTGCTGCCTGCGGTCAAGGCATCCAAGCTCAATCCCATTGAGGCCCTTCGCCGCGATTAATGATGTAATGCTTGTTTTATGTGCCGCGGGCGTTTCGCCTGCGGCACTTTTTTCGGATTGACGATTCCGCCGCTTCGTGGTATTCTATTAGCGTCAGGCGACGCTGGCGTATCCGGTGGAAGGAGAGAAAGTATGAAGCTGCATCGGAATGAAAAATATGTAAAATGGGGTCTGACGGCCTTTCTGGTGATCGTAGCCGGCGGCGTATTCTGGATGGTTTTTTCCAACTTACGCGGGTTTTATAATCTGATTCTGGAGTTTTTGGACATCATTTCCGCGCTCCTGTATGGCTGCTTCTTCGCCTATCTGATGAATCCTATCATGGTGCGCGCGCAGAGGCTGCTTGACAAGCTGTTTGCCAGGAGTAAAAAGTTGACGGAAAAGCGCGCCAAGGCGCTCAGTAAGACCATCAGTATTGTTATTTCGGTGCTTGTTCTGCTGCTTGCCATGTATGCCGTGGTTGCGCTGATCGTCCCGAATCTGATCGCAAGTCTGGAGGAACTGCTGCAGAAGGACAGAATCGAGGCCTACTATAAGACGGTAAGCGGCTGGCTGGACAATATCATCACAGACACGCCCTTTGAACAGTGGGTAAACCAGAATGTGGACAGCCTGCTTGACTGGGTGCTCAAGACACTGAACAGCATTGACATTGCTGCCTTCGTTTCCGGGCTGACCAGCTCAGTGTATAACGTCGTGATGGGGGTATTCAGTATTCTCCTTGGTATCGTCGCGGCGGTCTATATCCTGGTATTTAAGAAACAATTGAAATCGCAGGCCAAGAAGATCACGGTCGCGATTTTCAGACCGAATCATGCCAACCGCCTGTTTGAGCTGGCGCGCCGGACGGATCGTATTTTCGGCGGCTATGTCATGGGCAAGCTCATTGACGCGATCTTTGTCGGCGTTGTGACCTATATCGCGATGCTGATCATGCGGCTGCCCTATGCGCCGCTGATCTCGACGATCGTCGGCGTGACAAACGTCATCCCGTTTTTCGGCCCGATCATCGGTCTGGTTCCCTCGGCACTCCTGCTTCTGATAGACGATCCGCTCAATGCGCTGTATTTCACCATTTTCACGCTGATCCTCCAGCAAATTGACGGAAATATCGTCGAAAACCGAATTCTCGGCGAAAGACTCGGCATCTCCGACTGGTGGGTGCTGGTTGCCATTCTGGTGTTCGGCGGCGTGTTCGGCTTTGGCGGCATGATGCTTGGCGTGCCAATCTTTGCCGTCCTGTATACGCTGATCGCCGACGGCGTCAATAAGCGCCTGCGCAAGAAGCATTATCCGACCGAAACGGCAGCATATTACAGCATCCGCACAACGGATGACCTGCCGGTAGTTCCGCCGTCGACGTACACCTACGTTTCCGTGGAGCCTGCCTATGACGTGCAGATCGATCCGGAGGACGACGATTACGACGACGATTATGACGACTACGACGAATAAAAAGCAGGACAGCTTGTCAAAAAAGTCCTTTTGGACTTTTTTGACAAGCTGCCTACAAAATTGCAAAATCAATATTTGTAGTATTATTTTGCAATTTTGATCGCTGCGGCGGGTTATTGAACGCGAAAGGGAACCCTGACGGTTCCCTTTCACACTATTCTTCCCTCCGAAACTTTCGGTTCGATAGGTTTTTTGACAGTCTGAGGAGCCTGTGGGCTCCTGTTTTTTGTTCAGCGGGGAAGACGCGCGTTCAGCTTTGCATAGATGCGGGAAACAAACCATGGCTCCGTAGAGGCGCGGAGAGCCTCTTCCGGCGAAAACCATGCCACACCGCTGTTCTCGTCCGCACAGACACGCAGGGGCGCCCTGTCGTCTGCTTCCAGCAGATAGGTGACATTCAGATGCAGGTGAGAAGAAACGTAAACACCGCGCTTCTCATGGCCGTCCACTGTCAGACATTCCACGGAATAGATTTTCCCATCGACCGGCTTGACCTCCGTCAGGCCGGTTTCTTCTTGACACTCCTTCAGCGCGACGTGCAGCAGATCACGGTCGCCGTCGGCATGCCCGCCGCACCAGGACCAGGAGTCGTAGATTTTGTGATAGACCATCAGCACCTTGTCACGTGTCGGATTGGTCACCCATGCGGAAGCGGTGACGTGTGCGATGCGGTTACTGCGAAGAAACGCGTCCGCATTGCGTTCGATGAAATCGAGGATCAGAGTCCGGTCCTTTTCTTCCTGCTCGTTCTGCGGCACATAGGCGGCAAGCTCTTTCAGAATTTCCATGCTGGTCCTCCGTCATCTTGATGATTTCTTTTCTATCATAGTGCAGGGAAAGGAAAAAAGCAAGAGCTGCGCCTGATGGCAGTACATTTTCTGTACGCGCAGAGCGGTGATCTGGTTTTCTGCCTCGGTGTAATGGTACGGTCCGGTCTTGCCGGCCACTGCACGGGCGCTGCACAGTAACCTGCATTTTTGCGGGCGGCTGGTCTTGCCGCCTGCTTTTTTATTGACAACGCGGGCCACGGCCGTTAATATAAACAAGAATACGAAGCCCGGCAGGGCGGGAAGGAACCATCATGGAATACGATAAACCGATTGCAGATATGATCCCAGGCGACGAGGTCGAGGGTTTTTACATACTCAAAGACGCCCACCAGAAAACGACCGCCGCAGGAAAGCCCTTCCTGAGCGGAAGCATTGCCGACCGCAGCGGCAGCATGGACATCAAGGTCTGGGACTACAGCGGCCCGGTGGGCGGCACGCCGTCAGACACCGGCAAGGTCATCAAGCTGCGCGGCGTGGTGTCCGAGTTCAAGGGAATGCCGCAGCTTACGGTCAGCCGCATCCGCATGACGGCACCGGCGGATCGCTATGACACCGCTGCGCTCGTGCCGGTCGCACCGATCGATCCGGACGAGGCGCTCAATGACATCCGCAGGATGCTCGACAGCCTGACCGACGCTGACTACCGCGCGGCAGCGAAAACCATGCTCCAGCGGCATCTGGAGGCCTTCCGGCAGATCCCGGCGGCCAAGAGCGTCCACCACAGCTTCCTCTCCGGCCTTCTGATGCACACGTCCAATATGCTGAAAATGGCGGATTTCCTTGCCGGCCTTTACGCGGAGATCATCGACCGCAGCCTGCTGCTGACCGGGACGCTGCTGCATGATTTTGCAAAGGAGCGCGAGTTCGTGTTCTCCGACCTTGGCATTGTCACGGACTATTCCACAAAAGGCCAGCTCCTGGGCCACCTGGTCATGGGAGCGCAGGAGGCTGCGGAGGTCTGCTCGGAAGTGGGCGTGCCGGAGGAAAAGTCTGTTCTATTGCAGCATCTGATCCTCTCCCACCACGGCGAGCCGGAGTTCGGTGCGGCGGTGCGGCCCATGTGCGCAGAGGCGGAGCTGCTGTCGTATATCGACCTGATCGACAGCCGCATGGAGATCTACGCCGAGAATCTGCCGGACGTTCCCGTCGGTACGTTCAGCAACCGCATCTTCTCTCTGGATAAGAAGATCTACCACCACGGATAAAGATACCGTTTCCCGGCTGTATCGCAGCCGGGAAATTTTTTCGAAAAAACTGAAAAAGGACTTGACAGGAACACAGGGAAGTGTTACTATCTAGACAGTTGAATGATTGCTCAATTATTCAAGCGGTCAAGTGAAGGGAGGAAGGAAAATGGAGCAGCATCACGTGCTGGACGAGGACGCCCTGTTTGAGATGGCGGAGCTGTTCAAGGTATTCGGAGATTCTACGCGGATCCGCATTCTTTATGCCCTGTTTCAGTCAGAGTTGAGCGTCACGGACATCTGCGAGGAGCTGGGCATGAGTATTTCCGCCGTTTCGCATCAGCTTCGTCTGCTGAAGCAGGCCAAGCTGGTGAACTGCCGCCGTGCGGGCAGGCAAGCCTACTACGCATTGGCGGATGACCATGTCAAAACCATCATCGGGATGGCAAAAGAACATATTGAGGAGTGACAGAAATGAAAATAACTTACAAGCTTCGTGATCTGGACTGCGCAAACTGCGCCGCAAAAATGGAAAATGCCATTGCAAAGCTGCCGGAGGTCAGTGCCGTGACCGTCAGCTTCATGACGCAGAAGATGATCGTTGAATATGCCGAAGGCGTGGACGAGGCGGAGGGCCTTGCAAAGATCAAAAAGACCATCCACCGCGTAGAGCCGGATTGTGAGGTCGTCGGATGACACGCAAGCAGAAAAAGCTGCTCACGCGCATCATTGTTTCTCTGGTACTGTTCGGCGTCGGCTTTCTGCTGAAGGACTGGTGGCAGGCGGGCTTCATGCTGGCGGCGTGGCTGCTGGCGGGCTATGATGTGCTGTGGGAAGCGATCGTCAATATTTTCCACGGCCAGCTTTTTGATGAAAAGTTTCTGATGGGTCTTGCCACCTGCGGCGCGCTGGCCATGAAGGACTGGAAAGAGGCTGCCGCCGTGATGGTGTTTTTCCAGATCGGTGAGCTGTTTGAGAGTGTCGCGGTTTCCCGTTCCCGTCAGTCCATCTCTGCGCTGATGGATCTGCGTCCCGACCAGGCCGTTGTTCTGAGAGATGGCGAAGAGGTTCAGGTCGAGCCGGAAGAGGTCGCGGTGGGCGACATTCTGCTCGTCCGCGCGGGCGAGCGCATCCCGGTCGACGGCGTGGTCGTCGAGGGCGAGGCTTCGCTGGACACCGCCAAGGTGACAGGCGAGTCCATGCCGGCCGAAGTCGGAGCGGGAAGCACCGTCATCTCCGGAAGCGTCAATATCAACGGCGTTCTGAAAATTCGTGCGGAAAGCGCTTATGCGCAGTCCACCGTTGCGAGAATTCTCTCTCTGGTGGAATCCGCTGCGGAGAAAAAAGCGAACGCAGAACGCCTGATCACCAAATTCGCAAAGTATTATACCCCCAGCGTGGTCATTGCGGCCGTGCTGTTGGCGGCGGTCCCGCCGATCTTCTTCCATCAGCCCTTCTTTGAGTGGCTGTCCAGAGCGCTGACCTTCCTCGTCATTTCCTGCCCCTGCGCGCTGGTCATTTCCGTGCCGCTGGCGTTCTTCTCCGGTATGGGCGCATCAGCCAAGCTGGGTATCGTCGTCAAGGGCGGCGTGACGCTGGAGCAGCTGGCTAAAGCGAATACTTTTGTATTTGACAAGACCGGCACACTGACGGCGGGTGAGTTCTCCATCCGCAAGGTGCTGCCGGAGGAAAAGCGGGATGAGATCCTGCGGGTCGCCTCTCTCTGTGAGCAGTATTCCAACCATCCCATCTCCAAGACCATCCGCGAGGCGGTTCCTGCACCTGCGGGAGAGGCCGGCGAGATCATGGAAGTTGCCGGCAACGGCATCACTGCCGTCGTAGACGGCAAAAAGGCCGCCGTCGGCAACCGTCGCCTGATGGAAAAGTGCGGTGTCACACTGCCGGAGGTCGATGAGGTCGGAACAGTCCTGTTTGTTGCCGTGGAGGGCGAGTACCTTGGTGCGATCGTGATCGGTGATTCGCCGCGCGAAGGCGTTCCGGAAATGCTTTCGGAGCTGCACCGCAAGGGCGTCCGCCGCATGGTGATGCTGACAGGCGACAACAAGGCTTCTGCCGAGCAGTGCGCCGAGGCCTGCGGCCTGACGGAATTCCATGCACAGCTTCTTCCGCAGGATAAGGTCGCGCATGTGGAAGAAATGCTCAAAGAGGAGCGGGGCAGGGGCGCGCTGGTCTTTGTGGGCGACGGCGTGAACGACGCTCCGGTTCTGACGATGGCAGATGTCGGCATCGCGATGGGCGGCGTCGGCAGCGACGCGGCGGTCGAGGCGGCGGATGCGGTCATTCTGAACGATGACATCTGCAAGCTGCCCGCACTTCTGCGGATCGCAAAGCGCACCTGCCGGATTGCGAAGGAGAATATCGTCTTTGCACTGGCGGTCAAGGGCATTTGTCTGGTGCTTGGCGCCTGCGGCATTGCCTCCGTATGGATGTCCGTGTTTGCGGACGTCGGCGTTGCGGTGATCGCGATCCTCAATGCACTGCGCGCAATGCGGAAATCCTGAACTTCAGAATGCTTTCTTTGTGCCGCCGGCGTTTTGCCGGCGGTGTTTTTTCATGCATCCGCAGGAAATGAATATTTGTGCATAGGTACAGTACAAAAAGAGCGGGGGGAGTTCTTCTGCCTTTTGTATTTTCCTGTCGAATGTCCGGAGTTTTCGGGGTTCTTCCCGTTTTTTACGATAATTCTGAAGATTGAGCGGAGAAACAAATTTTTTTGCGAATTCGCCCTTGTATATTTACATTGGATATGGTATGATAACAATGGTGGCGCTGTATCCTAGTCAAAGCGTTCCGATCTCGAAGAAGGGCCTAAAAATCCTTTTAAGGGCATATCGATGAAGTCCCTGGTGCTTGCTTTTTTCGCCCAGATTAGGGTGGGTGCTGGGGGTTAAGGTTTCCGGGCGAGGTGTAATGGCATATACCAACCGACCCGGATTCCGTGGAGACCTGTTCTTGTGCGACAGCCGTACCGTTCCTTCGGGAAACCCGGACTGCGTACGAAACAGGATAGAACCTGCATTGCGGTGCACAGAATCGTGTGCTGTGTGCAGCGTAGCCTGCCTTGCGTGAGTATGTTGGGATTGGGGAGTGAAGCGTTTCCGGCCGTGGCCGCGGCTGAGAGCGATATTGCCCCTTGAAACCATGCTTGCAAAAGAGGATAGAATCGGTGCGTAATGCTGTGGAAATCACCTAGGCGGACTTTTTAGTGGCAGATAAAGGATTGCAGTACGAGCTAAGTGGCAATCGGGTACCGGCTATGGCAACATACCGGCAAGACTTCAAACGGAAACGGCCGAACGGCGACGAACGGTAGTCGAAGGGGAAATCCAACCCGACCTAAGCCGTAAGATTTACTTTATCTGCTGCCACCATTTTTCATTCTTGGAGGAGTCATTTTGAGCACCAGTAACGAAGAACCCCGAAGTAAGCAGAAAAAGAAAACCACACCAAAAAAGAACAATCATAGATGGGCCGTTACGGTCTTTTTTATCGCCGTCCTGCTCTCCTCGACAATCTCTTTCCTTTCCTCCACCGTTATGGAGGATGCAGAACTTGTCGAGGCGTTTGTTGTCTTATTGTTCATTGTTTTCCTCGGCATTCTGTTTGATATTATTGGCGTGGCGGTGATGTCCGCAAGCGAGAAGCCGTTTCATTCCATGGCGGCAAGGAAGGTCCCCGGTGCAGCCGAGGCCCTGAAGCTCCTGCGAAATGCAGAAAAAGTTTCCAACTTCTGCAACGACGTCATTGGCGACATCTGCGGCGTCGTTTCCGGCTCTGCCTCTGCGGTCATCGCGGTCAAGGCGCTGACGCAGGTGAAGTCCGATATGCTCTCGCAGCTCATCATGTCCGCGCTGGTCGCGGGTGTGACGATCTCCGGCAAGGCCTTCGGCAAGAGTATTGCCACGAGTCAGTCCACGAACATCGTACATATTGTTTCCAAGATCATTTATTATATAAAGTCGCCTTTTTGCAGGAAAAAACGTAAAAAGAAGTGACCAATTTGACAGGTTGTGTAGCTTTTGGATTTACTAAGTCAGATCAGCACACGTGAGGATCTTCTGGCGCTGAATGAACGGCAGCTGGAGCAGCTTTGCGAGGAGATCCGGCAGTTCCTTGTGCTGAATATCGCGCACACCGGCGGACACCTCGCGTCGAACCTCGGCGTGGTGGAGTTGTCTGTCGCGTTGGAGCGCGTGTTTGACACTTCAAAGGATCGGCTGCTGTTCGACGTTGGACACCAGTCCTATGTGCATAAAATTCTCACGGGCCGGCGTGACCGCTTCCGCACGCTGCGGATGTTCGGCGGCCTTTCCGGTTTCCCCAAACCGTCGGAGAGCGACAGCGACGCTTTCGTGGCGGGACACGCTTCCAGCGCGGTATCCACCGCTCTTGGCATGGCCAGAGCGCGGACGCTTTTGAAACAGGATTACCATGTGATCGCGCTGATGGGCGACGGCGCCATGACAGGCGGCCTTGCCTACGAGGGCATGAACGACGCCGGCGAGAGCGACGAGCCGCTGATCGTCATTCTGAACGACAACGGGATGTCCATCACGCCGAATGTCGGCGGGATCGCACGGCATCTCGGCCTTATTCGTACCCGTCCGGGCTATTTCCGGATCAAGAAGGCCTATCGCGCCGTTACGAATGCCCTCCCCGGCGGCAAGGCGCTTTATCGCATGACGCACCTGCTGAAGGAACGCTGGAAGCGGATGCTCCTCGGCAGTACCCTGTTTGAGGAGATGGGCTTTGAATACTACGGCCCCGTGGATGGGCATGATCTGAAACGGCTGGAGTATATGCTCCGACTGGTCAAGGACTGCAAGCGCCCCGTGCTGCTGCATGTCATCACGCAGAAGGGCAAGGGCTACCGCCCGGCGGAGCTGAACCCGGACGTGTTCCACGGCATCGGCTGCTTTGACCCGTCGGATGGGCATACGCCGCAGAACGCGCACCTGCCCGGCTTTTCCGATACCTTCGGCAGGGTCATGTGCGAGCTGGCAGACAAAGAGCCGCGGCTGTGCGCGATCTCTGCCGCAATGATCCGCGGGACGGGACTGGCGGAATTTCGAAAAGCGTACCCCGCTCGCTGCTTTGATGTCGGCATTGCCGAGGGGCACGCCGTCGCCATGGCGGGCGGCCTTGCAAAGCAGGGAATGCTTCCCGTGGTCGCGATCTATTCGACTTTTTTGCAGCGCGCGTATGATATGATTTTGCAGGATGTTTCCATGCTCGATCTGCACGTTGTGTTTGCGGTGGACCGCGCCGGTCTGGTCGGCGAAGACGGCGAAACGCATCATGGCCTTTTTGACGTCAACTATCTGCGCTCCGTGCCGAATATGCAGGTGCTCTGCCCGGCCAATCAGGCAGAGCTGGAGCTGATGTTGCGCCATGCGATCCTTGAGATGAAGGGGCCTGTGGCAGTCCGCTATCCGCGCGGCTGTGACGGCGCCTATACACAGGCCGCCGCGTCACCCATTCTGCGTGCAGGGCGGGACATTACGCTTGTAAGCTATGGGACGCTCATCAATCAGGTGCTCCGCGCCGCAGAGTTGCTGGAAAAGCAGGGAATTTCCGCGGAGGTTCTGAAGCTCCCATCCATCAAACCGATCGATTTTTCCGCCATTCGCACTTCCGCCCGCAAAACCGGGCATCTGCTGGTCGCGGAGGAGGCAGTCTGCATCGGCTGCGCCGGCAAGGAAATTGCGGGCATGCTTCGCACGGAAGGGATGAATCCGGTGATCCGCCTGTGCAACGCGGGCGACCGCTTTGTACCGCAGGGCGCGGTCAGCGACCTTTACCGGCTGCTGGGGTTGGATGCGGAATCCCTTGCAAAAACTGCGCTGGAGGTGTTGGACCATGAAGCATAAGGAACGGCTGGATGTTCTGCTGGTCGAAAAGGGACTGTGCGAGAGCCGCAGCCGTGCGCAGGCTGTTATCATGAGCGGCGAGGTCTACGTCAACGGCCAGAAATCGGACAAGCCCGGCACGCCGACGGACGTCGAGGCCGAGATCGAGATACGCGGCAACGCCTGTCCCTATGTCAGCCGCGGCGGATTGAAGCTGGAAAAAGCCCTGCGCGACTTCGGCGTCGATCCGACGGGTCTGACCTGCCTGGATTCCGGTGCTTCCACCGGTGGTTTTACCGACTGTCTGCTCCAAAACGGCGCAAAGCAGGTCTTTGCCATCGATGTTGGCTATGGGCAGCTTGCGTGGAGCATCCGCACGGACCCCAGAGTCGTGTGCATGGAGCGCACGAATATCCGGTATGTCACGCCGGAGCAGCTCGGCACGCCTGTGCAGCTCGCGGTGATCGATGTGTCTTTTATTTCTTTGCGCATCGTGCTTCCTGCGGTCAAGGCACTTCTGAGTGCGGACGGGCAGATCATCTGCCTGATCAAGCCGCAGTTTGAAGCAGGAAAGGAAAATGTTGGTAAGAAGGGCGTTGTCCGCGACCCGGCGGTACATCAGGCGGTCTTGAACAGTTTTTTGCAGCTTGCAGACGAGCTGCAGATGACCGTCTGTAATCTGACGTTCTCGCCGGTCAAAGGCCCGGAGGGCAACATTGAATTTCTCGGTCATCTGTCCATGCTGCCGGAGGGCGCGGTGATTCCGGACACTGCGGCGCTGGTCACAGCCGCCCATGAGAAGCTGAACGTATGAAAAAAGTAGTCATGACCCCGAATCCCTATCGGGACCGCAATTTCAAATACGCCAATCTGGCGGAAAAGATCCTGCATGAGGCGGGCATTGAAACCCGGATCTGCCTTGCCTTTGATGTGGACAAGAACTTTGAGCTTCCGGAGGATGTCATCCTGCACGATCTGACGCAGGAGCTGCGCGACGCGGATCTTCTGATCTGCTTCGGCGGTGACGGCACGATCCTCCATGCGTCCAAGGCGGCTACCCGCGCGGGCGTGCCCATCCTCGGCGTCAATATCGGCACGATGGGCTTTATGGCGGAGCTGGAAAACACCCAGATGAAGGAGCTTGCCCGCCTTGCCACGGACGACTATACCGTCGAAGAGCGCATGATGCTGCACGTTCGCGTGGAGCACGAGGGGCAGGTCATCCTGCGAGAGGACGCGCTCAACGACGCTGTGATCACCAAGGGCGCCGTGGCGCGGATCATCCAGCTTGGCGTTTCCTGCGACGGCGTGGAGATGATGAGTTTCGGCGGCGACGGTGTGATCGTCAGCACGCCGACCGGCTCCACGGCCTATTCCATGTCCGCAGGCGGCCCCATCGTGGAGCCGACCGCGCACAATATCATTATCACGCCGATTTGTGCGCATGATATGCGCTCCAAGACGGTCGTGACTGCCGCCGACCGTGTGATCCGTGTGGACATCGGCCGCATCGGCAGGAAAAACGCCTTCCTTTCCGTGGATGGAGGCCGCGCGCTGCGGCTGAACACAGACGACCGCATCACGATCACAAGATCAAAATATGTGACAAAACTGATCCATTTATCCGACCGCAGCTTTTTCGAGATCATTAAAAATAAATTTAAGTGAGGATACCGCAATGAAGGCTGAACGGCAAAGAAGAATTATTGAGCTGATCACAGAAAAGAATATTGAAACACAGGAACAGCTTCTCGCGGAACTGCATAGAAGCGGTTTTAAGAGTACACAGGCGACGATCTCACGCGACATTAAGGAGCTTCAGATCGTCAAGTCCCTGGACGGTATGGGCGGCTATCGCTATGGTATGCCGCATAAAAACGAGCACGACCGCTTCGGCGCGCGTTTCCGCGTGATTTTCAAGGAGTGCGTCAACAGTCTGGACTATGCGCAGAACCTGATCGTTGTCAAGACCATGCCCGGTCTTGGCGCGGCCGCCGGTGCGAATATCGATGCGCTGAAGATGCCTACTGTGGTTGGCACACTGTCCGGTGACGATACAACGCTTGTCATTATGCGAGATAACGAATCGGCGGCGGAATTCTGCGCCGAGATTCGTAAAATGCTGGAGTAAAAGAGGGAAAAACGCCATGCTCCGTCTGCTGCATATCGAGAATATTGCCGTGATCGAGCGGGCGGATATCCTGTTTGAGCGCGGCTTCAACGTCATGACCGGCGAAACCGGCGCCGGTAAATCCATCGTCATCGACGCGATCTCCGCCATTTTAGGCGAGCGCGCCTATCGCGATATGATCCGGACCGGCACGCAGAAGGCGGCAGTCCGTGCAATTTTCGAGGACGTGCCGGAATCGGCGTGGTTTGCGGCCAACGATGTGCCCTACGCCGCTGAAACGACCATCCAACGCGAGATCTATCTCGATGGCAAGAACGTCTGCAAGGTCAACGGTGTTCCGGTCACGGTCACGGTACTCAAGCAGCTTGGAATCCAGCTGATCAACATCCATGGGCAGCACGATTCTGCGTCACTGTTTGACGAGAACTATCACTTGAGTTTTCTGGACAGCTTTGCCTGCGATGAATCGTTACTGGACGATTACCGGCAAAAGTACCAGAATGTGCTTTCCTTGCGCCGCGAGATCGAGCGGCTGAGTATGGACGAGAGCGAGAAGCTCCGCCGAATGGAAACGCTCAAATACCAGATCGAGGAGATCTCCCGCGCAGATCTGAAGCCGGGGGAGGACGACACGCTTGAGGCTCGCCGCAAGCTGCTGCAGAATTCCGAAAAGCTCTCCGAGGGCTTGCAGGATGCGGCGGCCTGCATCGACGGCGGGGAGGACTCCGAGGGCGCAGCAGCGCTGCTTTCCGAGGCGGAACACGCGCTTGCGCGTATTGCCCGCTATGATGAGAGGCTGTCGCAGCTGCACGACACGGCTTCCGACCTGATGTATCAGGTGCAGGACGTCGCGGAGCAGCTTCGCGACCGCCTGTATCAGCTCTCCTATTCCGCCGACGAGTTGGAGCAGATCGAGGACAGACTCGACACCATCCACCGCCTGCGCCGCAAATACGGGGCGACCTGCGAGGATATTCTGGCGTTTCTGGCATCTGCGCAGAAGGAGCTTGACGAGATCGAGTTTGCCGGCGACCGGGTGGAACAGCTCAAAGGGAAGCTCCAAAAGGCAGAAAAAGCAGCGTGGGATGCGGCCCTCCGGCTTCGCGAGGCGCGTAAGGAGGCCGCCGCCGGCCTGACGGCGCGGATCCTCGAAGAGCTTTCTCAGCTTGATATGAAGAAAGTGCAGTTTTCCTGCGAATTCACCGAAACGGAGCTTTCTCCGGTCGGTGCAGATGCAGTGGCATTTTATATGTCCGCCAACCTTGGTGAAGCGCTCAAACCCCTGAACAAGGTCGCTTCCGGCGGCGAGCTGGCGCGCATCATGCTGGCGCTCAAGAATGTGCTGGCAGAGAAAGACCATGTGCCGACGCTGATTTTTGACGAGGTGGACACCGGTGTTTCCGGCCGGGCGGCGCAGCGCGTTGCGGAGAAGCTGCATCAGGTGTCGCTGAGCAAGCAGGTCCTGTGCGTGACCCATCTGCCGCAGATCGCGGCGCTTGCCGATACCCACTTGCTCATCGCCAAGGGGGAGCGCGACGGGCGGACCTTTACGACTGTGGAGCCGCTTGATCTGGATGGCAGAAAGGCAGAGCTGGCGCGCATCATCGGCGGTGCGAACATCACTGAAACGACGCTGAAAAGCGCAGAGGAAATGCTGCAAAGAGAATAGGACGGTAACAGCCAAGGAAACTTGCCTGTTACTTTGCTTTCTGCAATATTTCTTGACAATCTATGAAAAATAAAATATAATATAACTAGTTTTAAATTCAGTAAAAAAGGGGATAACGATGTTTGGCAACAAAATAAAGAAGGTAGTTTTTTCAAAGGAATACACCATTGAGAGCCTGTTTGAAGCAATCAAGGACAAGCCGTTTACGGCCGGCCAGCCGATGCTCGTCAAGCACGCCTTTATGTACGTGATCGTATTTCCGGAGCTGGATCGTCAGAATCAGGTCTGGATCATGCCGCGTGGCAAGCTGACAAAGAAGTTCACTGTCCAGAAGCAGGAGATGGCAGGGTTCGGCAATCAGATGGCTAACGCCGCGATCGACAGTGCAACGCATGGCGTGTTCGGGATGGGCCGCATGGTCGGCAGCAATAGCAAGCGCTGTCAGGAGCTTGTCGAGATCACAGCGGAAGAGCTTCAGAAGCTCGGGTTGTAACAAGTAAGTGGGAAGCCTTTGGCTTCCCACTCAGACTGTCAAAAAACCTATCCAGCCGAAAGTTTCGGAGGGAAGAATAGTGTGAAAGGGAACCGTCAGGGTTCCCTTTCGCGTTCAATAACCCGCCGCAGCGATCAAAATTGCAAAATAATACTACAAATATTGATTTTGCAATTTTGTAGGCAGCTTGTCAAAAAAGTCCAAAAGGACTTTTTTGACAAGCTGAAGTGGGAAGCCTTTGGCTTCCCACTTGCGCTTTATAGTCCGCGTTGTTTCAAATCTGCGACAAGCTGCACGTAGAACTCCCGGACGTCGAAGCCGGGGATGTTTTCCCGGTTCAGGTCGATCACGTCGCCGTGGGAGATGCCGCGCTTGCCGGATGGGGTCAGATAGGTGCAGTCTTCGCCCCAGACAAAGGAGGACTCCGCCACCAGACCGTCATTCGGGCCGTCAAAGTACTTTGCCAGACGGTAAGTGAAATTCAGCGGAAATTTGCCGCCGGAGGGGCGGCGAAGCACAGAACCTACGCTCCAGCAGAGAATTCCGTCGGGCGCGGGATGTGCACGGTCAAACGCCTGACAGCGGGCGGCGGTGAGATCGCGGACGGCGGCCAGAAAATCAGGCTTCTGGTCGCCAAGGCAGTGGGCGGCGGCGTTATAGGCTCTGGCAATGCCAGCCTGTGTTCGTTCGGGGACTTTTTCAAGCAGATAGTCGGCAAACCCGCAGCCGCGGTGCGGCGTGTTGATCGTCGTGATGGACGCAATGTGCTCCGGATGCAGGGCGGCGGCCGCGCGGATGTCCAGCCCTCCCTTGGAATGTGCGATCACATTGACCTTTTCGCAGCCGGTTTTGGCGCAGACTTCCTCGATCCGTTTCAGAAGCTCCGCAGCGCTGGCCTGCACGGCGGCGGCAGACTGATGCTCACCATAGAAAACCTGCGCGCCGTTTTTCTCCAGTTCGGCCGGAATCCGTCCCCAATAGGGCGGAAACTTGAAATCGCGGAAGAACACGCCGTGCACCAACAGCAGGGGATAGCGCGTGGCGCAGATGTGCTCTTCGTGACGCTGTGCGTCCAGCCGGTTTTTAGCATCTTCAAATTCTACCTCATCGCTGACGATCCGCGTAATTTTAACGAGCTGAATCAGGTTCAGAATGGGCACAATGCCGCAAAGCAGACCAACCATGCGGTGCCAAATTCCGAGTTGAACGGAGGCACAGTAGACGCACAGCATTCCGTTCCAGAAAAGAATCGCTTCCGCGATGGAGCAGACCAGCAGGCTGAGTCCCATGGTTTTCCAACCGAAGCGGCAAAGCAAAAAAATATGAACGGCAATGTCCGCCGGAAGCGACCAGAAAAATGTACGCAGGCAGATCACGCCGTGCCGGCAGACGCGCAGATGGTGTGCGCTGAGCTTCCGCGCTGCGGCCAGCGGCAGAACGTTTGCCGCGATCAGAAGCGCCGTCCAGCAGAGCCATGCCCACCACGGTAGGCGATCCAGAAGGAAATACGCGTTGGAAAGCATAGCATAGAAAAGCGTATAGATGCATTGGAAGAGCATGCCTTCGCCTCCTTTTTGGCTATGATACCATATTTTTTGCCGGAATACAAGAAACCTCGCAGAGGGAGCCCCCCTCTGCGAGGTTTTCGTAGACGTGTTACTGATGCACAACGGTGCCGGACTCGCCCTTGACAGCCTTGCCCGCATTTTCCAGCGAGGCAATGATGGCGGTGCCGCCGGTTTTGGCAAAGGAGATGGCAGCCTTGACCTTCGGGAGCATGGAGCCGGGGGCAAAGTGGCCCTCTTCGCAGTACTTTTCCGCGTCGGCGACGCTCATTTCGTCGAGGCTCTGCTGATTCGGCTTGCCCCAGTTGATGCAGACGCGGTCGACCGCAGTCAGGATGACCAATGCGTCCGCATGAACCAGCTCTGCCAGCTTGGCAGAGGCAAAGTCCTTGTCGATGACGGCGGGGGTGCCGTAGAGCTTTCCGTTCTTGCGCACGACGGGGATGCCGCCGCCGCCGACGGTGATGACGACGCAGCCGTCCTTGATCAGCGCGTTGACGGTGTTCTTCTCAATGACATCGATGGGCTTCGGGGAGGGGACGACCTGACGGTAGCCGCGGCCGGCGTCCTCGACCATGGTGTAGCCCTTCTCCTTCGCAATGCGCTCGGCGGTCTCCTTGTCGTAGAATGCGCCGACGGGCTTGGTCGGATTCTGGAACGCGGGGTCGTTTTCATCGACGAGTACCTGTGTGACGATCGTAGCGACATCCTTCTTCATGCCGCGGGCAGCCAGCTCGTTGCCGATGGCGTTCTGAAGATGATAGCCGATGTAGCCCTGGCTCATTGCGCCGCATTCCGGGAAGGGCATATCGGACTTGATGGCCTTTGCCTCGGCGGCGGTGGCCATGCCAAGATTGATCATGCCGACCTGCGGGCCGTTGCCGTGAGCGATGATGACCTCGTTGCCCTGCTCGATCAGGTCAACGATGGGCTTGGCGGTTTCGGTGACGAGCGCAAGCTGCTCGTAAGGAGTGTTGCCCAGTGCGTTGCCGCCCAGAGCAATGACGATTCTTTTACCCATTTTATTCTACCTCTTTATTGCGGAGTCCCGGTAGGGAGTTCCAAAAATTACGGGGTGGGGCAGGCCCCACCCCGTCGGATCGAAATCAGAACATTTTGCGCTTGTTGTCGGAAGCGTCGAGCGCCATCAGGGTGCCGACGGGATCCTTCACCTGGGACATGAAGATCATGGCCGCGATGATGTAGGGCTTGAAGGATGCCTGCTTGTACAGAGGCACGAGGTAACGGTCGAACACGGAGTTGTCCACTTCGCCCTCGGGGCAGCTCAGGCCGCTGATGTCGGCGGGCAGGCAGTGCAGATACAGCGCCTTGCCGTCCTTGGTCAGCTTCATCATCTCTTCGGAGCAGGTCCAGTCCTTGTGCTCGGCGTTCTGCG
>OLRV01001055.1_pt1 | contig 24580 bp, 26 predicted proteins | sample 1672421 | NCBI WGS metagenome assembly OLRV01 (sample SAMEA3136684, study PRJEB25190) | human gut metagenome | biome: human gut; feature: human-associated habitat; material: faeces | place: Austria | collected 2013
GGGCTTTGCCCCATCGCCCCACCAAAGGGCTTTCCGAGCGTTTACGGCGCCTGTTGGCGCATCGCCCTTTGGAAACCTTCGGGCCCAAATACTTAGTTTTGCTCTTAAAATATCGTTTTTGTTAGCTTGACAGCCTCCAAAGAAGAGGAGAAGCGAAATCAGCCCTTGACGGCGCCGGCCGTCACGCCGTCCATGAACTGCCTCTGCGCGAGGAAGAACACAACCAGCGACGGGATGATGGAAATCAGGGAAACGGCCATGACGCGGTTCCACGCAAAGCCGGTATCCGCGTCCATGCTCATGCGCACAAACAGCGTCGCCGGATAACGCGCCGGGCTGTTGACGTAGAGCAGCGGCCCCATGAAGTCGTTGCTCGACCACATGAACTGGAACAGACCCGCGGAGACCATCGCCGGCCAGAGCATCGGCACGAGCACGAGCACCAGCGTCTGCATGATGTTGCATCCGTCGATCTTCGCCGCCTCATCCAGCTCGCGCGGGATATTGCGCATGAACTGAATCAGCATGTAGACGAAATACGTCTCCTGCGCGAACAGCGTCGGCACGATCAGCGCGAGGTAATACGGCGAATCGACCCAGCCGAACTGGCGGTACATCAGGAATTGCGGGATGTTGAGCACCACCTGCGGCAGGAACAGCGTCGCCATCAGCACCGCGAACAGGAAGTTGCGCCCGCGGAAGCGGAAGCGGCCGAAGCCGTAAGCCGTGATCGTCGAGGAAACGACGGTGAAGATCACCTTCGGGATCACGTATTTATAGGTGTTCAGCATGGCCTGCCAGATGTTGATATCGCCGCCGTAGTTGTTCATCGCGGCCTTGTAGCCTTCCATCGTCGGTCTGGTCGGGATGAGGCTCAGGGTCGAGAAGATCTCGTTGTTGTCCTTAAACGTGGCGCTGATCATCCACAGCAGCGGATAGACCATGAACACGCCCACGCCGATGAGGATGACGTAGCGGATGGTGGTGCTCATCGTGTGCTGCACGCGCAGGCTCGCCTTGCTGAACGCCAGCCGGTAGAGCACGATGAAGAGAATCAGGCCGCCGAGCAGGAAATAGAAATTCTTCATCTGCCCGATGGATTCGGCCAGCCCCGTTGCGCTGACCACGTCAACGGACGCGCCATAAAAGCCGAGGCCGAGCATCACGACGCTCAGGGCGAGAAAAACAATGCCAGTTGCGCTCATCGCTTAGCCCCTCCCATCGTCATCGGAATAGTAAACCCACTTCTTCTGGCTGACGAACGCGATGATGGTCAGGATCATCACGATCACGAACATGACCCACGCCATCGCGGAGGACATGCCCACCTTGTAATCCTTGAACGCCGTGTTGTACACGATCACGGAGATCAGCGTCGTCGCGTTGCGCGGGCCGCCGTTGGTGATGATGTACGGGCCGTTGAACTCCTGGAACGCCTGCACGAGCTGCGTCACCAGGTTGTAGAAGATCACCGGGGAGATCAGCGGAATGGTGATGGAGAGGAACTGGCGGCCCTTGGTCGCGCCGTCGATGCTGGCCGCCTCGTAGAGATCCTCCGGCACGCCCTTGAGCGCCGCAAGGAACAGCACCATCGCCGAGCCGAACTGCCACACGCGCAGCAGGCAGATGATGAACAGCGCCCAGTTTTTATCCGCCAGGAAGTTGATGGATTCAAAGCCCAGCATGGTCAGAATCGTGTTCACCACGCCGTCGTTCTTGAACAGCGCTTTCCAGAGCACCGCGATGGCGACCGAGCCGCCCAGAATGGAGGGCACATAGTACGCCGTGCGGAAAAGCCCCACGCCCTTGATCTTGAAATTGAGGATGTAGGCGATGAACAGCGCGAAAATCAGCTTCAGCGGAACGGTCATAAACGCATAGGTGAAGGTCACCTTCAGCGCCTTGACGTTCTTCGCCTTGGTAAATGCGTCGATGTAATTCTGGAAACCGACGACATTCTGCACGCCCCTAAACAGATCGTAATCCGTGAAGCTGTACACCAGCGAGGATACGAACGGATAGAGCTTAAAGATGCAGAAGCCAATCAGCCACGGCAGGATCAGGACGAAGCCCATGTAGCCCTGCTCCAGCTTGCTCAGCCCGCGCCGCTTTCTGAGGTCTTGGCGCGCGGCGGAAGATCCCTTCGTCATCGGGTCTCCCCCTTTCCTTCTTGATTGAACGAATCGGAGCGGCTTAACCTCCGCCAAGCCGCCCCGATGATCTCATTTTGGAAATTACTTGGCCAGCACTTCGGTGATACCCTCGTAGAGCACCTCGGCGGCTTCCTCGATGGAGTAATCCTTGTAGGAGAGGCCGTCCATCGCGTCATAGTACACGCCGTCGCTGTTCTTGAGCGCGCTGCTCTCGAACTTCGGGTCCAGCTTGTTGGAGCACCAGTCGAGCACCTTCGCGTTCGCCTCGGCGACCTTCGCGTTGAGCAGGCCCTCCTGCGCGCAGAGCACGTTGGCCTTCTTGCTCAGCGGGATGCCGCGCTGGCTGTTCATCAGCTTCGCGCCCTCGTCGCTGTTGAGCAGGAACTCGATGAGCTGAGCCGCCGCCTGCTTGTCCGCTGCGGTGTTGGCGATGGCAAACGCCAGAGAAACCTTGGTGAAGCCGCCGTGGTATTCGCCCATGTCGGCGAAGTAATTGCCGACGATGAACTCCTGACCCTCGCTCAGCGACTTTTCAAACTTGCTCGCGGAGGAATCCCACTCAAAGATGCCGGCGTACTTGCCTTCCATCCACTTGGGGTTCTTGTCCAGGCTATCCGCGCCGTCGCCGGTCAGGGTTTCGGCGCTGGGGATCACGTGGTTGTCTTCCAGCGTCTGGATGAACTCAAGACCCTTGGCGATTTCCTCGGTGGTGTAGTTGAGCTGGCCGTCGGCAACCCAATCCTTGCCGTAAACGCTCTCCAGATAGTAGACCATCAGGATCATCTTGTCGTAAGCGCCCAGCGCCAGCGGATAGTAGTCGTCGCCCAGCTTCTCGGCGAAGATCGGGCCGGCGGCCATCAGCTCTTCCAGCGTGATCGGGGTCGCAAGGCCGGCCTTCTCAAAGGTGGTCTTGTTCCAGTAGAAGATACGGCCGGTCATCGCCACCGGGATGGCCAGAAGCTTGCCGTCGATGGTGCACTGGGCAAGTGCCTTCTCGTCGAACTGGGACAGATCGATGATGTCCGCGACCTGATTGAGATCGTAGAACTTGCTGCTGCCGTCCGCGTTGGTGAAGGAGTACAGCCAGTTCCAGTTGATCTGGTTCACGTCGAAGGCGGAATCAGAGGCGAAATACTGGCTCATCTTGTCTTCCCAGCCGCTCCACGCGCTGTAGGTGCACTGCACGTCAATGCCGGTCGCGGCCTTGAAAGCCTCGACGGCCTGCTGGGTCGCTTCGTGGCGGGCGTCGCCGCCCCACCAAGAGAAGGTCAGGGAGCCTTCGGCCAACGCGCAAACGGCGGTCAGCGCCAGCGCCAGCGTCAGCAGGCATGCGATCATCTTTTTCATCACAAATTCGCTCTCCTTTTAATCTATCTTGCCGGTTTTTCCGGCGCCAAGGGGCTTGCCTGCCCCTTTCAGCCAGCCACGAAACACAACGGGTTTTCTGTTAAAAGCTGTTCCCTCTGTGCATGTTCATTATAATTTTTTGGTCAAGTTGTGTCAAGTGCATAAAATGGAAATCAATCTCTTGTGCGAAACTTTGTGAGGTTAAGCGATTAACCCGCCCTTTGCCTTTGTTAAGCTATGCGTTAAACCTCCAGCGCGCAGCAGGCCATCAGGAAGGGTGCGGTGCCCTTCGTGTCCCCGCTGCACACGGTTTCATGGACATAGTAGCCGTAGCTGCCGTCGCGATACGGCTCGCCGCCCAGCCCCGCCACCTTGCAGATGCGCGTCAGTTCAGGGTAGCCGTCCGCCGCCGTGACGACGTTTTGCGCCCAGAGCGCGTCCATGCTCTCCCGCGCGGCGGCCTCCTCCTTCGCGCCGCACAGGCCGAGCGCCTTGCCCTTCGCCAGCCCATAGATGAACATCGCCGAGCAGGAGGATTCCGCGTAGTTCTCCGCGCTCTCCGGCCTGTCCATCACCTGATGCCAGAGCTTGTCCGTGCCGCGCGCGGCCATCACCGCATGCAGCAGCGACTTCATCTGCAGGCTCAGGCGCGCATAGGCCGGGTGACTTTCCGGCAGCACGGCCAGAACGTCCGCGTGCGCCATCACAAACCAGCCCATCGCGCGCCCCCAGACGTGCGGGGAAAGCCCCGTCTGCGGATCAGCCCACCTCTGCGCCCTCGCGCTGTCCCACGCATGGGCGTGCAGGCCGCTTTCAAGGCGCGTCTTGTCAAAGATCAGCGTCATCTGCTTCGCCGCCAGATCCGCCCACTGCATCTCGCCGAAGGTCACGGCAAATTCCGTCAGAAACGGGCAGGCCATGTATATGCCGTCCAGCCACATCTGCTGGGGGTAGAGCTTTTTGTGCCAGAAGCCGCCCTCCGCCGTCGTCGGCTGACCCTTGATCTGCTCGATGAGGCGGCGGCAGGCCTTTTCATACTTCGCCTCGCCCGTCGCCTTGAACAGCCGCAGCGCCGTGCGCCCCATGCAGATCATATCCAGATTGTATTTGTCCGGCTCATAGGTCAGAATCTCGCCGTCCGCGGTCACGTATTGATCGACGTTCGCCTTGGCCGCGTCGTAAAAGCGGCGGTCGCCCGTCGCCGCGTAAACATCCAGCCACGCCTTGGTGATGATCCCCCGCTCGTAGCACCAGTGGTCGTTATACTCCTGCTCGCGCGCGAGCGTCCCTTCGCCCGCCCAAACGGTCTTCTCGTAGCTCATCGTATTCCCCCCTTATTCCACGTCGTGCAGCGTCACGGTTTCTCCGCGCGCGCCGACGATGCGCAGGTCGGTCAGATGCAAGCCGCGCACATGCTCGGCCGTCAGCCCCGCCAGCGTCACGGGCTGCTGCACCGCGTTCATCACCGGGAAGCTCGGCGCATCCTCGGTCAGGTGAATCTGCGTGTTCACGATGCTGATATCCTCCAGCGGCGCTTCCGGCAGGCCGTAGAGGCAGGCGGCCGCGCTCTTCGCGTTCGTCACCACGATGTCGGCCATGCGGATGCGGCGCATGTGCGGCGTTCTCTCGGTCACAGGCTGGGCGTTCGGGTCGGATACGATGGGCAGCTTGCCATCCTTGCCGCAGAAATACATCAGGTTGACGACCAGCGGGCAGAGCACGTCGTTCATCACGACGCCCGTAACGCTCACATCCTCCACCGCGCCGCCGCGCCCGCGCCGGCTCTTGATGCGGATGCCGCGATCCGTGCCGTCAAACACGCATCCGGCGATGGACACGCGGCGGATGCCGCCGCTCATCTCGCTCCCCAGCACAACGCCGCCGTGGCCGTGCACCATCGTGCAGCCGGTGATGGCGATGTTTTCGCAGGGCACGTTTTCCAGCGCGTCCTCCGTGCCCGCCTTGACCGCGATGCAGTCGTCGCCCACGTCGATGTGGCAGCCCGTGATGCGCACATTGCGGCAGCTCTCCGGGTCGATGCCGTCCGTGTTTGGCGAATCAAACGGGTTGACGATCGTCAGCTTGTCGATCGTCACATCCTCGCAGCGCACGGGATGGATCGTCCAGCTCGGGCTGTTGCGGACGACGAAATCGCTCATGCGCACGCGGGTGCAATCCTCAAAGCAGACCGCGCAGGGGCGCGCGGCGGAAAGCGTCTTCGCGCGAAAGGCCGTCCACCACTTTTGGCCCTGTCCTTCCAGCGTGCCCAGACCCGTCAGCGCCACGTTGACCTCGTTTTTCGCGTAAACCAGCGGCCGGTGGCAGGGCTGCTCATAGCCCTCCCAGCGGATGTTCACGACGGGATATGCGTCAAAATCATCGACGAAGCGCAGCACGGCGCCCGCTTCCAGATGCAGTTCGACGTTGCTGCGCAGAACGAGGCTCGCCGTCTCATACTCGCCCGCGGGCACGCTCACGCGCCCGCCGCCCTGCGCGGCCGCCGCGTCAATCGCGTGCTGAATCGCGTCGCCGCAAAACGCCCCGCGCTTCGCGCCGAAATCCAGAATGTTCATCAGCCCAGATCCTCCCCGTTCTCGATGGCGGTGATCTGGTCGATGCGGCGCTGATGGCGGCCGCCCTCAAACTCGCCCGCGAGGAAGCTCTTTGCAATCATGCGTCCCAGCTCCGTGCCGACCACGCGCGCGCCGAGGGCGAGCATGTTCGCGTCGTTGTGGACGCGGCTCATCTCCGCGGAGTAGCAGTCCGAACAGGCGCAGCAGCGGATTCCCTTCACCTTGTTGGCGGCGATGGAAATGCCGATGCCCGTGCCACAGCACAGAATACCGCGCTCGCACTCGCCGCTCACGACGGCCTTGGCCGCCCGCTGGGCGAACACCGCGTAGTCGCAGCTATCTCCGGTATATGTGCCATAGTCGTGGTAAGGCAGATGCATCTCCTCCAGCAGCGCGATGATCTCCTTCTTCAGCGGCAGACCGGCGTGGTCGCTTCCCAGTGCAATCATGTAAAATACCTCCTGCAACAAATGCTCAAATTTTTTTCTCTCTCAGTCGATGAAATCCTCGGGGCGGAGCGGTTCGCGCCTGCCGTCGCCCGCTTCCTCCTGCGCCTCGTGCTCCGCCGTGTGATCCACAAACGTCAGGTTGCGCAGGTCTTCCCGGCTGACGACGGTGTTCGTGCCCATGCACGCCCGGCAGCGGTACAAACATTCCGGGCAGACGCAGCCGAAGTCGATGCCCTCCGATTGAATCATATACGTTCCGCATTGCGGACATCCGCATCTCATGGTCAATGGCCTCCTTGTTCCGCATCGGGCAGCATGAAGTGCGCGCCGCAGCGGGAGAGGATCTCGCGATCCTCCTCCCCCGTGGAAAGCCGCCTGAATTCATAGCCGTTTTCGCGGAAATACGCGACCAGCTCCGGCAGAATCCGCCGCGTTCTGGTCTTGCCCTCGTGCATCAGCAGAATCACCACGTCCTTGCCGTGCGCCTGCCCCAGCGTGTATTCCAGCATCTCCCTGTCGCTGGAAAACGAATACTGCGCGTCGCCGGTCATCATGTTCCAGTCAAACCAGGCGTAGCCCGCGTCCCGCACCTTCGCCTTGATGCGCGCCTTGTAGCTCGAGCTCCCGCCGGGAAAGCGGAACAGATCGGTCGAAAACCCCGGCTCGATCTCCTCGCTCATCATCCTGTTGAAGCGCCCGATGTCGCGAAGGACAAAGTCCTCGTCCTTCTTGATCGCCCCGGCCGCGTGCCCCATCGTGTGGCAGCCGACCGCGTGACCCGCCTGCACGATCTGCCTGGCGTATTCCGGAAAGGCGCGCACGCCCAACCCCACCAGAAAGAACGTCGCCGGCACATCCAGTGCCTCCAGCGCGTCCAGCAGCTCGGGCGTGTCCTTTTTGGGGCCGTCGTCAAAGGTGAGGTAGACCACGCGCCGCGCGTCCGCCTGTTCCGCCGTGGCCGCGCACGGCAGCGCCATGCACAGCAGGAGCAGCAGCGCAACCCCTCGTTTCAGCATCTTTCTTTCCCCTCTCACAGGAGTTTTTTGTGCGTAAATCTGCGCCGTTCCGCCGCGAAATCGCCGACGATATCCCCGTGTCCGCGCAGAATGTACTTGTAGGAGCAGAGTCCCTCCAGCCCCATCGGGCCGCGCGCGTGAATCTTGCCGGTGGAAATGCCGACCTCCGCGCCGAAGCCGTAGCGATAGCCGTCGGCAAAGCGCGTCGAGCAGTTCTGATACACCCCGGCGGAATCCACCAGCGCGAAGAATTTTCCGGCCGCCGCCTCGTCGCGGGTGATGATGCAATCCGTGTGGTGGGAGCCGTGCCTGTTGATGAAGGCGATCGCCTCTTCGATGGAATCCACCGTGTGAACGGCCATCGTCAGCGCCAGATACTCGCGCCCCCAGTCGCTCTCGTCCCCCGCCTCGCTGGCAACGCCCGCGGCGTAGAGCGCAGCGCGGGCGCGGCTGTCCGCGCGCAGGGTCACGCCTGCCTCCGTCAGCGCCCGCGCAATCACGGGCAGGGCGTTGGCGAGCTGGGCGCTGTGCACCAGCAGCATTTCCGCCGCGTTGCAGGCGGCGGGATACTGCGTCTTGGCGTCGGTAACGATGCGCGCGGCCATCTGCGCGTCGCAGTCCGCGTCCACATAGATGTGGCACACGCCGTCGCTGTGCCCCAGCACCGGAATGTTGCTGTTTTCCATGATGTAGCGCACAAAGGCGTTGGAGCCGCGCGGAATGATGAGGTCGATGTCCTCATCCATTTTGAGCATGACGGAGACGTCCTCGCGCGTGGTCAGCAGGCCGCACCAGCCGTCCGGCATCCCCGTCGCGACGCTCGCGTCGCGCAGGATATCGAACAGCGCCTCGTTGGTGCGCATCGCCTCGCGCCCGCCCTTGAGCAGCACCGCGTTGCCGCTCTTGAGGCACAGGCCGCCGATCTGGATCAGCGCGTCCGGCCGCGATTCAAAGATCACGCCGATCACGCCGATGGGACAGCTGATGCGCGAGAGCACCAGCCCATCGGCCAGCTCGGTGCGCAGCTGCTCCCGCCCGATGGGATCCTCCATCGCGGCAAGCTGCTCAAGCCCCGCGCAGACGTCTTCCAGCTTGTGCGCGTCGAATTTGAGCCGCTTGAGCGCGGGCGCGGCCAGCCCTTCCTTCTCGGCCTGCCGCATGTCGATTTCGTTCGCCTTGAAGACCATGTTCGCCTTGGCGCGCAGCGCGGCGGCCACCGCCAGCAGCGCGCTGCTGCGCGCCTTGCCCGGCGCTGCGGCCAGCGCGAAGCTCGCCTGTTTGGCGGCATGCGCCGCCTCGGCGGCGGGGATTTCCGTTTTATTCTTCATAGAGCGCCTCTTTCACGGTCTGCTGCATCGCCGCCGTGTCGGCGCGCAGCGGTTCTTCGCTCGTCTGCTGTGCCTGCGTCGGCAGGGCAAGCTCGCTGCGGTCGTCCCCGCTCTTGACGGCGGAGGCCAGCGTGACGGCGGTCATCGCGTTCAGGTTCGTATCCAGCGCGCCGAGCAGCTTGGTGCCCAGCCCGAGCATGCTGCCCAAATCGCCGCTGTTGACCCCCTCGTAGAGCATCTGCATCAGCAGCTCATAGCCCCGGCTTCGGGCGGGGTCGTCGCCCTCAAGGCGCAGGCGGACATAGGCCAGCGCTTCCTCGCCGGTCAGATCGTTCCAGCCGAGATCCAGCCCCATCGCGGCCGCCTCCCGCTCGTCCAGCTCCATGCTCACCGTGTCAATCGCGTCCACCAGCTGGGGCAGGTTGGTCACGTCCAGCGCGACGTAGGTGCCGATATTCAGCCCCAGCAGCGTGTTGATCGTGCGTTCGGCCAGCATGCCCCGGCATTTCTGCGCGCCCAGCGCGTAAACATCGGCCAGCCGCGTTTCGCCGACTTCCGGAACATCCACCATCAGCCTGCAATCCACGCGCATCATCACCGAGCGCCCCGTGCGGCTGTTGATGGAAGCGACCATCATCGTATCGGTCGTCTCGCCGTCCTGCAGGAGCACGAGAATGTTGGCGACGTTCTTATCCAGCCCGGCGGCCATGTTCACGTCGCGCTTGGTAACGGTAATATCCGCCGCGGCCACGGCGGCTGTCAGCGTCATCCATGCAAAAAAGAACGCTGCAAAAAGACGAATGGGTTTCATGTTTCGCCCCTCCCTCGGTGTGTATCTGCGTTTTTCGTTTATTTCTTCTTAAAAATGAACAGCTTCGAGAACACATAGTTCAAAATGATGACCACGATGTTCACCAGCAGCTTCATCGCCAGATCGTTGAGATGCAGCACCTCCACCAGCAGGAACATCAGCACCGTCTCCATGCCCAGCGACACAAGCCGCATCGCAAAGAAGCTGCCCGCCTCGCGCAGCAGCGCGCCCGTGTCGGCGCAGTGCGTCTTGAACACAAAGAGCTTGTTGGCGACATAGCCGAACGCCACCGCGATCACCCACGCGACCCACGTTCCGGCCATGACGCTCAGCCCCGCCGTGCGCGTCGCCAGGAAATAGGCGACGTAGTTCACCAGCGTCGTCGCCACGCCCACAAGCAGATAGCTGACCAGTTCGGTGTTTTCCCAGAGCTTCAGGCAGGCCTCGCCCAGCTTCGGGGAGAGCTTGCCGATCAGGCGGATGACGGCGCGCGCAAGCCAGTCGATGCCTTTCCAAATTGTCTTCATGGTGGATTTTCTCTTCTTTCTGTGTTTTTTCAGATGAGCGCATTTTCGTTCGTTATTATAACACGACCATCTATCCGGGTCAATTCCCGCGAGGCGCGCGCCTCTTTTCTCCAAAATGAAGCGATTGATCGCTCAACCTGACGCGTCTCCTGCAAATTGCGCGGCAAAAAAAGTCGCGCCGCGCGCCGTCCCCCTCGTTTTTGCATCCCCGGCCGCACAGCCCTGCGTCCATTTTTTGTCCGCACAAATTTCCCGCCGCTCTTCCCTTTTGGCGTGCCATCCCTTATAATAACAGAAAACGAACACCGCTAAGGAGGCAAATCCATGGATAACCCGATCGTATCTTGGCTGTTTGAAACCGACGCCGTGCGCGTCTGCCCCGAAGGTCAGCCGTTCTGGTATACGTCCGGCAAGCTCGGCCCGTTCTACATCAACACGCAGTTCCTCTACGGCAGCGAAGCCGCGGCCAACGCGCTGCTTTCCGTCATCGAGGAGGCCTGCGCGGGCGACAAGCTGGCGTTCTACGGCAAGGTTTACGGCGAAATTGAAAAGCAGCTTGCCGCCTGCCCGATCTATCATCAGCTCATCGACCTGATGTGCGAGGCCGCGCGCAGCATGGATGTGGATTTCGTCTCCGGCGGCGAGCGCCGTGATTTCTTCTTCTCCATGCCGGTCGCGCGCCGTCTGGGGCTGGGTCATCTTTCCATCTTCAAGGATCTTTCCTGCGTCTATACCGATGCGGACGGCGCGAGCATGCCCGCCGATCAGGCCGGTCTTTCCGGCAAGCGCAGCGTGCATATCGCCGATCTGGTGACGGTCGCTTCCTCCTACATCCGCGCGTGGATTCCCGCCGTGGAGGCGCTGGGCGCGAAGATCGCCTATTCGCTGGCGGTCGTGGATCGCGATCAGGGCGGCAGCAAAATCCTTGCCGACGCGGGCTGTCCGCTGACGACGCTGGTGGTCATCAAGCCCGAGCTGTTTGAAACCGCGCGCAAGCTCGGCCGCATCAGCGACAAGCAGCTCGCCCTCGTCCTGCATTTCATCGAAGACCCGGATGCGTTCATGCGCAGCTTCCTGCTGGCGCACCCGAACTTCCTCGCCGATGAAATCGCCAAGGGCGGCAAGAGCGCCCAGCGCGCGCAGCTCTGCATCGCCAGCGGCTTTGCGCCCGAGGAAGCCCTGCCTAAAGCCTGATGCGCGTTTCGCTTCTCCCGCTCGATCCGCCGCCGTCCCTGCGCTTTTTCATCCGTGCGGACGGTCTTCACGCGGGCGGGATCACGGTGCACTCCGTTTCCGGCGCGCGCTTTTCCTACGGCATCGCCGTTTCAGGGGCGATGCGCAGGCGCGGCGTCGCCTCGTCGGCGCTCCCGCTGCTCTTTGCCGCCATGAAGGCGCGCGGCTTTGCCGTCTGCGCCGTGCAGATTGCGCCGGATAACGCGGCCTCGCTCGCGCTGCACCGAAGGCTGGGCTTTGCCGAAACCGGGCGGAGCGCCGCCGCCGTGACCATGGAAAAAACGCTGTAATATCATAAGGGGGACGCTCCGTTTGCCGAGCGTCCCCCTTGCTTTATGCCGTTTTTTTGCCGTCGGCTTTGCGTAAAACGGTTTGACCCGCCGTTTACCTGCCGCGCTTTCCCGCGTCGTCCACGCCGTAGCGGCCGAGATCCCAATAGAACTCCGTCTCAAACGGCGTATCGCGCATGGTGCGGATGAACTGGGTCGCCATCGTCTTGCCCGCGATCAGGTGGTCGCACCGGGCGAGGATGGCAATGGAGGCGAAGTAATACAGCCCGTTCAGCTTTCTGTCCACGCCGCGCTCGGCGAATCCCTCCGCGACGGACTGCCCCTGCACCGCCGTCAGCCGCGGGCACTCGACATAGACGAGCTTCCCGCCGTATTTCGCCTTCAGCGCGGCGAGAATCGCCTCGTCCTCCGTCGCGACGAAGATCTTATCGACCGGGTGCGCCGCCAGCGTCTCGTCCGTCTTCTCGATGATCTGCGCGACGGTCGGCTGAATCTGGTGCTTATACGGGCGTTTGGTGAAATAATCCGTCCCGCGGCAGAGCAGGCCGAGCGTCCGCTCCCCCGGCGCGATCAGCTCGCGAAAGCGCGCGTCCACAAACGCCGCGGCCTCGTCGCTGGGCACGAAATAACGGTCGTAAATCGCCTTGATCCGGTCGAAATACTTCTCTCGATTCTCGCCGTAAACCCAATCAACGATCCTCGTCGCCTCGCGGTATGCCTTTTTCTGCGCCCGCGTGAAATCATACGGGCAATCGAGCCGGTTGACGATATACAGCTCTCTGGCGCGGTAACCTTCCTCCACACCGATGCCTGCGGGCTGCCTGTAAAAGTATTCGTAGGCGTTGACCTTGCCCAGCAGCTCGTCCTCCAGATAGAGGTTTTCGACGTTCTGCATGTCGATCACCGGGATATAGCCCATGCGCTGCGCAAAATCCACCCAGCGCAGAAACGCCAGCAGGTTGCAGAAAATGCCCGTCCCGCGCATCGTGATGCCGGAGATCATCAGCACCGGGCGGTTCGGCCCGGAATCGCTCGGCCTTCGGAGCGGGTCGAGCTGCGCGCGCAGCTTGAGGTAATAGCGCTTCTGCACCGCGGACGGGCGGTTGACGATGCGGTTCTTCACGCGCCGAAAACCCTTGCGAACGTATTCCATAGCGACCTCTCTTTACCACGTCGCGCAGAAGCCCGTCACATACCAATCGTCCTTTTGAAGGGTGTACTGACAGTTTTCCTGCGTGATTTCATCCGTCGGCACGACGGACATGTTTCGATACGGCTGCTTCGGGTTCGCATCGTAGCGATAGTTCAGGCGGCGCACGGTCGAGTTCAAATTGCCCTCGATCGTCGTCAGCTCGTACAGCCCGCCGCCCAGCGCCTTGACGCTCTCCACAATCGCGACATGCGTATACGGCGTGGATTGGCGCACGCCGTAAATCACCAGATACCCCGGCTTAGGCGCCGCGCCCTGCGTGCCGTCCAGCCAGCGGCCGTGTTCCTCAAAGGCGAGGCGCACGTTGCCCACGCGCCCCTCCATCGCGGAGATGCAGTCGCCCGGCTGCACCTCGGTATCCTGCCGATAGCGGACGAGCTGCAAGCCGCTGTGATATGCGCAGTAAAGCTGGAACACCGAGCACCAGCCGATTTCGCGCTTATCGTGGTAATACCACTGGGTGTATTCGTTGCACTTGGGCAGGCGCGCCCCGCCGTTTTTCTCAAATTCGGCGCGCGCAAAGCGCACGAAGTTGCGCGCCGCCAGCGGCATATCCTCCGGGAAGGTCAAGCCGTAATCCTCCAATTCGCCTTCCGCCTGCGTCGCGATCGCTTCCGGCGGAACGGCCATCTTCACCGGCGCGGTATCCGCCAGCGCCCCGGCCGCCGTCATCATCAAAACCCAAAACAGCAAAATCCATTTTTTCATTGCAACAGCCTTTTAATCTTCCAAAATCACCGAAATCTCGCCGTCGAGCGGGAGCGCCTTTTCCTCGCCGTTCTCCGTGACGCAGACCGTCCAGCCCCGCTGCGCCGTCCGGATCGTATAGCGGGCGCGGCTCGGGGAAACGCGCTCGCTGGTCAGGTCAAACGAAGCGTCGCCGATGCGCAGGTTTTCCAGCTTCCAGCCTTCCCAGCCGATCGGCGTATGCGGACGCCACGCCACCGCCTTGCGCCCCGCGTCGGGCTTCACGCCGAACAGACATTCAAACGCCGGGCGGATCATCCCCTCCGCCGCGCGCGCCTGAAGCAGCACGCCCGGCGCGGCGTCCTCGGTGCGCACAGAACCGGGCAGACCCGGCGCGGCGGAAGCGGCCATCTGCTCCATGCAGACGATCACCTGCTCGACATGCTCATGCTCGCCGTGCCAGCGTGCGCGCTCGGCCAGCGTCGCGTTCGGCGCGATTTCGCCCTGCTCCGGCTCGGCCGGGAGCTTGTCAAGCAGCGCCAGCGTTGCCGCGTCGTCCGCGCCCGTCAGCTTCAAAACATACGCATGGCCGGCGAGCGCCGCGCGCACCTGCGCCAGCATGTCCTCCTGCACATCCTCAAAGCTCCGCGTGCTGCGGCGCAGATAGTTGACGCACAGCCCGGTCATCGGCAGCATGTCCGCCGCAAACGCCCGGTCGCCCGACCAGAGCAGCGTGTGGTGCACCAGCGCGACAAACTGCGCGCTCTCGCGCTCGCCGCCCGCCTGCAAGACCCGGCCGGAGAGCGACACGCTGCGCGCCACGCGGCCGGGTGCCAGCTGCGCCTGCGCGCTCACATCGACGAGCGTGCGCAGCATCTCCTGCACACGCGCCGCACCGCCCAGCGGCAGCAGCGCCTCCATCGCCTTCGCCCAGCCCTCGCCATACAGCGCGGGGTTTTCCGGCAGCTCGCAGCACAGCGCGCATCCGCCGCGCGGCAGGGTGCGGAGCATCCAGTCGGCGTAGAGCTTCGCCCAGTTGACGCACTGCTCCAGCGCGGCGTCGGGCAGTGTCGCGTCGCTCAGCGCCTTCATCGCCTCAATGCGCGCACGCTTTTCTTCCAGCATCGTCTCGGCCTGCCCGCGCAGGAGCGCCAGCGCCTCCTCGGCCTTGGAGCGGGAGGGATAGCCGCCCGCGATGTACAGCCGCATGGTCGCCTGCGCGTTCGCGGCGAGGCGCAGGCGGTAGAACAGGCGGCCGTTCACGCCCTTGCCCTGCGTGTTGCCAAAGCCGTAGACGCTCTGCGGCAGGTCGGCCTGAAGCACGCGGCAGCCCGTCTGCGCGCCCCAGACGGCGTGCCACGGGTTGCGGCTGTCGCGGGCAAAGAACGCCTGCTCCTGCTCGTCGTATTCGCCGACGTCGCGGCCAAGCTCCGCGCCGTCCTCGCCGCGCGCGGCGGCGGCGGTCAGGATATCGGTGCGCACGGTGAAGGACACTTCGGCCATGCGCGGCGCGTTCTTGAGGTTTTCAATCGTCAGCTCGATCACACAGCCGCTCACACCGTCGGGAATGAACTGGCGGCGAACGACGTGCAGCCGCTCCTTCTGCATGCGGTAATGAAACGCGGTGACGACCGGGTGGATTTCACAGGCGTCGGCCTGCGTCAGCGGCACGTCGTCAACGGCCAGAAAAAAGCCATCGCAGATCTTCTTTTCTCCGGCCCAAAGGCCGCCCATTTCGCCCGGAACGGCGTAGCCCATATCCGGAAAAAGGCCGTTCTGCGCGCCGATGAGCACGGCGGCGCTGCCCGCGGTGACGACCGGCGCATCCAGACGGTCATAACGATAAACCTTGTAATCGCTGCGCATGTGAGCTCCTCCTTTTATCCCTTGACAACCGCTGCAACGGTTTTAAGAATCAATTTGATATCCGCAAGCGGGGAAATTTCCCGCAGATATTTCATGTTCAGCTCAATTTTATCGGGCATGATCTGCTCGATATACATCTTTTCGGGGTCTTCCGCCCCGGCGAGCAGATCATTTTCGTTTCGGTAGGCAATCGAGGCGTAATCCGTGATGCCTGGGCGCACCAGGAGCACCTGCCGCTGATACGGCGTGTAGAGCCTGACGTATCGCTCCACCTCCGGGCGCGGGCCGACGAAGCTCATCTGCCCCGCGAGGACGTTGAGGAGCTGCGCCAGCTCGTCCAGCTTGGTCTTGCGCAGAATCGCGCCGACGCGGGTGATGCGTCTGTCGCGCCCGACGGTGATCGCCAGCCCCTTCTTGTCCGCATCCGTCACCATCGAGCGGAATTTGAAAATGCGAAACGGCTTGCCGCCCCTGCCGATGCGCACCTGCCGATAAAACACCGGGCCGGGGTCGTCGATGACCACCGCCAGCGCGATGAGCAGCAGCAGCGGCCAGAGCACCGCCAGCGCCGCCGCCGAGAGGACAATATCCATGGCGCGCTTGGCGATAAGCTGCGGCCTTCGCCGCGCCAGCACCTCGGCGATATCCATCCGTTCTTCTTTCTTTTGCATGGTCGCTCCTCGTCTTTCGTCATACCCGGTCAAACACGTAGGTGAACAGGAAGCACATCGCAAACGCCATCCGGCGCTGCATCAAAAACAGCTTCACGCCGAGCTGCGCCGGAAAATCGCTCGGTTTCACGTCGTCAAACAGCGCGGCGATATCCGGCCTGTTCATATATGCCTTCGCACGGCGCACGCGCTCCCAAAATGCGTAGGGCGTTCCGGGGTAGCAGAAATTGCGCACGGTGCCGACGGCCATCTTGCGGCGGCGGATCTTCATCCGGCGCATGCACTCCGGGCTGTCCGCCAAAAGCGCCTCCAGCGCGTCGTTGGATTTTTCGTAGCTCTCCGGCACGTGAAAGCTGAAATGCTTGGTCACGCTGCCGCTGTGAAAGCGATAGTGGTAATACGCTCTGTCCACCGCGACAGCGCATCTCGCGTCCTTCATGCAGGCGACGATGAACAGCAGATCCTCCGCGTATCGGATATCCGGGCGGAAGCGGTGGCTGCCGATTGCCTCGCGCCGAAACAGGTTGCGCGGCGTGTAGCCGGAAAGCGGCAGCTCGTCGCTGTCCGTCGGCCGGGAGAGCATGGCCGGGATCAGCGTCCGGCCGATCTCCTCGCGGCTGAACACCGTGCCGTCGTCAAAGCCCAGCGGCACATCCTCCCGCGCCTCGCCCCTGTCCTTAAACACCCGGCAGAAGGCGACGTCCGCCCCGGCTTCCTCCGCCGCGCGCAGGAGCGTCTCGTACATCTGCGGCTCCGCCCAGTCGTCGCCGTCGCAAAAGCCGATGTAATCGCCCCGCGCCGCGTCCAGCCCCGCGTTGCGCGCCGCCGATACGCCCTGATTTTCCTCAAACGCGATCACACGGATTCGGCTGTCCAGCGGCTCCACCCTGCGCAGAATCGCCAGAGAGTTATCCGGGCTGCCGTCGCAGACGAAGATCAGCTCGATATCCCGCAGCGTCTGCGCGCGCAGAGACGAGATGCACGTCGGCAGAAACGCTTCCGTCCCATAGACCGGGACGATGACCGAAACCTTCGGATTCATGGACATTCTCCTTTATGCAGCGCAAATCGGGGCGGGCTTATTCCGCGCGCCAGAGCGGCGCCTGAACCAGAAAATACGCGCAGCCGATCACCGAGAACGGCGCGTAGACCGATTCGAACATGCCCACCAGAATGAACACCGTGCAGAACGCCAGCGGCGTCGCGGCGTAGGGACTCTCCTTCCGGTGCGCCCAGTAATACCGCAGGGCGCGGATGAACGCGAGCGCCGTGTAAGCGACCAGCAGCAGGCCGGCGATGAAGCCGTTGTTGTAGGCCACGCCGAAAAACGCATTGTGCGCGTTGTAGTGGCGGTCGCCCGCGCCGTCCTTGGCGACCCATTCCCAGATCACGCTGTCCTTATGGCCGTTCCACGTCAGGTTTTCCAGAATGGTCGTCCAGATTCCCCAGCGGTCGCTGGTCAGGTCGTCCATGCTGATCGTCCTGTCCTCCGGCTTGGGCACGGTGATCGGGTTGCCGTATGTCTCGTGGTTGTACACGGCGAGGTTGTAATCCTCCACCGCCGCCTCATACATCTTGTCCTTCGTGATCTTCACGCCCGCCGCGCCGCAGAGCACGATGAACGCAGCCACCAGCGCCAGCAGCCGCGCCGGGTGCTTCGCCGTGCCCGCGATGATCGCCGAAACCAGAATCACCATCACGCCTGCGAACGCCAGCAGCCCCGAGCGCGAGAGCGTCGCCAGCAGCGTCGCCGCCGCCCAGACGCCCAGCAGCAGATACGCGGCCGCCGCCTTCATCCGCTTCTCCACAAAGCTCGCGTAGGCCAGCAGCAGCGCCGCCGTCGCCATCACGATGCAGCACATCGACAGGCAGTTCGCGTCATAAAAGACGCCCTTGTAGCCCGGATAGGCGAAGCTCAGCGGCACGGCCGCATACGACCACGCCAGAAACGGCAGCACCGCGAACACCGCGCCGCGCAGGATGGAGCGGAACGTCGAATCGTCGTCGCGCGAAACGAAGACGGAAAACACGATCGGGTAGCAGATCAGAAGCGGCACGCTTTCCGGCAGCCAATCCTCGTAAAACAGGCCGGAAACCACCATCATCCCGTGCAGCGCAAACCAAAGCCCCGCCATGCCCTTGTGGAAGTGCACGCGCGTCTTTTGTCCGGGGGTGCGCGCCGTCAGCGTCACAAACGCCAGCAGGATCATGCCGAAGAGCACGAAGATCATCCAGCGCATCGGGAATTTCCGCTGCGTGAACAGCGAGCAATAGCCGATCAGCGCGAAGATCGCCGCCGTCAGCAGCCGCGAATCAAAAATCTCGTTGAAAATGCCCGTCACCCTGTCGTACAGGTTGAGCATCCCCGTTCCGTCAATGCCCTGCTTGCGCATGTTCTTTCCTCCAATGCTCCATGGCCTCGCGGTAAACCCCCGCGGTGATTTCGGCGTTGTGCGCCCATGTCAGCTCGCGCGCGTCGCGCATGCCCCGCGCGCGCAGCGCCTCGTATGCCTCGGGATGGGCGAACACGGCGCGCATGACGCGCTCCACCGCGTCCGTGTCCCCGGCGGGCACGAGAAAGCCGTTTTCGCCGTCCGTAATGGTGTCGGCGATGCCCTCGTTTTCCGCGCCGACGGCGATGCAGCCCGCCGCCATCGCCTCGATGTAGACGATGCCGTAGCCCTCGCCCCAGCTCGGCAGAACGAACAGGTCGCTCTGCGCCATCCGCCGCAGAACCTCTTCGTGCGGCAGGCCGCCGGTCAGCGTCACGCGGCCTTCCAGATGCAGCTCGGCGATTCGCGCCCGGAGCGCATGCTCCATTTCGCCGATGCCCACGATGGTCAGCGTCGCGTCGCCGTATTCATCCGCCAGACGCGCGAACGCCTCCAGCGTTTTATCCATGCATTTCCGCGCCTTGAGCGTGCCGACGGAGATCACCGCGCGCGGCCTTGGCGCCTCGTTTTCCGGCACCAGCGAGAGATCCACGCCGTTTTGCACGACGCGGCTGATCCGCCCCTCCCCGCGATACGGCGCGACGCGCGAAAGCAGCAGGCTCGACACCGCCATCAGCGCATCGACGCGCCGCGCGGTTTCGACATTGCGCTTCCACGGCGTTTGGCCGGGGATGAAGTAGTGAAACACGTCCGTCCCGTGCACGGTCAGCGCCACGGGCAGGCCGAGCGCCCGCCCCAGCAGCCGCCCCGCGTGCCCCTCGCGGGGGAGCATGTGCGCGTGAAGGAGATCAAACGGCTTCTGCGCATGCAGCGCTTTGGCAATCGGCAGCGCCGCGCGGTACATCGGCCATCCGCCGAGCCATCGTTCGCCCGCGTTGCCCAGCGTCAGGCAGCGCGGAAAATACACGGGAACGCCGTCGATGACCGCTTTCTTCGGCGTTCGTCTGTCCGTCTCATACAGCGCGGGGCGGAGCGCCTTCATCATCGGCATCGTGCCGACGCAGGAGATCACCGTCACGTCATGCCCCTGTGCCCGCAGCGCCTTCGCCTGCTCATGCACATAAAAGCAATACGGCGAATTATCCGCCAGACGGTGAATCATCATCAATATCCGCATGCGGCCACCTCCTCTTCCTCAGTCAGCTTCGCTGACAGCTCCCTCGAAGAGGGAGCTCCCGATACAATTCCATCCACATGCCCGCGATCCGCGGCCACGCATACCGCCTCGCGCCCTCTATGCATCGCTTTGAGCGCTCCGCATAGCCCTGCATGACGCGCCCGAGCGCCTGCGCCTGCGCCCGCACGTCGCCGCACGGCACGGCATAGCCGACCTCGCCCTCGGGAAACTGGCCGTCAAACCCCTGCCTCTTCGTATACAGCACGGGCACGCCCTGGCTCATGGCCTCCAGATAGACCATGCCGAACGTCTCCGCCGAGGATGGCACGAGCAGCACGTCGCAATCCGCATAAAACGCCTTCATCGCGTCTATGCCCGATATGCGCCCCAGATAGCGATCCTGTGGGCGCATCGCCGCGCAGAATGTTTCCTTCAGCGCCCCGTCTCCGCAGGCCGCCACGGCATACCCCGCCTCGTGCGCCGCGTTCAGCGCGTCAAGCGGGCGCTTCCGCTCGTTCATCCGCCCCGCAAAGCCCACGCGCACGGGCGTATGCGCCGCCGTTCGGGGCGCGCCGTCCAGCCACGCGGGATCAAGGCCGTTGGGGATGACGCGCAGCTTGTCCGCCAGCGCATCCCGCGCCGCGCCCGTAAACCAGCCGAGCACCTTCTCCTTCGCCGCGCCGCCGAGGCAGACGACCCGCGCCGCGCCGCCGAGAATCCGCCGCGCCATCGGCCGCAGGTGCGGCTCGTACTTCCAGATGGCCTCGATGTCGCTGTATCGCAGCGTGACGGCATACGGCAGGCCGTGCTTCTTGGCCAGACGCGCCGCAATCGAGCCGTCGGTGAACAGCGTATGCGCGTGAATCAGCGTCACGCCCGCCATGTCGATCTGCCTTTCAATCGCCGGAACGCTTCTCTGCGCCTTGCGGAAGAAAAACAGCGCGTCGCTTTGCCTGACCGTCATCGCGCGGATGGTCTTCACCCCGCGCGGCTCATTTTTGCCCAGATCCGCCGCGCGCTTTTCCGGCACGAACACCACCTGCTCAAGCCCCTGCGCGGCCAGCGCCTCAAACAACTGCGGAAAGACGGTTGAACCGGCGAGGTTGCAGCAGATATGCAGCACCGTCACCGCCCGTCACCCGCCTTTTTCTTTTCCTTCTCCGCCCTGACGAATTTCGGCAGCGCCGCAATGCCGCACAGCGAGCCGAAGCCATAAGCGAAATGGAACGCCGGATAGAGGATGATTTCAACCGGCAGGAATTTCCAGCCCTTCTCCTTGGCGATGGTGTAGGAATAGAAGAAATCCAGCAGCAGATACGCGCCCCATTCCAGCGCCAGCAGCCCGCCGAAGAGCATGCTTTTCGTCAGCAGCGTCAGCAGCACGAGGAGAATCGTCGAGAGCACGAACGCCAGCGGCACAAAGTGGCGAACGCCCATCGAACCGGGAACGAGCGTCATCGTGATGACGTTCCATTTGCCGTTCATGTAGCCCATTTTCATAATGCCGCGCATCGTGTCCCGGCAGTAATACTGCACGCGGATGTTGTGGTTGAGGTAGATTTTTCCGCCGTTTTTGCGGATGCGGAAATTCAGCTCGTTATCCTGATTGCGGGTCATGCGCTCGTCAAAGCCGCCGATGCGGTCAAACAGCGCCCGCTTGAAGCAGCCGAAGGGGACGGTATCCACATAGCCGTCCTCCGTCGTCAGGCGGTAGGTCGCGTTGCCCACGCCCAGCGGCGTCTTGAGCATTTCCGCGATGGCCTCGCCCATAAAGCCGCGCCCATGCGTTTCAAACACGCCGCCCGCGTTGTCGCAGTCCTTCGTGAGCAGCGTCTCCACGGACAGACGGATATAGTCCGCCGGATACTCCGCGTGCGCGTCCAGCCGCACGATCACCGGCGCGCTGCTGTGCGCAATACCGATGTTCATGGCGTAGGGCACGGTGCGGTTCGGATTATCCAGCACCACAATCTGCGGATGCTCCTTCTGCATGGCATGCAGCAGCTCGACCGTTCGATCCTCCGAACGGCCGTCCACAAAAATCACTTCCATCTGATCCGCGGGGTAATCCTGCGAAAAAATGGAATCCACACACGCGGCGATGTATCGTTCCTCGTTGCGCACGGGCAAAATCACCGAAATGAAAGGCAGCTGCATGCTTATCTCCCAACTTCCTGACAAAAAATCACAAAGGTATCGTCTGATTATAACACAAAGACGATGAGAAAGAAAGACGAACGCAGATTCCTTGTAAAAAATTGAAATTCAGGGTTGACAACCCCCGCCGCTCTATGCTATACTATCTTTCGTTCCGAGTGACTTGGTCTGTTGGCTCAGTTGGTAGAGCACATCGTTCACATCGATGGGGTCACTGGTTCGAGTCCAGTACAGACCACCACACGCCTGGCAAGCTTGCTTGCCAGGTTTTTTCTTACCCCTACTGCCATGTTTGAAAGGATGTGAACCTCATGGCGAAATTCGTCTCTCGTGAAAAGCTCAGTAAGAAGGCACACAAAGAGCTGGACAATCAGAAGCGCGCCGTTTGGGCTTTCTCCCCCACGACTAAAAAGGTCGAAAGCAAAAAACTTTACAACCGCAGGAAAAGCGCTCACGCCTGGAAGAGTGACTTCGGCGTAAGCGCTTTTTGTTTGGTATGAATTATTCTACGATGAAGCCCTTCGCATTCAGCGCTGCCATGAGCGCCTCGTTCGCCGGGCCGGATACCATGCCTGTCTTGCTGACCGTATATCAAACACATTTTCAAGATTGCGGTAAAGGTCGATTCATTCAAACGCAGAATTATGTAGAGAGAGTGTTTTTCATGAGTGTGAAATTACTTGCAGTAAAATGCCCGGAGTGTGGTGCATACTTGGACGTCGAAGAAAATCGTCGTCAGCTCTACTGCTCCTTCTGTGGGGCCAAGGTGATAATCAGTAACGATAATGAGTATATCTATAGAAAGGTCGATGAAGCAAGGATCGTAGAGGCCGAAGTTAAAGAAAGAATCAGGTTGAAGGAACTGGAAGTTGAAGCGACAAAACGTGCGCAGTATGAGCCTCTGCGCAAAGTGTTGACTTGTCTGTGGATTGCTTCAATTATAATTGTTGCAGGTATATGCTTATACTTGGCGTTTTTCTCCGATGATGCGTTGGGAGGGCTTTCTGCCTTTAATTGCTTGTTCTGGATTGGAGGTCCTGTTGTTGGAGGCGGTGCTTACCTGCTCTTCAAAGTATTACCCGAAAAGTACAAATGAATCATGAATGGAGAAACGTTATGAAGTGTCATCAGTGCGGTGCTGATTTGCAGGACAATGCGTTGTTTTGTCGGGAATGCGGGGCGAGACAGGAGAAACGCGAAGTTCGATTCTGTCGCGAATGCGGCGCTAAGATTACTTCGGGGGCAAAGTTTTGCGATAATTGCGGGGCCAAAATCCTACAACAAACCTCTTTAGAAAATAGGTCTGTCAGCATTTGTACTCAAGTACATGAGTCCACTGAGGGTATCCCAGCAAAGAATACTTCAGCAACAAAAAGGGAGAAGACAGCTAAAACTGAAAAGATAAACCCGTATGTATTGACTATCATCATTGTGGTATTGGTTGTTGCTATTGCTATGTTCTGGCTGCAAAACAAGCGGAAGGCAGATAATTCGGTAGATACAGCAGCATCTCTGGTGCCGGTTATTCAAGAAAGTGAGCACACCATTACAAAAGGAAGACAGTATGCTTTCATGAGCGACGAGTGGAATGTGTATGTTGCCGTGGCAATATCGGATTCTATTGTGAAAATCGAGCATTGGGACAAAACGCTTTCATCCAGTTTCAGTGTCGGATATAAAGAGGATTTGGGGACTTATCAAATCAACGATTCCAGCGCTGGATTTGGCTGGCTTGACGAAGGACATACGGCTTTTGTTTTATCATTCCGAGACAAGGAAAACAGCAGAGTACGAAAAGAAGCTGTGCGTGTGTTTACGCTCTGCATCAATGATAGTAAAAAGAATAAAGGCACGGCTTACGATAAGCGAATCAGATGCTTCACCTATGGTTGCGATGATTGGCATAAGTATCGAGCTATTCCGCTAAATGAGCACCTGATAAAAATAGAGTGTTGGTATAGAAGCATGTCCTTTGGTGATTATGGCTTTGGGTGGACATGGTGTATTATCGATACCAATAATAATGACCAAGGATTTCAGTGGACAGATGATGAGCATACATCATTTACCCTAACAACGCATGACCCTCAAAATAGCTACTATTGGAAGACCGACACATTTGTGGTTTTTGAACTTGAAAATCCAGGATATTCATACGAAAGCGTTTTTGATTTCATGAATAGATAAGGCGAGACTACTATCCTCATAAGAGAGAATTCCACTCGGATGGGCGGCGCTCTCATTCGTATCAGCCTTTATTCCATTTCACATAGTAAAGGGTGCCGCCAGTGTTGAGGTAATCCTGCTCGGATACGATGATGGCGTCGATCTCCTGGGTGGCTAATTCCACTCTGAGCCCCTCAGCGCGCTTCCTGCTGAAAAAGGTCTTGCAATAATTGTACATGATCATGGCCTCAGTTTTCTTCGTTCGATTGTGAGCTGACTTTACCATAGTCCCCGTGGAAAGACAAGCGGACACAGGTTTTTAAGGTGAATAAAAAACTTTGGAGACATCGCAGGTCAGGATTATCTATTGCACCGGATGGAACAACGTGGTATAATGCTATTAGAAAAACATGGCTCGCTTTTGACGTGGTTGGTTTCCGCCAATCTGTTTATGTACACTGGCCAGCATGCTAGAGCACATCGTTCACATCGATGGGGTCACTGGTTCGAGTCCAGTACAGACCAC
>OLRV01001057.1_pt1 | contig 24567 bp, 16 predicted proteins | sample 1672421 | NCBI WGS metagenome assembly OLRV01 (sample SAMEA3136684, study PRJEB25190) | human gut metagenome | biome: human gut; feature: human-associated habitat; material: faeces | place: Austria | collected 2013
CTGGTAAATCTTTGGAAGAAATAGAACGTTATTGGATGGAAAAATAATTGACCTTATTTAAATTATAAATTATGGAATTTAAACAATTAGCAAAGCAATACAAAAGTGAGCTTTTCGATAGTGTACTCCCTTTTTGGTTATCTCATTCGCAAGATCTTGAATGGGGCGGTTACTATACTTGTCTGAATCGTGATGGTGAAGTATTTGATACGGATAAATTCATCTGGTTACAAGGCCGCCAAGTTTGGATGTTTTCAATGCTTTACAATAAAGTGGAAAAACGTAAAGAATGGCTTGATTGTGCGATTCAAGGAGGTGAATTCTTGAAAAAATATGGGCATGATGGTAACTATAATTGGTATTTTTCTTTAGATCGGAATGGGAATCCTTTGGTGGAGCCTTATAATATTTTCTCCTACACTTTTGCTACAATGGCTTTTGGACAACTAAGTCTGGCTACTGGCAACCAGGAATATGCAGATATTGCCAAAAGAACTTTTAACATTGTATTATCGAAAGTGGGTAACCCTAAAGGTAAATGGAATAAACTTCATTTGGGAACTCGTAATCTAAAGGGGTTTGCTCTGCCAATGATTCTTTGTAATCTGTCTTTAGAAATCGAACATCTTTTGAGTGAGAATTTTTTAATGGAGACAATCGATACTTGCATTCATGAAGTGATGGAAGTTTTTTATCGTCCGGAATTAGGGGGGATTATTGTGGAAAATGTTCTTACTGATGGAAAACTTTCTGATTCGTTTGAAGGACGTCAGGTTACTCCTGGGCATGATATTGAAGCCATGTGGTTTATTATGGATTTAGGTAAGCGCTTAAATCGTCCTGAGTTGGTTAAAAAAGCCAAGGATATTACCTTGACGATGGCCGAATATGGTTGGGACAAAGAATATGGTGGTATTTTTTATTTTATGGACCGCAAGGGATTCCCTCCACAGCAGCTGGAGTGGGATCAGAAGTTGTGGTGGGTTCATATCGAGACATTGATTTCCATGTTGAAAGGTTATCAGTTGACTGGTGATGAAAAATGCTTGGAATGGTTTGAAAAAGTGCATGATTATACTTGGAGTCATTTCAAAGATTCTGAATATCCGGAATGGTTTGGATATTTGAATCGTAGGGGAGAAGTATTATTACCATTGAAAGGTGGTAAATGGAAAGGATGTTTTCATGTGCCAAGAGGATTGTACCAATGTTGGCAAGTTTTAGAAGACCTAAGTAAAAAGTGATGATATATTGGAATTATTAATTAAACTAATGAGCTTATGAAAAACAATTTGAGACATGAAAGGATGGTGAAAAAAACTGTAACAATCCTTTTCTGTGGATTATTTTGCATTGGTGGTATTAATGCTTATGCAGATACGCCACTAAACAAAGCGCTTGATGTCCAGCAGCAGGACAAGAAGGTGGTAAAAGGAACTATTTTAGATGAAATGGGAGAACCTATTCCTGGAGCTAACATCGTAGTGAAAGGAACTACAGCCGGAACAATCTCTAATTCGGATGGATTTTTTAGTTTAGCTTTACCCAATCAAGATGCTACTTTAATCATTTCTTTTATTGGCTATAAAAATGTTGTTATACAAGTGGGGGAGAAATCTGATTTACGTATTACAATGGAGCCTGAAGCAGAACAATTGAATGAGGTTGTGGTGACAGCTTTAGGTATAAAGCGCGAGAAGAAAGCATTGGGATATGCTATGCAGGAAGTGAAGACGGATGCTTTGATAGAGAACAAATCTATTAGTGTTGCTAACATGCTGCAAGGTAAAATAGCTGGTGTGCAAATTGCTCAATCTGGTACGGGGATGGGAGGGTCAACCCGTATTATTATGCGTGGCCTAAATTCTCTTAGCGGTAATAACCAACCTTTGTGGGTGGTGGATGGTGTGCCCATTAATGATGGAGTTCAGGAAGCTGCCAATGAGTATGGTGGTGTGGATAGATATGGAGCTGCCTCGCAAATTAATCCGGAAGATATAGAGAGTATTTCTGTATTGAAAGGAGCAAATGCTGCAGCACTGTATGGTTCCAGAGCTCAGAGTGGTGCAATTATTGTAACTACTAAAAAAGGTAAACAAGGGCAACCTTTGGAAATAGAATATAATGGTAATTTTGAGTTTAGTTCCGTTTATAATACTTATGACTATCAGAATATTTATGGCCAGGGTTCTGGAGGTAATTTTAGTACTGCAGCCAGAGGAAGTTGGGGGCCTAAAATGGAAGGGCAGATGGTAACCAACTGGCGTAATGCAATATATGGTGATACTAATTATGGTGATTATGCTTTACTGCCTCAGGAAGATTACATAAAAGCATTTTACGATACCGGTGTTCAGTATTCCAATACAGTAACAGCTTCTGCAGGAAGTGAAAACCTTACGGGTAGATTTTCATTTACAGATTCGAGAAATGATGGTATTACTCCGAATCACTCTATAAACCGTCAATATTATGATTTGAATACTGAATTCAAGAATAAATTTTTAACCATTGGGGCCAAGATAAATTTTATGCGGGAGAAGGTAAACAATGCTCCTGCCCAAGGTGAATATGGTACAATGACACAGCTTGTTAATTTGCCTCGTGGTATTCGTTTGTCAGATCTGAGTACAAATATTATTAACAGTAATAATAAGGTCATTAACTGGTCAGGGCCAGCAGAAAATTATAGTAATCCTTATGGATTAATTATGCCTGAAAATGGAAATACCAATCAACGCAATCGTTTGTTGGGACAAATTCGTGCATCTCTTCGTATTACTGACTATTTAAATTTGACGGGACGCATTGGTATGGATTGGTATAATGATAAGAGAAAAGTCTATGCCATATATTTGAGTGATGGCTCTAATGCAACTTCCCAATATGCTCATGTCCAATCTACTAATCAAGAGTTCAATGCTGATTTGATGCTGAATTTTAATAAAACATTAGGAGATTTTTCTGTAACGGCCAATTTGGGTACTGCTATTTATAATACAACTTATGAGGGGTTGGTTGGGGATGCAGGTAATTTCCAAATACCAGGATTTATTTATATGGGGAATGGAGAAAGAAGGTTGGCTTCTGAGAGTTATTCAAAAAAGGAGATTCAGTCTGTTTTTGGAAATGTAAGTGTTGGTTATAAAAGCATGGTATATGTAGATGTTACAGGACGTAATGACTGGTCTTCTACGCTTCCATCGTCTAATTGGTCCTACTTTTATCCTTCAGTAAGTTTGAGTGGCATTGTTTCGGAAATGGTGAAACTGCCAGAGTTTGTTGATTATTTGAAGGTACGTGGTTCTTGGGCTAAAGTAGGAAATGATACCAGTCCTTACAGATTGGACTATGTGTATAGTTCATTCAGCAGTATGGTTAATGGTGGTTCTGTTCTTGAAATGAAATTACCAGATACGTATCCGCTTCGCGATTTGAAACCGGAAGAGACAAATTCTTATGAAGTTGGATTTGACTTCCGTTTATTTAAAAATCGTTTTGGAATTGATTTTACTTATTACAATTCTTCAACTATAAATCAAATTTTGTCTATTAATATACCAGCAACTTCAGGATATACTTCGAAAATCATTAACGCTGGAAAGATGAAAAGTTATGGATATGAATTAATGATTTCTGCTACCCCTATACAGACGAAAACATGGAAATGGGATGTGAATTTAAATTGGGGATTGAACCGTACAGAATGTGTTGAATTAGACGAATCTGTGAAACGTTATACTCTGGGATCGACCCGTATTGCTTCGGTGGTTGTTGAAGAAGGTGGTAAGTTTGGAGACATTGTAGCAAATAACGCTTTTAAGCGTGATGCTAATGGGAATATTTTAGTTGATGACAATGGTTTTCCCATTAAAGAAACGGATAAGGTAATCGGTAATATGCTTCCTAAATGGACCGGTTCCATAGGTACTACTTTACAATGGAAGGATATTACATTCGGTGCTCTGATTGATGTACGTTATGGCGGAAACTTTATTTCTATGACAGATAATTATGCTTGTTATACCGGTAACTCACAAAGAACTCTGGAGGGACGTGATGGCATGGTAGTTAAAGGTATTGTCGAGTCTACGGGACATGAAAACACGAAACAGGTGACAGCTGAAGAATACTATGCTAACATTGGTGGTTCTACAGGTATTGCAGAAGCTTTTATGTATGATGGAACTTACGTAAAGATGCGTGAACTTTCATTAGGATGGAACTTGCCTAAATTGTGGTTAAGGAACACTCCGTTAAAGGCTGTAAAAGTATCTGCGGTGGCGCGGGATTTATTCTACTTCTACAAGGATGCTCCTGTAAATGCAGAATCTGCATTTTCCCGTGAAGATTATGCTCAAGCATTTGAGTTTGGTTCATTGCCTCCAACACGTTCGTTTGGTTTTTCATTAAATGTCAAATTCTAAAATTGGATAATTATGAAATTATATAATAAATTTTTAATAGGCTGTCTGGCATTAGGTGCACTCTCTGCGTGCACAGACAGATTTGAATCAATGAATACTGACCCGTCATCATTGGTAAATGTGAGTCCGGCATACATTTTACCCTTTGTTCAGGAAACTGGGGTTAATCTGGATGCTACCCCCTATCAGCGAGGCGATAATCTGCATTCACAAATGTATTGCCAATATTTCACAAATACTGTTCAAGGATGGACTTCTGATAGATATGGATATAATGATGGATGGGCTGAACCCGGATATTGGACTCCTTATTATACTACATTGAAGCATTTGAAAGAAGTAAAAGCGATGGCAGCGGAAACGCCATCATATACGAATTACTGTCAGATGGTAAGAATAACGGTAGCTTATGGAACAATAGGGATGACAGATACTTTTGGTGATATTCCATATTCTGAAGCTGGGCTTGGGGGCAGTTCTCCTAAATATGATGTACAAAAGAATATATATTATGATGTATTCAATGAATTGACGGAAGCTGTCGATATATTGAAGCAAAATCTTGCGGGTCAAGAACCTTGTGGAGAAAATAATGATTTGGTGTATGCCGGTAATATCCAGAAATGGATAAAATTTGCAAACTCACTTCGTTTACGTTACGCTTTGCGGCTTTCTTATATCGACCCGGATAAGGCAAAATCAGAAGGAGAGGCAGCTTTGCAATCAGGGGTAATGGAAAGTAATGATGATAATGCATATATGAGGATAACTGCTGCTGGTGGCTGGGGACATCCTCTTTATATGATATGTAACTGGAATTGCTTTACAATGAGTAAGACGATGGAGAATATTCTGAAAAAGTCCAGTACAGTAGCCGATCCTCGTATGCCTCTTTGGTTTGGACAGACGGTAGGGTATAAGAACAATCAGAAAGCGCCCAAGCCTTCGTTTAAAGGAGAGCAGTTTCAGGGTGTTCCTAGTGGGCGTACGGATGCAGAATTATTGGCTGCAGATGTTGATGGTTACATAGCAAATTCTCCGGATAATAATTCTTGTGTATATGGATTGAAAGCATTTCCAGACTGGAATGCCAATAGAATGGATGGTAACGCCCCGAGCAATACCGTAGTGCCATTACCATTTAAGGTAATGAACTATGCAGAAGTTTGCCAGTTGAAAGCCGAGGCTGCTTTACGCGGATGGAGTGGTGCTGGAGATATAAAGAACAATTATGAAAATGGTATTCGTGCTTCGTTGGCAGAAGAACGTGATGGAGTAGATGCCAGCTTATATAGCACAGATAATGATGAGATTTATCTTACTACGGGTAATGTTGCTTGGAGTAATACGGATTCAGATGAGAAAAAATTGGAGAAAATCATTACTCAGAAGTGGCTGGCTCTTTATCCTAATGGGATTGAAGCCTGGGCTGAATGTCGTCGAACTGGTTACCCCGTTTTAATGCCAATTTCTCAAAGTGATGATCCTGCTATCAATCCGGGCAATGGTGAATTCATTAAGAAGATACGTTATTGTGATGCAGAACGTCGTGATAATAAAGAAAATGCTACAGCATCTAGTTTAAACCAAGGACAAGGCGATGGCATGAATGTACGTGTCTGGTGGGATACCCAACGTTATAAATAATAATATATTCAAATGTTAACTTAACACACTCCCGGGAACTATCTTGAAGATGTAGAGTTGGAGAGATAGTTCCTTATTTACAGTTATGAATACCACAATGCATAAATACATATTTATATTTTTATCTCTAATCACTTCTGTTTGTTTGCAGGTTAATGCTGGAGATAGCCTATTTATAAAAGGCTCATTTATACAGCCTCATCTGGTTACACAATGGAATGATATCCGTTGGCAAGAAGAATTCAAGACTTTGAAGGAGGCTGGTTTGGAGTTCTTGATTTTTATGCATACGGTCCATACTTCTAAAGAAGGAAAAACGGAAGCGGTGTATCCTTCAAAACTTCCAGACATAAAAAGCGGAAGTGATGATTTGCTGGAGAACTGCTTACGTAATGCAAAACGAGCTGGATTTAAGGTTTTTGTAGGATTAAATTTTAATGAAGGCTGGTGGGATGTCGATTCTCTTACTCCAAAATGGATAATGGGACAGATGGAACTAGGGAATAAAGTTGCAGAAGAACTGATAAATTGCTATAAAGAAAGGTATTCTGATACGATGTATGGCTGGTATTGGGTTTGGGAGGTTGTCAATTCTTGTTGTAAAAAGCAATTTTATCTGGATTGTCTGATAGATGCACTTAATGTGAATTTGGATTTTCTTCATCAACATACGGAAGATATGCCTTTCTTGCTGTCTCCTTTCATGAATAGTGAGGCAGGCACCCCTGAAGAGTGTTCCCGTATGTGGCAGTATATATTATCAAAGGCCCATTTTAAGGACGGAGATATTTTTGCTCCTCAAGATTGTGTCGGAGCAGGTTGGCTTACCATTGATGTGGTAGCAGAATGGTTTAAGAGTTTGTCAAAGGCTATACCTTCTTTCCCTAAAATCCATTTTTGGGCAAATATCGAGATGTTCGACCAACGTTTCTGGACAGTTGCACCTTTGGGTCGTTTAAAGCTTCAGATGGATTTGCTGCGTCCCTATGTCTCCGGATTTATTTCATTTGCCTACAGCCACTATTATAGCCCTGCTTTGAAGAACCCCTTAATACATAATTCATATGTGGAATATGTACAGAAAGGGACTCTGCCTATTTGTGAATCTCCTTTGCCAGTCTCGAATTTAAGGATATATACTGATGAAAATAAAGATGAAGTGATTCTTGAATGGAAACCGGCGAAAGAAAAGAAGGGAGTGATGGGATATCATGTATATAGAGATGACGTTTTAATAGGTAATGTACAATATGACCATAACAATGTATGCAGATATAAATGGAATATTCAAGGGAAGCTTGGTACATATTCCGTAACTTCTTATGATATTTGTGGAACTGAATCAGAAAAGATAGCATTGTCTTTAGTTAAATGACATTTTATAGTATGAAGAAATATATACAATATTTGTTTTTTATAATTGTTCTGGGAGTCCATACCTGTGATTCTTTCGGAAAGGACATTTATGGAAAGGTTTTGTGTGAAGGCAAAGGATTGCCAGGAGTAGTTGTTACAGACGGCATTGATTGTACTTTGACCGATGGGCAGGGAGATTATATGCTTGAGAAGAAAAGAGATACCCGTTTTATCTATTTGACTGTTCCTGCTGGTTTTGTACCTGCTGCGGAACGGACCATTCCTTTATTTTTTCAAAAAGTGGATGTTTCCCGTAGCGAGTATAATTTTGAGCTAAAAAGAAACACCCGGAATGACGAGAAGCATTTGTTTTTGGTACAAGCGGATGTACAAATGACTTCTGAAAGGGATGTGAAGGCATATCCTCGTTTTTTGCAGGATATGCATCAGTTTGTCGAACCTTATTCAAAGGAGTGGGACGTTTTTGGAATAGATTGTGGTGATATTGTCGGTGATACTCCTTCGCTATATCCGTCCTACATCGATACGGTTGCTTCTTTAGGTTTTCCTGTTTATCGTACCATCGGTAATCATGATATGACTTATGGCGGACGTACTTTTGAATATTCATATCAGACTTTTGAAAATTATTTTGGTCCAACCTACTATTCTTTCAATAAAGGTAAAGCGCATTATATTGTGTTGAACAATAATTTTTATGTAAATCGCGATTATCAATATATAGGTTATATCAATGAACGTACTTTTGCATGGATGGAGCAAGACCTGAAATATGTACCCGAAGGGAGCCTTGTGTTTGTCATTGTCCATATCCCCACAAGCCTTACTCCGGAATTGAAGTGGAATACTTTGATACAAGATGAGACGAGCAATGCTTCCGGACTGTACGACCTGTTGAAAGGATATAATGCTCATATTATTTCCGGACATACGCATTTCAACTGGAATGTCTGTTTTAATGATAGTTTGATGGAGCATAATACGGCTGCCGTATGTGGTATCTGGTGGAAAGCTGATATTTGCATGGATGGCACTCCGGTCGGTTATGGGGTTTACGAGGTAGATGGGACGGATGTGAAATGGCGTTATAAGAGTGCCGGCTATCCTGATGATTATCAGTTTCGTACTTATCCCATAGGAAGTTGTGATGATTATCCGTTGGATATTATTGCTAATGTTTGGAACTGGGATTATTTGTGGAAGGTAGAGTGGTATGAGGATGGCAAGAGGAGGGGGGAAATGAGCCGTTTTACCGGATACGATCCTGAGGCTAAAGCTATTTGTGCGGACAAGGAGAGAGTTGAATACGACTGGATTAGTCCGGTAAAGACGGAGCATCTCTTCCGGGCTACTCCTAAAAAAGCCGGAGCACATATTGAAGTCCGGGTGACCGACCGCTTTGGTAGAGTTTATAAACAACGTGTCCAGTGATTCGTTGGAAATGATTTTTTTATGAGATATTGTCATTTATGGATACTTGTTTTCTGTGCAAGCTTGTGTGGTTTACCGGGGGCGAATGCGCAAAATACAAGCTGGACAGTTAAAGGAAGTGATGCTGCCGTACGATATGTAGGGCGTACCCAAGTGCAAGAAGATGGTTCAGTGACTTTTGACTGGGTAGGAACTTATCTGGAGACTCGTTTTGCGGGAGGAAAACTCTCTATAAGGTTATCCGAGACGGGGACGAGCTATTACAATGTTTTTGTCGACGGCAAACTGCATACGGTAGTGAAAGCTTGTGGCACAGATACTGTGATTGACTTCGTTTCTGGAGTAAGTCGTAGACTCCATAGCCTGCGCATACAGAAACGCACGGAGGGTGAATTCGGAAAGACCACTCTCTATCAGTTTCATTTGGCAGCTTCGGGCTATTTGCAGGAGGAGCCTGAAGTCCGGACCCGTCACATCGAGTTTGTAGGAAACTCTCTGACGTGTGGCTATGGTGCGGAGGGGAAAGACCGGAATGAACCGTTCAGATTGGAGACGGAAAACTGTAATCTTTCTTTCTCTACTATAATAGCACGTTATTTTGATGCAGATTACAGTCTGATTGCACATTCTGGCCGGGGGGCTGTCCGTAATTATGGTGATTCGGTACGTGTTTCGGCTATTACGATGAAGGATAAGATGCTCCAAACTTTTGACGAAGGTTCTGCTGAACAATGGAATTTCAAAGCATATCGTCCGGATTTGGTAGTCATTAATTTGGGAACTAACGATTTTTCTCTTGAACCGCAGCCGTATAGGAGTGAGTTTGTAAAGGCCTATACACAGATATTAAAACAATTACGCCAGCATTATGGGCAGATTCCCATTCTTTGTATCTATTGTTGCACTGTTCCTGCTCCAGTTTATACTTTCTACGAAGAGGCTGTTTCCGGGATGAATGATAGGAACATTTATTTGTTGAAACTAAAGGAAGGACTCTTCAATGAAGTGTTGGACTATGGAGCTGTCTGGCATCCCAATTATAGTGGGCAGCGTAAGATGGCTATGAATATCATTCCGTTTATTTCTACAGTCATGGGCTGGGAGCTACCGGAAAAGAAGGTTGAGTAGTATAATAATTTATTTTGATACAGCTTATGTTTATAAAGAGATTACTGATATTGTTTGCTGCATGTGAATTTGCAGTATATGTTCATGGTGAAGGGACGGCATCCTATTCGGTGGTCCCTCTGCCGCAAGAGATTAAGTTGAGTCAGGACAATCCCTTCCGGCTGGACGATAAGGTGGTTGTGGTCTATCCGGAAAGTAATCCGCAGCTAAGACGTAATGCGGAATTCTTGTCCGAATATATCGGGCAGTCTGTTGGCTTCGTACTGCCGGTAAAAGCAATGGCTGGAGGTGAGAAAGTGGAAAATGCTATTGTATTGGCATTGACCCCGCAGATAAGTAATAAGGAAGGCTATCAACTCTCTGTTTCGTCAAAAGGTATTCTGATAGAGGGGCAGACTGAAAAAGGTGTGTTTTATGGTATTCAGACTTTGAGGAAATCCATTCCTATAGGAATCGGTGAAAAGATGGCTCTGATGCCTACCGGTATCGTGAAAGACGAACCTCGTTTTGTGTATCGTGGTATGCATCTTGATGTGGCGCGCCATTTCTTCACTGTGGAGTTTGTCAAAAAGTATATAGATTTATTGGCATTGCACAATATGAATACTTTTCATTGGCATCTGACCGATGATCAGGGATGGCGTATTGAGATTAAGAAATATCCGAAACTTGTGGAAGTAGGGTCTGTCCGCAACCGTACTGTAATCGGTTATCTGGGAAGTGGTGAATACGATAATACGAGTTATGGTGGCTACTATACACAGGAACAAATAAAAGAAGTGGTCCGGTATGCTGAAGAACGCTATATAAATATCATTCCTGAGGTAGATTTACCCGGACACATGTTGGCGGCTTTGGCGGCTTATCCCGAGTTGGGGTGTACGGGAGGCCCTTATGAAGTATGTCCTGATTGGGGTGTTTTTGAGGATGTACTTTGCATAGGAAATGAGAAAACCATGCAGTTTCTGGAAGATGTGATGACCGAATTAATAGAAATATTCCCTTTCAAATACATTCACATTGGTGGAGACGAGGCTCCTCGTATACGTTGGAAAGAATGTCCTAAATGTCAGAGGCGTATCATTGCCGAAGGACTGAAAGCTGATGAAAAGCATAGTGCAGAGGACCGTCTGCAGAGTTACTGCATGCAGCGCATTGAAAAATTCTTGAATGCCCGTGGAAAGCAGATTATCGGTTGGGATGAGATTTTGGAGGGTGATGTGGCTCCTAATGCCACGGTTATGTCTTGGCGGAGCTCTGCCGGAGGAATTAAGGCAGCTAAAATGGGGCATAACGTAGTCATGGCTCCCAATACACATTGCTATTTTGACTTCTATCAGACCGGTGATACCGAAAACGAACCGTTGTCTATCGGTGGTTGCCTGACGGTTGAAAAAGTATATAGTCTTGAACCGACGGAGGCGCTCACGGCAGAGCAGGCTGAACATATACTCGGCGTACAAGCCAACCTTTGGACGGAATACATTTCATCTGCCGCACATGCGGAATATATGGTGCTGCCCCGTATGGCAGCATTGGCAGAAGTTCAGTGGACAAAACCAGAGAAGAAAGACTATGGTGATTTTACAAAACGGATTGTAAATTTGCTGGCTTTGTATCAAAGAAACGGGTGGAATTATGCCAAACATCTTTATGACATCAAGGCTGATTTCACACCGGATATTGAAAAAAAGGCCATGACAGTCACTTTAAGCACTATAGACAATGCTCCTATTTACTATACATTGGATGGAAAAGAACCATCAAAAACTTCAAGAAGGTATACTGTTCCCGTCTCGATTGACTCTTCTGCTGATTTTCGTGCTACAGTTATCCGTTCGGATAGTAAAAACAGCTGCATAAGGAAGACTATTTCCTTTAATAAAGCCACATTGCTTCCTGTTACATTGACGCAGGTGCAGCCGGCTCCCGATTACACTTTCGGAGGAGCTGCCACATTGGTGGACGGAATGGCGGGGAATGATAATTTCTCTACCGGTGCCTGGTTAGGCTTTTTAGGAGAAGATGTGACTGTACTTATTGACTTGAAGCAGCAGACTGAAATTAGCCGGTTAAGTATAAATGCCATGACCTATATGGATGCATGGATTATGGGCCCCGTTGGATTACAAGTCTTTATTTCGGATGACAATGAGCAGTTTGTGAATGTGGCAGATGAGGCATTTCCGGCAGAAGCGGATGTGAAGAAAAGGTGCATCGAAAAATATGACGTCACATTTGCACCTGTAAATGCACGTTATGTAAAGCTGGTAGTCAAGGGGAGTATGGCTTTGCCCAAGGGGCATGTAGGTGAAGGTAAAATGCCTTATTTGTTTATGGATGAGATTCAAATTGATTAGAAATATTTATATGCATGAGATGAAAAATTTTAGCGGTTCTATAGTTCTACTGCTCTTTTTGTTGTACTCAGGAGCAGGCCATTGCAAGGATGTGTCGGTAAAGCCAATCACCGGTACATGGATAAATCTGGCATATCAGGATGTACGTAATAAGTATACCAATCCTCGGTATTTTGACAATACAGATCCGGATTTGTGGGAACAAAAGATACGAGAGTTATCAGATATGGGGATGGAATACTTGGTTTTTATGGCAGTAGCCAATGAAGGAAAGGCATATTATCCTTCCAAACTGATGCCGTGGGTATATCCTGCAAATAGGAAAAGTCCGGTGGATGCCATTATGGATGCGGCAGCCCGATTAGGGATGAAAGTTTTTATGAGTACCGGATGGGCTAAAGATCAGGATGACAATTTGCGTGACCCGGTGGTAAAGCAGAGACAGTTGGACATGATGAAAGAATTGGCGTCGATATATGGAACGCATGAGGCGCTTTATGGATGGTATTTGCCGGTTGAGGATTGTCTGTGCCCGATATTTCCGGAGCATGCGGTGCTTGCCGTCAATGCTCTGACCAAGCAGGCGCGTGCATTGACACCGGATAAGAAAATTTTAATATCCCCTTATGGTATTGTGAACTCTGACCTTGATAGCTCGGAATACGAGAAGCAGTTAGCCAAGTTGAAAGTTGATATCATAGCATACCAGGATGAGATTGGATGTGTACGAGAGGATTTTCCTCTGGTCCGTTTAAAGGAAAACTGGAAGAAACTGCGTACTATTCATGATCGGTTGGATATAGCTTTATGGGCAAATTGTGAAACATTCACATGGGAAAATAGACTTAACGACCGTACTTCCGCTTTGATTCCGGCTGCCTATTCACGCTTACTTTCTCAGCAAGCAGCAGCATCGGCAGCGGGAGTGGAGAATATTGTTTCTTTCATGTTTTGTGGCATCATTGAGAATCCGATGTCATCTTTTCAGTTAGGACAACCTATTTGGTCCAATTGTGCTTTTCAGAACTATATGGATTGGAAGCGGGGTACGAGATATTGGAAATTGCTTGAAGCTTCTTTCCTTGATAAATTGGCTAATGGTGCGACACCTGAGATGATAAGGGACGAAAAGACTCCATCGGCATTATTGGATGGCTTGATTGCTGAGGAAAACACCGGAGACATTTGTTGGATAATCTTTAATAAGGGATATCATGAGCTGCAGGTTGATTTGCAAAAGGAAATGGAGCTCCATGACGTTTTACTGCGTATGTTAAATTATAGGCCGGGAGGTATTAGACTGCCCTCGAAAGTCTATTTATATGCTTCACTAGATGGAGACTCGTATCGTTTATTATCTATTAAAGACACTCCTTCCTTCCAGAATGCCAAGCATGATGCCTGGATTGACGGAGTCTTGTTTGAAGGTATAGATGTCAATACCCGCTATCTCAAAGTTGCTTTTGAGGCAGATACGCCGGTGTATATGGATGAATTATTTGTTAATCCAGTAATCAGATAATAGGAAAGCCTCCCGATATTTTAGTGCATATTGGGAGGCCTTCTTTATTATCTCTATTTTTTTATCAGTCGAACAGGCTCTTGAACTTCTTGAATATTTTCTCCTTAATCGAAGTGTTCGGCTTGAAGTTATCCGATTCTTCCATCTCCTCCAATGCTCTCTTCTCATCCTTGCTCAGCGTTTCGGGTACGTATACGCTGACATTTACCAGCAAATCTCCCGTGCCGTATCCGTTCACGTTGGGTAAACCTTTGCCGCGCAGGCGGAGCACTTTTCCCGGTTGCGTACCTGAGTCAATTTTTACTTTCACCTTTCCATCAATCGTGGGAATTTCTACCGCACCACCCAAGGCTGCTGTCGGGAAGCTGAGGAGCAGATTGTAAATCAAGTCATTTTCGTCGCGTATCAGGTTCGGGTCTTGCTCTTCCTCTACAAGAATCAGCAGGTCACCCGGCATACCGTTGTGCTTGCCTGCATTTCCTTTTCCCCCCATAGAGAGTTGCATACCTTCTGCAACACCTTTCGGGATTTTTACGGTTACTACTTCTTCACCGTATACAATACCTTCACCGGCACATTCCTTACACTTGTTTTTGATGATTTTGCCTTCACCGCCACAAGTCGGACAAGTGGTTCTTGTTTGCATGGTGCCGAGTATGGTTTGCTGGTTACGGATTACCGTGCCACTGCCGTTACAAGTCGGGCAGGTTTCGGTGCCGCCGTTGCCTTCGGCTCCCGTACCATGACAGTGGGTACAAGGCACGTATTTCTTCAGCTTGAATTTCTTTTCCACACCGGTAGAGATTTCCTTGAGGTTCAGTTTTACCTTGACGCGCAAGTCCGAACCACGGTAACGGCGTTGTTGTGTGCCGCCACCTCCGCCGAAACCTCCAAAACCGCCAAAACCTCCTCCACTGTGTCCGCCAAAGATGTCACCGAACATGGAGAAGATGTCGTCCATGGACATGCCTCCACTGAAGCCGCCGAACGGACCACCATTACCGGCGGCACCACCCAGTCCGGCATGACCAAACTGATCGTAGCGGGCACGCTTGTCCGGATTGCTTAGTACGTCGTATGCCTCTGCCGCTTCCTTGAATTTCTCTTCGGCTGTTTTGTCGCCCGGATTCTTGTCCGGATGATATTGGATGGCTTTCTTGCGATAGGCTTTCTTTATTTCTTCTACCGTTGCTGTCTTTTCGACTTCCAATACTTCGTAGTAATCTCTTTTTTCCATACAGTTTTATGTTATTCTCCGACTACCACTTTGGCATGACGGATCACTTTGTCGTTTAGGATGTAACCGGTTTGTACACAGTCCAGAATTTTGCCTTTCAGTGCTTCATTGGGTGCCGGAATCACGGCGATGGCTTCGTGATAGTCTGTATCGAGCGGTTGTTCCTTTGTCTCTATTACCTTAACGCCGTTTTGTCCCAATACAGACATGAACTTGTTGTAGATAAGTTCAACGCCTTCTTTTACGGCGGCTACGTCGGTGGCTGTCTCCATGTTTTTGAGGGCGCGTTCAAAGTCATCCACAATGGGTAGGATACTGCTGATACTCTTTTCACCACCGTTCAGGATGAGTTCTGCTTTCTCCTTCATGGTACGTTTGCGGTAATTGTCAAACTCGGCAGACAAGCGCAGGTATTTGTCCTTCTGCTCTTCAATCTGTTCATTGGCCTTTTCCAGTTCCTGGGCGAGCTTTTCTTCTTCTGTCAGGGGAGCTTCGTTTTCTTGTGAAGTTTCTTGTCCGACAGTTTCTTCGTCACATTCGTTAGGAGTAGCTTGAGTTTTCAGCTCCTCTTCCTGGTTGTTTTCTTTTTCTTTCGGATTCATATTGTTATGCTTATTATTCTTGTAAAATGATTTTGCTTTCATTGCTGTTAAGGGTTTAAGTTAATACGATATCAGTACCCCAGCAAAAACTTTGCCAAAATGGATGTTTTTGCCGAAAACGCTGCAAAGGTAATACTTTTATGTCAGATTGACAGCGCTTCTCTGTGTCTATTCATGGAAAAATAACTATCTTTGCACTCGCAATTCGCAGACTAATAGGTATTAAATAGTAAATTGTAAATAAATAAATCGTAAATATAAAGATGATTACAGTCTCTAATGTCTCAGTACAGTTTGGTAAAAGAGTGTTGTTCAATGACGTAAACTTGAAGTTTACAAGTGGTAACTGTTATGGTATCATCGGTGCCAACGGCGCCGGAAAATCTACTTTCTTGAAAACGATTTCCGGAGAGCTGGACCCTACGACGGGCTCCATCATGCTGGCTCCGGGAGAGCGTCTTTCCGTTTTGAGCCAGGACCACTTCAAGTGGGATGCTTTTACGGTGATGGACACGGTGATGATGGGACACACGGTGTTGTGGGATATCATGAAGCAGCGTGAAGTGCTGTATGCCAAAGAGGATTTCACAGACGAGGATGGACTGAAGGTTTCCGAATTGGAAGAGAAATTTGCCGAGTTGGACGGCTGGAATGCCGAAAGCGATGCTGCCGCCTTGTTGAGTGGTTTGGGTATCAAGGAAGACAAGCATTATCTGTTGATGGGTGAGTTGAACAACAAAGAAAAGGTACGTGTCATGCTGGCGCAAGCTCTCTATGGAAATCCTGATAACTTGCTGCTGGACGAGCCTACCAATGACTTGGATATGGAGACCGTGACTTGGCTGGAAGAGTACCTCTCCAACTTTGAGCATACGGTGCTGGTGGTAAGCCACGACCGTCACTTCCTCGACTCCGTTTGTACGCATACGGTGGACATCGACTACGGAAAGATTAACCTCTTTGCCGGTAACTATAGCTTCTGGTACGAGTCCAGCCAGCTGGCGCTCCGTCAGCAGCAGAACCAGAAGGCAAAGGCCGAGGAGAAGAAGAAAGAGCTGGAAGAGTTTATCCGCCGATTCAGTGCCAATGTGGCAAAGAGCAAGCAGACTACCAGCCGCAAGAAGATGTTGGAGAAACTGAATGTAGAAGAAATCAAGCCGTCATCACGTAAGTATCCGGGCATCATCTTTACGCCCGAACGCGAACCGGGTAATCAGATTCTGGAAGTTTCCGGTTTGACGAAAACGCTGGAAGATGGTACGGTGCTGTTCCGCGACGTCAACTTCAACGTAGAGAAGGGAGACAAGATTGTATTCCTTTCGCACGACCCGCGTGCCATGACCGCCCTGTTCGAGATTATCAACGAGAATATGAAACCGGATGCAGGTACTTTCAACTGGGGTGTGACTATCACCACCGCTTACCTGCCGCTGGACAATACTGCATTCTTTAATACAGACCTGAATCTGGTGGACTGGTTGAGCCAGTTCGGTGAAGGCAATGAAGTCTATATGAAGAGCTTCCTGGGACGTATGCTGTTCTCCGGCGAGGAGGTGCTGAAGAAAGCAAGCGTATTGTCGGGAGGTGAGAAGATGCGTTGCATGATTGCACGTATGCAGCTGCGCAATGCCAATTGCTTGATTCTGGATACACCTACCAATCACCTCGACTTGGAGTCTATCCAGGCATTCAACAATAATCTAAAGACCTATAAAGGCAATATCCTTTTCTCATCCCACGACCACGAGTTCATTCAGACGGTTGCCAACCGTATCATCGAATTGACTCCGAACGGTATTATCGACAAGATGATGGAGTATGACGAATACATCACTTCAGACCACATCAAGGAGTTGCGTGCACGTATGTACGCAACAAAGTGATAACGGAAGCTAAGGACTAAATAAGCATATTTTAAATCGTTCCATCATGAGGAAAAAATCGTTCCACCATGGTGGAACGATTTTTTCACCACGGTGGAACAATATTTCTGCCATGATGGAACGATTCTTCTTTCATATCTTTTTGGTTTAATAAAGGCTTGTGCGATATTGAAAAAAAGAAGAAGGTGTGTTAGAATGATTTTTAGCTATCATTCTGACACGCCTTCTTTTGCTATTAAAAGAGTCTCTTTGTTCTTATTAAGGCGGGGAATAGTCTGAGTTATTGTTTCTCCTTATATATAATTTTGCCTTGGCTTTCGCCGAAAAGGTTGTCGCCTAGCGTGGTAATCTTATTCCCCGTGGCAAGCACATAGCGCAGGTTGTCGCATCCCATAAATGCTCCGTACTCAATGGCGGTTACACTGGCAGGAAGCACCAGCGTGCCGCACAAACGGCCGCAGCCACTGAATGCACGCTGTCCAATGCTTCTAAGCTCTTGCGGGAGCCGTACGTCCAGCAGATACTTCTTTTGGGTGAAAGTATAGTCGGGAATTGCAGTGGCATTACTGTTGGTCATGTCGATGGAAACCAGATTGGGCATATAGTCGCGTATCAATGTGAAGTCGGCTTCGTCCATTTTTCCTTCAACGGTCAGAAAGTTAACGTCTTTGGGCTGAAATCCGGCTCTTAACAGTTCGCTGGCAAGGCTGCCCATTTTACCAATCTGCACATTTACTGTCAGTGGTTCTCCTTCAATGAATGCAAAGGTTTCCCATTTCTTTTTGGTACGATAGGAGTCACTGCATCCCAATGGAACAAATATGGCTGTAACGCTATCGGCCAATGCTTCGGACAACAGATTGGGAGCCGTTTTCTTCCGTATCTGGCATATCTTGAGATTTTTGCATCCCTTAAAGGCAGCATCTTCGATGTTCTTGGTCTTGTCGGAAAGGATAATCCTGGTCAGCGTCTCCTTACCTACAAATGTACTGTCGTCCATTTGCTTGCAGAAGGCATATGCCGGAATGCAATTGGCAGGATATACATAAAAACGGTTTGGATAAGTCCCGTTCTTGCCTGCATACATGCTGATGGAGGCATTGGAAATGTCCAGCAGTTGCAGGTTTTTGAATTCATCCCGTAGATGCCTGAAATCTACGGCATTCAGCTTGCCCTGCAGGGTCAGTTGGGTGATTTCATTGGCTTCCGCTTCTGTCATCAGTTCCACCAGGGTGCCAGGTTTGGCCACGTAGTATCTTTTGGATTTTTGTGCCGAGGCATTCAGCATTAACGCCAGTCCGGCAACGGCTAAAAGTATTTTTCTTAGTTTCATGTTTGTCGATTCCAGATTGATTTTTCAAATATAAGAAGAAACCGGCAGGAATACATGAAGTTTTTTCTTTTTATTATTATTTTTGTCGGATATTAATCAAAATGAGATACAAATGGAGACGGAAGAAACGGTGAAGGAAGAGTGTGTTGCTATGAGTAAAACAAAACGTATTTGGCTGGCATTCGTTGATATAGTACTGTTTACTGTACTTTTTATGATTTTTCTGTTTTTGTTTGCCATACCTTTTGCGATTGCTTTCCCTGAGTTGAAGACACAAGCTGGTGGGATGAGCGTCTATTTAATGATGTTGAATGAAGTCTTGATGTTGGCCAGTGGGCTTATTGCCGCTTGTATGGTGCTGGGTTTCAGGAAACTTCCTTTTTCGGGCTTGGGCTTGTCTTTGAAGGGATGGGGTAGAAGCCTGCTGAACGGAGCTTTGTTTGTCGTGTTCTTGTATGCAGTTGGTTTTGGCTTGTCTTTATTGTTGGGGGCTGTGGAAGTGGCAGGGGGCTTGTTTTCTCCCATTTCGTTGTTGTCGAGTCTTTTGCTTTATTTTTTAGTGGCAGTTACGGAAGAAGTTATTGGACGCGGTTTCATTTTAGGGCGTATGCTGGATGGAGGCGTCAATAAGTTTGTGGCATTGTTTATCTCTGCGGTGTTATTTTCGTTGATGCATCTTTTCAATCCCAGCTTTGCCTTCGTCCCGTTTTTGAATATCATGCTGGCGGGTTGTTTCTTGGGAGCTTCCTATATATACACGCGCAACCTCTGTTTCCCCATTGCCTTGCATTGGTTCTGGAACTGGATTCAAGGTTCTGTTTTGGGATATAAAGTCAGTGGAAATGAATTTAGCAATGAGAATCTGCTGATTCTTCACTTTCCGGAAGAAAATCTGATAAATGGAGGAACTTTCGGGTTCGAAGGTTCCATTCTGTGTTCACTACTTTTAGTGCTTGGTACAGTAATTATCTTAAGACACTATTATAAGGGATTAGGGATTAATGATTAGGGATTAATGATTAATGATTAATACGGAAACCATTAACCACTAATCATTAATCCCTAATCATTAATCCCTAATTCTGTTCCACTCCTTTCATTGTCAGCTGTATGCGTTTCCGGTCCATATCTATGCTGAGTACCTTTACGCGTATATGTTGATGAATGGACACTACTTCATTAGGGTCTGATATGAATCTGTCGGCGAGTTGGGAGAGGTGTACCAGTCCGTTTTCCTTGATGCCTATATCGACAAATGCGCCGAAGTTGGTGATGTTTCCTACGATGCCGGGCAATTCCATGCCTTCGCGCAGGTCGTTGATAGTGCGCACGTTCTTATCAAATTCAAATATTTTTATCGGTCCGCGTGGGTCACGTCCGGGCTTGTCCAGCTCTTGCAGGATGTCTTTCAGTGTCGGCATGCCCACGGTGGGGGAGAGGTAGCGTTCCGGATTAATCTTCAGACGCAGCTCCCGGCTGGCTATCAGCTCGGCTACGCTGCAACCCAAGTCCCTTGCCATTTGTTCTACGATGCAATAGCTTTCCGGGTGCACGGCAGTGTTGTCCAGCGGATTCTTTGCCTGCGGAATGCGTAGGAAGCCGGCACATTGCTCAAACGCCTTGGCACCCATGCGCGGCACTTTCATCAGTTCCTTGCGCGAGGTGAAGGCACCGTTTTCGGCGCGATAGTTCACAATGTTCTGTGCCAGTTGCGGACCCAATCCCGAGATGTAGGTCAGCAGATGGCTGCTTGCGGTGTTCAGGTTGACACCTACTAAGTTTACACAGTTTTCTACGGTCTGGTCCAGTGATTTTTTCAGCTTGGTTTGGTCCACATCATGCTGGTATTGCCCCACACCAATAGATTTCGGGTCAATCTTTACCAACTCTGCCAGCGGGTCCATCAGTCGTCTGCCTATGGACACAGCACCGCGTACGGTGACGTCGTAGTCGGGAAACTCGTCCCGTGCAATTTTAGAGGCCGAATAGATGGAAGCTCCCTGCTCGCTGACGATGAATATCTGTATGTCGCGGTTGAAGCGCTGATGTTTCAAGAACTCCTCCGTCTCGCGGCTGGCAGTTCCATTACCTATGGCTACGGCATCTATCTTATAAGACTCTATCATCATTTGCAGCTTGGCAAATGCCTCTTTTTGCTTGCTGACCGGAGGGTGGGGGTAGATGTTCTCATTGTGGAGCAGATTTCCTTGTGCATCGAGGCACACAACTTTACAACCCGTACGAAATCCGGGGTCTATACCCATCACACGCTTTTGCCCCAGTGGTGAAGCCAGCAACAACTGACGGAGATTTTCGGCAAATACCTTGATGGCTTCCTCGTCGGCACGCTCTTTGCTTTGCGTGGCAAATTCCGTCTCTATGGATGGCTTCAATAGGCGTTTGTAGGAATCCTGCACGGCTTCTGCCACTTGCTGTCCGCAGGCGTTGTTGCTTCGCACGAATTGGCGTTCCAGCCGTTCCACGCACTCCTCATCGTCCGGGCTGATGCTGACTTTCAGCAGGCCTTCCGCTTCGGCACGCCGGATGGCGAGCAGGCGGTGGGAGCTGCATCGCTTCAACGATTCGGAGCAGTCGAAGTAGTCACGGTATTTGGTCGCTTCCTCTTCTTTGCCTTTCACCACCTTGGCGGTCATGTGCGGGAAAAGCGAGTAGGCCTGGAACACCATGGCCATCTCGCGCTTGTTGACCGGCACGCCGGTGACGTCTTGGCCGCCGACCATGATGCGGCCGCCCTGGATGTCTTCGAGGCCGGCGAGCGAGCGCAGCGCGGTGGACTTGCCGCAGCCGGAGCCGCCGAGCAGCACGACCATTTCGCCGGGCTTGATGTCCAGGTTGAAGTCGTCGAGCGCGTGAACGGTGGAGCCGGGGTAGATCTTGACGACGTCGCGCATCTGGATGGAGCCGCCGCCGCGCTTGACGCTGTCTTTGAGCAGGGCCTTGGCGGCCTTGGTCACGTCCTTGCCGCGCACGCCTTCGAGGGTGGCGGTGGGATCGTTCTTGAAGGCGTCCTCGGCGGCAGCGGACGTGGTGGCGGGTGCCGAAACAGAAGCCGCGGCATCGGCACCGGCATGGCGACGGGTGAAAATCGAATTGCTGTTCATCAGGTTACTTACCTTCCCTTGACTTGCGCATTGCGTCGGAGATCAGGTCGAGCGCAACGAGGAGCACCGCACCGAAGAGCAGAGCCAGCAGCGACATGGCGGTGGAGATTTGAGAATTGGACTGGCCGAGCTGGTAGAGCGCGACCTGCAGGTTCATACGGCCGAGCAGCGAGGCGACGGTGTATTCGCCCAGCACCACGGCGATGGAGATAAAGGATGCCGAGAGAATCGACTGCCATAGGTTCGGGATGATCACCTTGAAGAACACCTTGGGCCAGGAGGCACCGAGCGAGCGGGATGCCTCGACCAGCGTCTTGACGTCGATGGAGTTAAGCCCCACGGCGAGCGCGCGGAAGGCGAACGGCATCACGAGAATCACGTAGGCAAAGCACAGCCAGATTGGGTTGGTGCTCAGCACGTCGGCGGACAGCCAGCGGTAGATCGGGCCCACCACCAGCACGATGGCCGGAATGGTCAGCGGCAGCGTGGCCACCCATTCGATCGCGCGCTCCAAAACCTTGGAGCGAATATGCACGATGACCATGGTGGGCACCAGCAGCACCAGCATGATCACCACGGTGACCGCGCTCAGGGCCAGCGAGGTGCCGATGCCCTGCCACAGCACGGTCAGGTCGGCACCCAGCGACTCGCCGTTGCCGGTGAAAATCGCGATCCACGGCGCGGCCGACCAGCGGCCGGACAGCGGGTGACGCAGGGTGAAGATGAGCATGGCCAGCAGCGGCACGAACAGGAACGCCAGGGTGACGAACAGGATCACGAATTTGATGATGCTCTGTTTACGCGCACGAGCGGCGCGCAGCTGCGGCGGCTTGGTTGCGGAAGTTTCGGTCATTGCCAACGTCCGGCCCTCTTTTCCACGGCGTGGCTCAACAGCATGACGATGGCCACGACGATGATCATTGCGAATGCCAGCACCTGGGCAAAGCCCTGCTGGTTGGGGTCCAGTTCGTTGCGCATGGCACCTTGGATCATAAGCGGCACCAGAATCGAACGCTGGGAGAACAGGGCCGCGGCGGTCGCGTATGCGGAGAACGCGGAGGCGAACAGCAGCAGGAACGCGGAGATGAAGCGGGGTGCCAGAATCGGGCAGGCCACGCGCGTCCAGTACTGGAACGTGTTGCCACCGAGGGATTCGCATGCCTCGCGCCACTGTGGACGGATCGAATCGACCGCGGGCAGGAAGATGATGATCATCAGCGGAATCTGGAAGTAGCAGTAGATGGTCACCAGGCCCGGCAACGAACTGAGCCAGTTCGGGTTCACGGTGTAGCCGGTCAGTGTCTTGATAAGCATGGTGCCGATACCGTTGATGCCGATGGTGGCGATGAACGCGAACGCGAGCATCACGCCGCCGAACTGAGCAAGCACGGAGGAGATGGCGGAGACCATACGACGCAGCAGGCCGTTCGGCTTGGCACCAATGACCAGTGCGTAGGAAGCGAGCGCGCCCACCGCTGCGCCGATCAGAGAGGATGCTAAAGACACCAGAATCGAGGTGCCGAATGCGGCGATGGTGTTGGCCTCGAACATCTTATTGAAGTTCGCGAGCGTGAAGTTGCCGCTGCGATCCTGGAATGCACCGACAATCACGATGACGGTGGGTGCGAGCAGGAAGCAGGCGGTGTAGGCGAAGAACGGGAGCGTGGTGGCGAGCGTGCCCAGCTCCTGGCGGTGCTTGGCCATCGCCGAGGAGAGAGGAGAAGCGGGAGTAGCGGACGGACCCGCAGCCTTGGCGGCAGCAGGTCCGTTCGATGCAATGGGTGCGATTGCGGCGGTCATCGGTCTGTGCCTCAGTTGCCGATCGTCTTGTCCCAGTTGTTCTGGAGCCACTCGGTGATGCGGGTGGAGTCGTCGTTGGTGTAGGAGACCGGCTCGCCTTCGATGGTGATGGCGTCCTTCAGAGTGGCCTGGTCGACGGTGCCGTCTTCCTTCATGGAATCGAGCAGCACCGGGTTGGCGCCGCCCTTGAACCACAGGTTCTGGGCGTCGGCGGGGTACAGGTACTCCTCCCACAGGCGGCCGGGTGCGGCGCGTCCTTGTTGATGGCCTGGTTGTAGTAGCTGACGACCTGGGCCTTCGGGAAGGTCTTGTACTTCCAGTTCACGCCCTTGTCCTTGAGCTCCTTCTTGTAGGAGGCCTGGTTGTAGGTCCAGTCGAAGACCACGCCGGTCTGGCCGGAGTCGATGGTGCCGTTGGTCACGTCGACGGTGGTCAGGTTGCCGGCTTCCTTGAGCTTCTTGAAGTAGTCAAGGCCGGGCTGCAGGTTGTTGATGTCGCCACCGGCGAGCTGGTTGGCCATCAGGTAGCCGTTGAAGGCGGCGCCAGCCTCGGCGGGCTTGCCGTTGAGGGCCACGGTGCCGGCGAACTTCGGGTCGAGCAGGTCGTCCAGGGAGCTGATGTCGCCGTACTTGTCGGCGTTCCAGCCCACGGACATGATGCCGGTGTAGTCGGCGTAGTAGGCGCCGTCGGCGTCCTTG
>OLRV01001059.1_pt1 | contig 24534 bp, 22 predicted proteins | sample 1672421 | NCBI WGS metagenome assembly OLRV01 (sample SAMEA3136684, study PRJEB25190) | human gut metagenome | biome: human gut; feature: human-associated habitat; material: faeces | place: Austria | collected 2013
AATCCGAAATTTTGCACAAATTCCAATAACGGGCGCGCGATGCGCGCCCCTACAATGTCGCGGAAAAAAGGAACTGCACATTACGCCGCCGTGCCCGTAGGGGCGCGCATTGCGCGCCCGCGCTTTGTGCGACATTTGCTTTTTGCTCGATGATTGTTTTTAACATTTGAAAGGAAGTTGTTCCATGAAAGCAACACGGGCTCTTGTCCTGTTCTTGCTGACTGTTCTTCTCTGCCCGGCGCTGGCCAGCGCCGGTACGCTCGGCCCCGCGCTCAATTACGAGGAGCTGCTGGACATGGTGCGCCGCGCGAAGGACGGCGACATTCTGCTCGTCTCCGGCGAAATGACCGCGACGGAGGAGGCCATCTCCTCCCCCGCGCTGCTGCAAATCTCCGGCGACGGCAGGGCCGTTCTGCATCGGCTGCACATCAGCGATTCCTCCGTCGTCCTCTCCGATGTGGAGCTGCGGGATTCCCTGACGATTTCCGGCATATCCAACGTCGAGCTGCGCACCGTCCGCGTTGAGGGCGCACCGGGTCAAAGCGGCCTGTCTCTGGTCGGCGGCGGCACGCTGCTGATCGACGGGGATTGCGAAATCACCGGCGGCGAGGGCGCGACGGGCGTTTCCGTCAGCCAGCGCGGCGGCGATTTGTATGTCAGCGTCGAGGGCAGCATTCGCGGCGGCGAAGGCGGCGGCAGCGGCATGGAGGTTTCCCCGCTGAGCGAATACGGCACGATGATGCTCGCCGGAACCATTCGCGGCGGCAACGACGCGATGATGGGCGGCACGGGGCTGAACTTGTTCGGCCTGAGCGGAAACGCCTTCATCACCGTCGCGGGCAGCGTTCGCGGCGGCCGGGGCGCGGCAGGCGGCGCGGGCATGCAGGTCGTCTCCATCGGCGACACGGTTTCCATCGGCGTAAACGGCGAGATTCGCGGCGGCAGCGGCGACGAATACGGCGGCAACGCGCTGATCGTGATGGACGCGGTAGGCGCATCCGCCGTCAACCTGAGCGGCATGCTCATCGGCGGCGACGCAAGCGCGCAGTCCGGCGAACCGGGGCAGTCGCTGCTGGTCATCGGCGACAGCGTGGCGCACACGCGCGTGGCCAACTGCATGCTGCAGGACGGCGAAAACACGTTCGCCTACAACAAGGCCATCACGCCGCTGCCGGAGATCACCTCCTCGGTGGACGCGGTCGAGCCGATGGCCACCCCTTCGCCCGCGGTGACGCCCACGCTTGAACCCACGGCTTCACCCGAGCACACGGCTTCACCCGAGCACACGGCTTCGCCTGAGCACACGGCTTCGCCTGAGCACACGCCTATCCCTACAGACGAGCCGACCGCCTCGCCGGATATCCCCGTCGAGACGGAAGCGCCCGCTGAAACAGAAGCGCCTACCGAAACGGAATCCCCCGTCGAAACGGCGCTTCCGGCGGAAGGCGCGGCGGGCTGAGCGCGCTTTCACGCATTTTTCGGCCAATCAAAAGAGGATCGCTTTCCCCGAAAGGAGCGACCCTCTTTTTGTTTAACGCAATAGGCGCTTACGCCTCGTCCTTATGTGCTTCCTCGAGCTCGTCCACGTCGTTGACCGGCGGCTTGAGTCCCTCGATGGTGATGTGGTTCTTCTGCGCGTAATCCCACAGCGCGGCATGAACCGCCTGCTCGGCCAGCAGCGAGCAATGCACCTTGACCGGCGGCAGACCGCCCAGCGCCTCCATCACCGCCTTGTTGGTGACCTCCAGCGCCTCCTGCACCGACTTGCCGATAATCATCTCGGTCGCCATGGAGCTGGTCGCGATGGCCGCGCCGCAGCCGAAGGTCTTGAACTTCGCGTCGCGCACGATCTGGTTCTCGTCGATATCCAGGAAGATGCGCATGATGTCGCCGCACTTGGCGTTGCCGACCGTGCCCACGCCGCTGGCGTTATCAATCTCGCCCACATTGCGCGGGTGCATGAAATGATCCATCACTTTTTCGGTATACATAATCTCATTACTCCTCTGAACTTACTTCTTCGCGATGAAATCCGCGTAGAGCGGGGACATGCTCCGCAGGCGCGGGATGATCTCCTTGAGCTGATCGACGACGAAATCCGCGTCCGCCATCGTCGTCTCCTCGCTGAGGGACAGGCGCAGCGAACCGTGCGCGATCTCGTGCGGGCAGCCGATGGCCAGCAGCACGTGCGACGGATCCAGCGAGCCGCTGGTGCAGGCCGAACCGCTGGACGCGCAGACGCCCTGCGCATCGAGCAGCATCAGCATGCTCTCGCCCTCGATGAAGCGGAAGCAGAAGTTGACGTTGCCCGGCAGGCGGTTGGTGCGATGGCCGTTCAGCTTCGCGTAGGGGATTTCCGCCTCTATGCGGGCGATCAGGTGATCGCGCACCGCGGCGACCTTCGCCATCGCGGTTTCCATGTTCTCCGCGGCCAGCTGCGCCGCCTCGCCCATGCCCACGATGCCCGGCACGTTGCTCGTGCCCGCGCGGCGGTTCTTCTCCTGCGCGCCGCCATCCATAAACGGCACGAGCTTCACGCCCTTGCGGATGTAGAGGAAGCCCACGCCCTTCGGGCCATGGAACTTATGCGCGCTGACGGAAAGCAGATCGATATGCATCTGCTCGACATTGAGCGGGATGTGGCCGAAGGCCTGCACCGCGTCGGTGTGGAAGATCACGCCGTGGCGCTTGCAGACCGCGCCGATGGCCTCCAGCGGCTCGATCGTGCCGATTTCGTTGTTCGCCGCCATGATGGAGACGAGCACGGTATCCGGGCGAATTGCGGCCTCGACCGCTTCCGGCGCAACGACGCCATCCGCATCGACCGGCAGAACGGTCACCTCAAAGCCCTCGCGTTCGAGCGCCTTGGCGCTGTGCAGGATGGCGTGATGCTCAATCGCCGAGATAATCAGGTGACGCCCCTTTTTCTCGTTGGCGCGCATCGTGCCCTTGAGCGCCCAGTTGTCGCTCTCCGTGCCGCCGCTGGTGAAGAAAATCTCCGCGCTCGTCGCACCGATCACGTCGGCGACCTGCTTGCGCGCCTTCTCCATCGCCGCGTTGCTGGCGTGGGTAAAGCTGTATGTACCGGCCGGGTTGGCATATTGCTCCGTCAGATACGGCATCATGGCCTCAAGTGCCCTGCCGCTGAGCCGCGTTGTCGCGGCGTTATCCATATAGATCACGAAAAATTCTCTCCCATCTATCTTGTCGTTTATTCCATGCGTCGATTCGGGCGTTACAGGCATGCGCCCGTGTGCCCCGCCGAAACGCTTTCGCCCTCCGGGATGAGATCGCACAGGGTCACGCCGTCAATAACGCTGTTGATGGCGCTGTATACCTTGGAAAACACGGCATGGGACGGGCAGACGCCGCTTCGCGTGCAGGCGTGTCCATCCACGGAAACGCACTCGGCCGGGGCGAGATCGCCCTCCGTCGCGCGCAGAATCATGCCGACGGTGATCTGCTCGGGGCTCTTGGCCAGGTGATAGCCGCCCTGCGCGCCGCGAATGCTGCGCAGAAGGCCGCTCCGGGTCAGCACGCTGATGATCTGCTCCATGTATTTCCCGGATATATCCTGCCGCTGGGCGATTTCGCGCACACTCACCGGCATTTCGCCGTCGTGCTGCGCCACATCGACCATGATGCGCAGAGCATACCGACCCTTGGTTGAAATCATCATGCACAGTCCCTCCAGTTCTCACTCGATGCACCCAGTATAGCACTCATATCATACTTCGTCAATAGGATTTGAGGGATTTTTCGTTTTTTCAGCGCTCAGCCCTTCAAAAGGGCTTCATACACCCCGTCGCTGGCGCGCTTGGCCGCCTGTTCGAGCGGAAGCCCGCTGGCCAGCGCATCCAGCAGCAGCGCGCAGAAGCGGTCGCCCGTGCCCCAGTGCTCGCCGGGAATCCGCCGGAACGGAACGCGAAAGCGCCTGCCCGTGCGCGCGTCCTTCCCCGCCACCGCATCGCCCGCGCTGGTCACCAGCACGCTCGTCTGCGCCCCGCCGAGCGCATCGAGCAGCGCATCGACGTCGGCGTTTTCATACGGCTGCCCCGCCATCAGGCAGGCCTCCGTCAAATTCGGCGTGATGATATCGGCATGGCGAATGAGCCGCGCCATCGCCTCGGCCTGTTCCACGCTCACACTGTTGTAGCGCCTGCCGTGATCCCCCAAAATCGGATCGACCACGACGGGCACGCCGCGCGCGCGCGCCGCATCCGCCACCCGGCAGAGCTTTTCCGCCTGCGCCAGCCCGGTCACATAGCCGATGTAGAGCAGATCATACGAGAGGCCGAGCGCCTCCCACGTTTCCAGCGCCTCGAGCAGATAATCGGTCGTATCCGCAATCGCCGCTCTGCCCAGATTGAGCGTGTTGGAAATCAGCGCCGTCGGAAGCGCCAGAACCTCGTGGCCGCGGTTTTCCAGCTCGCCCGTGAGCATGCGCAGGGCGACGCGGCTGCGACCCGTCAGGTCGCCCAGAAGCAGAATGGTCATAAAGGGATGGCCTCCTATTTCAATGAACGCCTCACAGGGAGGCTCGGCAATTTTTGCTCAACCATCATAGCACAAAACCGCGCAAACCTCAAGCGCACCGTTTGCCCCGCGCGAAAGCGGCCGTGCCGCTTGAAACGCCCGCTTTTTTGTTGTATGATAAGGACAGACCAACAGCGAGGTGAACGCCATGATCCCTTATTCCATCATGCACCTGAACCGGCGCGTGGCCTCCGTTCGCGCGGACGGCACCTGCACGGTGTATTATCCCTCGTTCATGCCCTACAACCTCTATCTGGAGCAGGGCGACGACATGGACACGCGACTCAGCAATATCAGCAATTTTGAGCATTGGTGCGCCTCGCGCGTGCTGACGCTCGACCGGGCGTATGCCAAGGAGATTCTCAACGCGCTGGGCAAAAAGCAGGCCGTCACCGACCGGGATCGCGCGCAGATCGCCATCACCTACCACGCGCTGACGCTCACCGACGTCTATTGGGTCAAGGCGCACAAAGAAAAGCTGACGTTTGAAGCCGTCAGCCTGTTTCACCATTCGCTCTCGGATGCATTTGTGGATGTTTCGCTCCGCGGTCTTTCGCTCACGGTGCAAAACGCATCGCTCCTCGACCCGGCCGACGCCGCCGGGGACGTCGCCACGCAGGGCGTCGCGCCCAAAGCATGGGTGCGGCGCGACGGGGTTTTCTGGCTCTACAAGGACGGCTCGCCAAGCGAGGTTCACAACGAGCTGCTCGCCAGCCGAATCGCCCAGTGCTTCGCCGTCGATCAGGTGCGCTACGAGGCCAAAACCTATCGGGGCGAGCCGGTCAGCGCCTGTCGGCTAGTGACCTCGGAGGCGCGCAGTCTGGTCAACATCGAATCCGTGGATATCTACGCGGCCAACCGCGACACGACCGCGCACAGCATCGTCATGCGGCGCGATCCCTACGGGTATCACATGATGAACATTGTCGATTACCTCGTCGGCAACACGGACAGGCATTGGGGCAACTGGGGTTTTTGGGCGGATAACGCCACCAACCGCCTGACGAAGCTCTATCCCCTGATGGATTTCAACCGGGCGTTCGGCGCATACGATACGCTTGAAGGGGCGCGCTGCCAGACCGCCCCCACGCCCCAGAGCCAGATGGAGGCGGCGCTTTGCGGCGTGCGCCAAATCGGTCTAAACCAAATCGCCCCCATCTCGGACGACTGGTTTGACTGCGCCGACCGGCGGGCGATGCTGCATCGCCGCCTTCGCGCGCTGCAAGACGAAGCCTGACGCAAACGCTTGCCAATTTTCCGGCTCTGTGCTATACTATGGTTGAGCTTTTTTCGAGGGAGGGAGTCGCATGGCGCGCGCAAAGGGCATCAAGCCGATGGCACAGAACAAAAAAGCGTTCCACGATTACTTCGTCGAAGAGCGGCTGGAATGCGGCATGGAGCTCAAGGGCACCGAGGTCAAGAGCATGCGCCAGGGGCGGATGAACCTCAAGGAGAGCTTCGCCATCGTCAAGGACGGCGAGGTGCTCGTCTGCGGCATGCACATCAGCCCCTACGAGCAGGGCAACATCTTCAACACCGACCCGCTTCGGCAAAAGAAGCTGCTGCTGCACAAGAGCCAGATTCGTCATCTCGCGCAGGAGGTCGGCAAGATGGGCTATTCGCTCATCCCGCTTCAGGTGTATTTGAAGGACGGGCGCTTCAAAATGGAGCTGGGGCTTTGCAAGGGCAAAAAGCTGCACGACAAGCGCGACGACATGGCGGCTAAGGATGCGCAGCGCGACATTCAGCGCGCCCTGCGCTCGAAGAACCGCGGGGACGATTGAGCGCGTTTGCGCCGATTTGTATGGGGGTGTACTGGTTTCGACGGGATTGTGGGCGGTCAGGTAAGCGAGCCGTGGCCCCGAGCCACGTAAAAATCGGGAAATTAAAAATGAACTGACAATAACGATTATTGCCTCGCGGCCTAATTAGGCTGCGCGTCGGCCCGATGATCCCGCTGCATCGGAATCCGGCGTCATTTAGCGGGCCATGTTCCTGCCTAAGCTTTGCAGCATGAACACATTATGAAGCTACTGAATCCCTGAGCCCGTTCGTGGGCGCTGGGAAGAGGGAATGTTAAAACGCGAACTGCGCTCGGAGAAAGCTCGGCTGTCGCTTTTTCGGACAGGAGTTCGATTCTCCTCACCTCCACCATTTTTGTCTGAAAGTGATAGCTTTCAGACTTTTTTATTGGCTGTTTTGCGCAAATTCGTGTCCCAAAAGGGGAAACAAAGGGGAATCTATCCCCTATTTTGCTTCCCTGCGTTAAAGCGGCATGCGTCCCCCCGCTGACATCATTCGCCCAAACTCAAAAAATCCGAACGTCATCCCGATTGAGGATGGGTTCGGATTTTTTCGTTCTATAAGTGCAGAATCTCTTTCCGCTTGACCCTATATTGAATCATCAAAAACACGCAGCAAGCCAGCCATGTCGCCGGTTCCACCCAGCACGCGCCCGCATAGCCAAAGCGCGGCACAACGGCAAACGCCGCCGCAATCTTCATCACCAGCTCAATGCACGAGGAAACCACCGGCACAACGTGCATCCCCAGTGCCTGCATTGCCTGCCGCATCGTGACCAGATAGGCCAGCGGCAGAAACAGCGCCGCGCTCGCCCGCAGGGACATCGTGCCATAGCGCAGCAATTCGGCGTTGCTTGTGCCGATGAGCAGCCGCAGCAGCTCCGGCCCAAGCGTGACCATGACGACCATGGCCGCCGCCTCCCAAATCAGCGCCATCAGAACGGTTCGATTCAGCCCCCGCTTCACCCGGTCATACGCCTGCGCGCCGCAGTTCTGGCTGATAAAGACCGCACCCGCCGTGCCGAGGTTGCTCATCGGCGCGCCGGTCAGACTGAGAATTCGTCTGGCGCTGGTGTGCGCCGCCATCACGGTTTCGCCCAGTGTATTGATGGCGCGCTGCATCGTCAGTGAGCCGAGCGCGTAGACCGAATTCATCAGCCCCATCGACAGGCCGGACGCCGCCATTTGCGTCCATAAGCCGGCCGGCGCGCGAAAATCCGCCTTGCGGGGCAGGAACGGCTTAAACGCGCGCGCGATATACGCCATGCTCAGCAGCGCCGAAATGCACTGCGCGATCAGCGTCGCCAGCGCCGTGCCCACCACGCCGATGTGCAGCACGACGACAAACAGCGTATCCAGCGCGATATTGAGCACGCAGGAAATCGTCAAAAAGACGAGCGGCATGCGTCCGTTGCCCAGCGAGCGCATAAAGCTGGCGCACATGTTATACAAAATGGTCACCCCGACGCCGCCGCAGACAACGGCTGCATAGCGCATCGCCTCATCGAAGACGCTCTCCGGCGTATTGAGCAGACGCATCAGCGGCTCGATGCCGATCATCACGCCGAGGGTCAGCAGCGCCCCCAGCCCCACGCCGAACATCAGCATCACAGCCGTCGCCCGGCGCAGCTTATCCATCTTCTGTGCGCCGTAAAGCTGACCGATGATGATGCCGCATCCGTTGCACATTCCGTTGGCAAAATTGATCATCAGATCGTTGAGCGACGTGGACGCGCCAATCGCCGCAATCGCCGCGTCGCCGATAAAGTGACCCGTAATCATCGTGTCGGTCAGCGTATAAATCTGCTGCATCATCTGCCCAATGAGCAGCGGCAGCGTAAACCGCAAAATGAGCTTCACCGGGCTTCCCCGCGTCATGTCTACGGCAGCCTGACGTTCTCGCCCCGTCATCGCATTCCCTCGATTCTCCGATCAGCCGCGCACTTCCCGTAAAACGCGCAGCGCCACATCCGGGTAGTTGGAAATGATGCCGTCGCAGTCCATCTCTGCCATCCGGCGCAGATCCGCTTCCTCGTTGACCGTCCACACGTTGACCGAAAGCCCCAGCCTATGCGCCGCTTCCACCTCGCCCGTCACAAACGTCGGCTCGCTGAAATGCGGGTGCAGCGCCTGAACGCCAAGCTGTCTGGCGTAATCCCACGGCTGATAGAGCATCGCGTCGTAGAGCAATCCGCAGACCGCATTCGGATCGAGCCTGCGCACTTTGAGCAGGCTGTAATGGTTGAAGGAGGAATAGATCGTTTTCTCCCTCATGCCTGCCTTTTCGACCGCCTCGAGCGTCTTTTCCTCAAGCGCAGGAAACGCCGCGCGGCTGTTTTTCAGCTCAATGTTGACGGACAGCCCGCGCTCGTGCAGCAGCGCCAGCACATCCTCGAGCAGCGGCGCCACGTCTCTCTCCGTCGCATCCACCGCGTGAATCACCGGCATCCGGCAAAGCTCGGCGTAAGTATAATCCGCCACCGAACCCGTAAAGCCCGTCAGACGGCTCAATTCGTCGTCGTGAAAGACGACCAGACGGCCGTCCTTTGAAATCTGCACGTCCAGCTCCACGCCGTCGGCACCCATATCCGCCGCCAGCGCAAACGCGCGAAGCGTGTTTTCCGGCGCATAGCCGGACGCGCCCCGATGCGCATAAATCTTCTGCATATCGTTACCCCTTTCAGTCGCCCACAAATGCAGCCAGTTTTCCCGGCCGGTTAAAACAGAAGCCCTGCCACCCCACATACATCGCGCCCTCGATATTGGCGGGCGTGTCGTCGATAAACAGCGTGCGGCTCGGCTCAACACGATAGGTGTTCGTCAAAAATTCATAGATGTCCGCGTTCGGCTTGAGCAGCCCTTCGCGCGCAGAAACGACCTTTTCCTCGAACAGGCCAAAGAAATCGAACCGGCTTTCAACCGTCGCAAAGGATTCCTTCTGATAGTTGGAGAGCACAAACACGCGCTTGCCGTGCGCCAGACAGCTTTTGACCGCCTGAACGCCCTCTTCGATCGGGCGCGTAAAATCCAGCCAGTTTTCCATGAAGCGGCGAATCATCGGTTCGAGCGCCCGATCGCGCCCGGTCATATGTCCGATTGCCTGCTGGACGGTGAGTGTCCCCCGATCCATCATGTTCCAATACGGCGTTTTAATGATCTTTTCCATCAGCTTTTCATGCAGCTCGGTCTCCCCCGGAAAAAAAGCCTCCAGCTCCTCCTCCGGCGAATAGGAGAGCAGCACGTTGCCCACGTCAAAAACCACCGCGTCCAGCTCGTCCCACGGCATTGTTTCGTATCGGTCGTCAAGCGTCCACATCGTCATCGCCTTTTCCCCCGTTCATCGGCTGGTCAGGATCGTCCGCGCCGCGCCGCAATCCGTCTGCGCCGCGAATTCGTATGTCGTCAGGTTTGCGCGCAGGCTCGCGCGGCTCCCGTCCTTTTCCCAGATGATTTCCAGTTGGTCGTTCTGCGGCTGGCGCACGGTCATGTCCGCGTCGAAATCGAACGCCGGGCAGGTGTTGCGCATCCGAAGCAGCGCAAGCTGATCGCGCACCACATCCTTTTTCAGCGCGTCCGTCACCGCGTCCCGCGTCAGGTTCGTGCGGTTGATCTCCTTATGCGCCGCTTCGCCGCCGCGGCGAACGGCTTCCAGATCGTTTTCGCCCGCAAACAAATCCAAATACCAGACCTGCGGCTTGCCCGGCATGAACAGCTGAATCGCGCGCGCGAGCAGCATTTTCCGCTCGTCCGCGCCCAGCGCGCTGAAATACGTGCAGTTGACCTGATAATAGACGTTCTTCGCGCCGTGCAGATTTTTAATCATGCCGCCGCGGCTGACAATCAGCGCGATCAGCTTCTCAATCGCTTCGTCGCTGAGCAGCCCCTTCAAATCCAGCATCGGGATTCCGTCATGGCAGCCGAGCATGTTCACCGTGCGGATGTTTTTTTCCCTGAGTTCCTCCGCCCAGCGCATCAGCCGCGTGCCGTCGTGGTTCTCAATCGCGTCAATCACCAGCCCCGGCAGGAAAAAGTCGTAGGTCATATAGCCCTTTCGAGCGACCTTTTCATAGGTTCCCGCCGCATAAGGGTCATGGATCTCCGGTAAAAGGGTCAAACCATGCGAATCGGCCATTTGGCGAATGCGTTCCAGCGTGTCCCACGTGTCCGGCTCGTTCATAAAATTGCGCAGCCCCGGCGTTTTGGGCGCATAGGCAAACGCATCCAGCCGCACAATCGCCGCGCCGTATTCGGCCAGCTTGCCCAGCACGCTGTCATAATACGCCCAGACCTGCTCGCTTTTCAGGTTCAAATCCATCTGGCCGAGGTATTTCCGCCGCATTTCCAGCAATTGAACGCATGCCTCGCGGTAGCGCTCAAAGCCCGTGAAATCCAGCTCCTGCGGCTTCTGCCCGGCCTCCAGCCCCGCGTCAAGCCGCGCGGCCAAAACCGTCGCCTCGCCATACTGCATATCCGAAGCGCGCATCAAATCCTGCGCATCGACCGGGTCATATCGAACCTGCTGATAGAACGTGTTCCAATACGGCACATCGCGCCCATCCGGCAGGCGAACCATCAGAATCGGCAGCCCCGGCTTGCGGAAGAACATGCCTCGAATGTATTTTTCTTCCGGCTGGATGTATCCGGCGTCAGTCATTTCGCCGCACCCCGCCCAGAATTGATTCCAATCAATGAAAAAATCGCGATACGGCGATGCGTCGCCGTTTTTTAAAATATCCTGAAACTGCGGCGAAAGCACGGAAAGGTGGTTCAATATAAAATCCAACTTGAGATCAATTCCGTTCTCTTTCAGCCGCTTCACGTCTTCCGGCGCGGCGAGCATGCGGTTCAGATCATAGCTGATGACCGAAAAACCGCGATCCAAATCCGTGTTGAACACGCTCGGCAAAATGTAAAACGACCGGAATGCATCCGCGAACGCTTCGCTTTCCAATAGCTGCGCAATATCGGATAACGTGCCGCCGAGGCTGTCCGGATATGCGTTGAGCATTGCTCCGCCATTCATGGCCTTTTCCCTCCGCTCATTCCGTCTCGCGTCGATACGCCGAATAGGTGATTTTCTTGCCCTCGCGGGAGAGAATCACCTGCGCCTTCCACGCCTGGCTATCCAGCTTGCGCTGCTCGATGTTCAGCACCATCGTGGTGAAAGCGCTGTCCGTCTGCGCGTCGCGGTTGCGCAGGCGGCGATGCTCCAGCGTCTGCATCGGCGTGCTGTTCAGGTAAATCGGGATATCCACGCCCTTCAAAAAGTCGCTGTTCGCATGCGTCCACTCGATCACCATCACGCGCGTCGCGGTGAAATCCACCGTCTCATACCAAATCGCGGTTTCCTCGCGTCCCATCCGCTTGAGCGGAATGTGTCTTTCGCCGCGCTTGAAGCGCGCGATGATGTCGTTGACCTCGTCAAAGTCAATTTCCTCCGGCGTGCCCAGATAGCCGCTCAGCGCCTGCGCGCCGGCCTGCTGATACGTCTGCATCCACGGCAGCTTCCGCGCCGTTTCCGGTTCCGCGTCCGCATCCGCCTGCCAGAGTTCGCGCAGGACGACGGCTTTTTCGTCGCTGTATTCGCCGCTGGCCAGCATCCCGCGCAGGCCGCCCATGCGGAACAGACGCAGCCGCTCCGCGTCGTTGGCCGCCGGAATTCGACGGGGATAGTTGTCGCCGCTCATGATGTATGCGCCGATCCCCGCCCGGTTGAGCGCGTAGCCCAGAACAGAGGCCATGACCGTCTTTCCCGATCCGCTGCCGCCGCATACGCCGATGACCACGCGGCCGCCCGCGCTCTCCTCCAGCCGCCGCTCCAGCGTCCCCTGAATGGCCGAAAGCACGGTCTTTGCCCGCTCGATATTATCCTGACCGATGGTGACGCCGTCCCCCGGCATATCGCCGTGCGGAATCTGCTCCGGCACATCGAGCGCATCGATGTCAAGCATTCTCAGCATCTGCATCGCAATTCCCCCTTATCGCACTCTTCTGTCGCTCTTTTCCGCTCATCTCGGCAGCGGTTCCCGGCTCGTCGGCGCATCGCCGAAGAAGAACATCGCATCCTGCAAGTCGGTTTCGAGCATCGTGCCCTTTTTGACATAGTCCATGGCGCGCGCCAGCATCGCGCTGCGGTCGTATTCCACCGCGCCGAATCGAATGTCGCCGTCTTCAATGAGCATATAATGGGCGCGCTTATCCCGGTCGTCCGGCCTGCGATAGGACGCCGAACCGGGATTGAGCCACAGGCGGTCGTTATCCAGCCGATGCACGAGCCTGCGGTGCGTATGACCAAAGATCATGCGTCGCTCCGGTCTGCTCTCGCCCGCGTACCACACGCGCCAGAACGCGTCGAACGTCTGCACGCTCTCCGGCATGTCGTAGCTGTTATCCAGCATTTGATGCTGCATCAGATACGCTGCGCCATCCGCTTCAAAGCTCATGTGCTGCGGCAGCGCGGCCAGAAACGCGATGTCTTCATCCGTCACCCGTTCGCAGTTGTCGTGCACCCATTTGTAGCGATTTGTTCCCCGAAACGCATCCACCTCGCCCGAAAACAGGATGTTGAGCAGATGTCTGTCGTGGTTGCCCATGACGCAGTGCGCGCCGTGTTCCCGAACCCAGCCGATCGCCTCGTGCGGATCCGTGCCGTAATCCACGTAGTCGCCCGCGCAATAGATGGCGTCCACCGCGCCCGCGTCCTTTTCAATCGCCCGGAGCGCCGCGATATTCGCATGAATATCGGAGAGAATCAATAAACGCATCGGCTTTTGTCGTCCTTTCTTATTCGTCCTTCGGCCCCGGATAGGCGCTGCCGCCCGCCGCGACATACCCGCCGGAATGTCCCTGCTCGTCCCCGGCAATCCAGAAAGCGAACAGATCCGCCGCGATCAGTTCAAACCGAATCCTGAAAACCCGGCCCCGAAGCGCGGAAAGGTCGCCGCCGTGGAAGACGAGCTGGCGCTTTGTGCTGTCGGCAATCATCGGCACGCAATCCGCAAAGGAATAGCCGGGAATCGGCCGCCCTTCCTCGTCTTCAATCTGCGCGCGGACAAATCCCTCCGCCGCGTTCGCGTTGATGAACAGCAACCGTCCTTCCTCAAAGCGCATCTTGCGGGTCAGCATGAACTGCCTCGTTCCGTTGGCATGGAGCGACGCGAAACCGTCCCGGCGAAGCCGCGCAAAGCCGGTCGCCGCGCCGCCGTACAGATTTCCGTTTTCCGCCGAGGACGCGCCGCTGAATCCCGCAATCGGGAAAGCCAGTTCCTCCGGCGAGACAAGGCACAGCCCGCCGCAGGCATGCAGGTAGCCGCGCGCCCACGAGCCCGGCCGATCCGTGCAGCGGATGAACGGGCTTCGGTTATCGCGGCTGAAATGGAAACCGTCGCGGCTGAAGCCCGCATGGAGATCAATGTGTTTGGGCACGCCGCTGTTTTCGCAGACGGCGTTATGCGCCTGATCGAATCCCTTGATGATGGCAAACAGGCCGAGCATGACGCTCTCATAGCCTACGCAGTTCAGGTGATAGAGCTGCGGCGGCAGATTTTTGTTGTAAATCGTGCCCGGCTCGCTCTCGCGCAGGTCGCGCACGTCGCAGCGCTGCCAGAAGGCAATCTGGTCATTCGCCCACGACGCGCCCTCCATGAAGCGGTCGCACTCGTAGTAGCTGCGGCCGCGGCTGTACCATGGGGTCGAGGGCAGACCCGTGCGAATGGAAAATACCCATTTTTTTCGGAAGGGATTGTAGAAAAACGACGTATTGTCGCCGCAAAGCCCCGTCGTCACCGGATCGCCAAAGTGCATGCCGTCCGCGCTGACGGCCACCTGCGCCACGTCGCCCTCCGGCGTTCTGAAATAGTGGAACATCTTATAGCGTTCCTCCGGATGCTCGGTCTCCTGATCGAGCCACACGCAGGAACCGTCCCGCTGCCAGCCGGGCTTGGGCACAAAAATGCGGTTGGTGCCCACCTGATTATCCAGCATCTTCCGCGTGAAATGCCGCCCGTCGGCGGAAACCGCCAGCGCCGTTCCGTCAAACCAGCCGGCGTGGTAATACAGCCGATACACGCCGTCCGCGGGATCGTACCAGCAACCGTCGGTAAACGGCGCGGCGACGGGTGCAACGCCCTTGTTCCACTCCATCGGCGTTTCGGGCGCAAGCACGGGCGTTTCATCCAGCACAGCCTGATGAAAGCGCTTTTCCAGCCAGTTTTCCTCGATCAGAAAGTCATCGACGAACAGCTGCCGCCCCACGTCGATCAGCGCCACATCCGGCCGGTTTTCCAGATACGGAACGGGCAACTCGCTCAAAGACATGTCATCCATGTTCCTCGGCGGCCAGACATCCGGCAGCCTGATCCCATTGTACAGTTCTTCCATCGGCTCATTCCTTTCTCATGCGCGGCGATACACGCACTCGTCCTTTTCAAGCCCCTTGAACGTGCCGAAGGTGAACCATTTATCCACGCGCACCTCGTCGCCGTCAAACGTGAACATATAGCGGTTTTCCGCCTCGGATTCTACCCACAGGACGGACATTTGAAGCCGCCCCTGCTCGTCCCACCACGCACTGCTGCTCGTCTTTGTGATGATTTCGCGATCATAGCGGTAGACCAGCTCGCCCGCCGTGCGCGCGCCCTGCAGATCCGCCGTCAGCGCGCGCTGCTCGCCATCCTCCGTCCATGTGATTTCGAGCTTGCCGTCGCGCGCGCGCAGGCGCATTTTGTCCGCGCCGGGATATGCGATGCGCTGCTTGCGTCTGGAATAGAGCACACCGAAGGACAGCTTTCCCTCCTTCGGGACGAGCGTTATATCCAGATCGTGCGCGGAGAAATCCGCGCCGTTCGGATACGGATGCGGCACGGCCAAACGGCTCAGGCGCTCTTTCAGCATGGCAGCTGCCCTGCCCGCGGGCAGCGTTTCCACATCGGCATGAATCTGCGGCACAAGGATGTCAAACAGCGCGTTGAGCGTCGCCTGCGGCCCGTGGATCGGGTGATTCTCCCCTTCTTTGAGCAGATGCAGATCCGCATGCCCCATCAGTTCGCCGAGGAAACCTGCCTCGTTGATGGAGACGATCAAATCCAGCGACGGCACGACGACGGAGAACTGGCCGAACGCGCCATCCGCGCGGTACGAGCCTTCCGGCCTGCACATCCAGATCTGGTAGCCGTAGCCCACGCAGTTATCGTAAATATACGGCGTGTGCGCGTGTGCAGGCCACGTGTCCATCCGCTCGGTGGTCGCGTCGTGCACAAAGGTTTCGCTCAGCAGGCGCACACCGTTCCAGACGCCGCCGTTCAGATACAGCTTCATCAGGCGCAGATTGTCTTCCGTCGTGGTGAACATGCCCATGCCGCCCAGACAAGTGCCGTCCGCGCCGCGGCGGCACATGACGTTTTGCGCGTCAATGCCGATCAAATCAAACAGGTTCTTAGCCAGATAATCCAGCATGCTCCCGCCCGTCAGCCGCTCGATGATCGCGGACAGCACCGCCGTCGTGTGGGAATTATAGCGCCAGAACGTGCCGGGTTCGTGGATAATCGGTCGGGCGAAATACCGCTCCAGCCAATCTGCCGGATAGGTCGTTTCCTCTTCCTCCGAGCCGTCGCCCATCACCAGCAAATCGCGGACGGTCAGCCTTGAAAGCCTGTCGCTCATCTGCGCGGGCATCTTATTCGGCAGGATATCGCATACCCTGTCGCTCAGCTTGAGCAGCCCCTGGTACTCCGCCAGACCGATGGCCGTCGCGGTGTAGGTTTTGCTCAGGGAATGGTCGCAGTGGTGCAGGCCGGGCGCAAACGGCGCCCACCATCCCTCCGCGCAGACCTTGCCGTGACGCATAATCATCAGGCCGTGCATCTGGGTAAAGCCGCCGTTTTCCAGCTCATCCAGAAATGCGTCAATCGCTTCGCTGGGAATACCCACCTCTTCCGGCAGGCAGCGCTCAAATCGCTGAATCATGGTCTTTTTTCCTCCTCGCCCTTTGGGCCGCGCGTGCTTTCTCTCGCGCTCAACGTCACAGGAAACACCATATCAACCGGCACTTTTTCGCCGTGAATCTGTTTAATCAAACACTCTATCGCCATTTCGCACATCTCCGGAATCGGCTGGCGGATGCTGGTCAGCGGCGGGCACAGGCAGGCCGCCAGATAATTGTCGTTAAAGCCGATCACGCGGAGATCTTCCGGCACGCGCCGCCCGCTTGCCGCCGCGCAGCGCACAACGGAGGCCGCAATCTGGTCGCTGGTGCAGAACACGCCGTCCGCATCCGGGAAGGTGGCGAGCACCTGCCGCGCCAGCTCGGAGTAATCGCCGTGCAGGCTGTCGTTCTCCTTGGTTTCAAAAATGCGTTCTTCCAGCCCATGCTCGCGCATGACGCTGCAAAAGCCCACAAATCGGTCATACGCCGGGAGCATCTTGTCGTGTACGGCCGCGATCATCACCGGGCGCCTGCTTCCGCTGGCGAGCAGTTCCTCCGCCGCCATGCGGCCGCCCATGTGGTTGTCGCAAAGCACCGTCGGCAATCGGCCGACCTTAATGCGCTCAAAGGAAACGACCGGAAGGTTGTCGTCCAGCAGCGCGTCGAGCTCGCGGGAACGCAGACTGATGATGATGCCGTCCACCTGATTGGCCTTGAGCATCCCGACATACTCCAGCGCCCGATCGTTCTGGCCGTCGGACGCATAGATCATCACCTTGTATCCGTGCCGCATGGCGGCAAGAATCAGCTGGTTGACGACCTCGCCAAAGTACGGATCATCGACAGAAGGCACCAGCAGACCGATGATTTTCGTTCTGCGCCGGGTCAACGACCGCGCGACTTCGTTGGGCTGATAGTTCAGCTCCTCCATCGTCGCGTAGATTTTGTCGTGCATCTCCTGGCTGATGTAGCCGCGTTTGTTGAGCACGCGGGAAACCGTCGTCACCGAAACGCCGGCGCGCTGTGCCACTTCTTTGATGGTCGCCATGGGCTCGTTCTCCTTTGCTGGTCAGGGGCGGCAGACGACCTTCATGCCGTCGTAGGCCACCTCGATTCCATAGGGCGCGGCAAACCGCGCCCATTCCGAATGGGTCATGTCGTTCATGTGGGAAAGATGGTTGAGGATATAGCGCGTATCCGCCTTCACCAACCCCGCCTTGTTCAGCCGCTCCCGCAGGCGCAGCGCCTCGGCGAAGCCCATGTGCCCGTCGCCCCTGAGCGTTCCGCGCGCACAATCCATGCTGACCACGGAAAATGTCAGGCCGGTGGTTTTCAGATATTCGTCGTTTTCCTCGCTCAATTCGCCGGTGTCGTTCGCATACAGCATCGCCGTTTCGCCATCCGAGATGGCGTAAATCAGGCAGTCCTCCACCTGAATCGGCCGATGGTTGGCGCGCAGCGGATAGAAGGTATACCCGGCGGCCTTGAACGGCTCAAACGGCTTCACCTCGTGAAAGCGGAAGCGCTCTTCCCTCACCTGTTCCGCACCGGCGCAGGCCGAAAGGAAGCGCTTTTTCACCCACAGATTGCCGTATAGATCCAGCACGTTTTCTTCCTCCGGCACATCCGGGCGAAGCGCGCGGGACGGCGTGCCGCGGTTTTGAAGCGCGTATATATCCTGATGATCTGGATGCGAATGGGTGAAGACGATGCATTTGAGGCGATCCAGCCGCAAGCCGAATCTCAGCTTCTGCGCGTGGATATCCGGCGAGAGATCGATCAGCACATCGTCGCCCAGCAGCGTGCAGGCGCGCATGCGCAGGCTCTTTCCGCCCTCCCGCATCGAGCGCAGGCAGACGGGGCAGGCGCAAAACGTGGCGGGCATGCCCTCCGCCGCACCGGTTCCCAGATATTGATACTCCACGGCCAATCGAATCTCCTTTCTTTTTTGCGTTATCCCTTGATGCCGGACATCGCAACGGACTGCACGAACTGCTTTTGGAACGCGAGGAAGATGAGCAAAATCGGCAGGGTAATCATCGCGCTGAACGCGAAAATCTGTCCCCAGAAGGTATACACCGAGTCGTTCAGGCCGCGCAGCGCCTGCGGCAGCGTGCGCCACGTGTTATCGCGGGTCACGAGCGTCGGCCAGAGCAGATCGCCCCACGCGCGGATGAAGGACATGATGGCCACCGTCGCGTAAATCGGTTTGGAGAGCGGGGTCATAATCTTGAAGAACACGCCGGTGTAGCTTTCTCCGTCGATGATGGCCGCCTCCAGCAGATCCTTCGGCATGCCGCGGAAATGCTGATAAAACAGGAAGACATACATCGGCGTCGCCAGATTCGGAATGGCCAGCGCCCAGATGGTGTTGATGATGCCCAAGTTAAAGGCCACCATGAAGCGGTTGATGATGACGGCCTCGGTCGGAATGATGGTCAGCGCGATCATCAGCGAAACGAGCAGCTTCTGCCCCCGAAATTCCAGCATGCCCAGCGCGTAGCCCATCATGCCGTTGATGAACATACCGACGAACACCTGAATGATGGCGTTGACGGCCGAGTTGCGGAAGTAATGCAGAAAGTCGAGCTTTTCAAACACGGCGACATAGTTTTCAAGCGTCAGGTTGCCGTAGGGAATGAACGCCTTGAGCGTCGCCATATCCGAAACAAGCTGCGTCTCGCTCTTGACAGAGGAAACGAACAGGAACAGCAGCGGCGCCAGAAAAACGACCGCCAGCGCGACGTACAGCACGTAGAACAGGGCGGATGTGACCGTCTTTTTCGTCTTATTTTCCACTTTCATCCTCAGTCGCCCTCCGTAAGCTTATTCTGAATCAAAGAGACCACCAGCACGATCAGGAAGAACACGACAGCCATCGCGGAGGTGTAGCCCACGCGGTTGTTGGTGAAGCCCTCCTGATACATCAGGTAGACCAGCGTTGTGGTCGAGCCCGCCGGGCCGCCCTGCGTGAGCATATACACCTGCGTGAACATCTTGAGCGAGTATATCGTGTTGGAAATAAAGACGTACACCAGCGTATTCTTGAGCTGCGGAATGGTGATATAGACAAACTGCTGCCACGTGTTCGCGCCGTCGATCGTGCCCGCCTCATACAGCTCCTCCGGGATGAACTGGAGGCCGCCGAGCATGATAATCATCTGCATGCCGACGCACTGCCAGATGGACATGATCGCGATGGACGGCATCGCCAGTGTCGTATCCTGAAGCCACTTCTGCGCCGGAACGCCGAACACGCGCAGGATCGAGTTGAACAGACCGTCCGCCGTGCTGGAGAAGAAGAAGCCCCAGATGACGGTCACAACCGTCATGGTTACGACCTGCGGCGAGAAATAGATCATGCGGAAGAAGGTCACGCCCTTCGCCTTGCGGTTGACCAGCAGCGCCAGCAGCGTCGCCAGAATCAGCACGACCGGCACGAGGATGATCGTGTATTCAAACGTATTCCAGAACGCCTGAAGCGCGGTCTTGTTGGTGAAGGTCTTGATATAATTCGCCCAACCGACAAACTTGGTCGGCTTGTTCGGGTTGAGCACCAGTCTGCGATCCGTAAAGGAATAGAAAACAGACATGAAAAACGGCAGGATCATGAACAAAAACATGATGATGATCGCCGGCGCGGACAACCCCCACGCGGCTTTCGCCTGCGCGCGGGACATCTGGCTTCTCCGCTTCGCCCCGCTTCTCTTGACAGTGATTTCACTCATACGCAATGCTCCGTTCTATCGCCATGCCGGTTGTCCGTCAGCATGACGGCTCTCCCTGTTTTGGCTTTTTGTTTTTCGGGTTCAAAGGGCAAAAGAAGCGCCCGGTCAGCGTTCGGCCGGCCGGGCGCGATGTGATTTTACTCGATGTTCCAGTCGTTTTCGACGATGATCTCATCGACGTACTCGGCCGCATCATGCAGCAGCTCAGCCGGATCGCCGCCAGCAAGAATGTTGGTCACGACACTCGCCATCTGGGTCTGAAGCGTCGAATGCGCAGGGGTGATCGGACGCAGGTAGCTGATGCCCGCTTCAAGCTGCTCGCGGTACAGGTACAGGCGGCCGCCCTCCTGCCACTGCTCCATGCCGTCCATGACGCTCTTGCGCGCCGGAACGCCGCCGTTCACATTGCAAACCATCTGGATGTATTCCGGGCTCATCATCGCCTGAAGAACCGTCCACGCCTGATCCGCCACGCCGCGGTCGACCGCCGCGGTGGTCATCACGTCCACCGTAGAGCCGGAGCAGGTGAACACGCCGTTGCCGAAATCCGGAAGCGGAACGATGATCGCGTCGTCGCCGAACGCCTCGACATGCTGGCTGTATTTCCAGTGGCCGAGCATGGAGAAGGCGGCCTCGTCGCGGCCATAGAACGCATCCTCGTAATCGCAGGCCGCGTTGACATAGCCCTCATCGAGCATCTTCTTCATCCATTCATACGCCGCGACGGTGTTTTCGCCATCCATCGTACCGGTCGCAAGCATGGTATCGCGGTTCAGGTAATCGCCGCCGAAGGAAGCGATGACCGCCATCCAGGTGAAGTAGAGGGAGCTGGTCTTGTTCTGACGAATGTAGAGCGGATACTCGTAGCCGATTTCCTTGCACTTGGCGAGGATATCCTCAAACTCTTCGACCGTCCACGCATCCTTGTAAGAGGTCGGGATGCGCGCGCCGATCTTTTCGAGAATGCTCTTGCGCGTCCACATGGCCATGCCGGAGTCAAACTGCGCCACGCCGTAGAGACCGCCGTCGTAGGTCACCTCGGACCAGACGGACGGAAGAACGTCGTTCTTCATATCCTCGTCGATGTAGTTGTCCAAGCAGGCGATCATGCCCAGATCCTGGAAATACGGGATCTGCAGGCCGTCGATCACGATGAGGTCGGGGGTATCGCCGACGATCGGAGCCGTCTGCAGCTTGTTGAGCAGCTCATCCTGCGCGAAGAACTGGTAATCCACCTGAATGTCGTCATGCTTCGAATTGAAATCATCGAACATGCTGGTGTAAATCACCGTCTCAGCGCCATCGCTGATCCACGCGGTCACGGTCGTAGCGTCCGCGCAGGCAATCGCCGCCAGCGCGAAGACCATGACGGCCGCCAGAAGCAGAGAAATGGACTTTTTCACTTGGGTTTCCTCCTTTAATGATCCTTGTGTATGGGGTTGAGCCTTCCCTTCCGGCTCTCCCCTGTTGCTGCGCTTAGTATATCAGCCTTTTAATTATATGTCAACCGGTTAGCATAAAAAAGTGACTATAATTTTTTTCTTATTTACAGCATATCTCCTTGTTTATGACAGAAATCGTTTTTGTTTTTCTCATTTTCAGCCAGCTTTTCCGCATCTTTTCGCTTCGAATCCGCGCCGGATATGCTATGCGGTTCACATTCAAGGTGCGTCGGGCAGAACAAAAAGAGCGTGCAAAAAACTGCCCGATCAAAGCGTTCCTCGCGGACAGCCAAAAAGCCCCATACGCCGCAGGATGGTCAAAGTATCCTGTGCGTATGAGGCTTTTGCTATGCTTCTTTTCTCGGTCGGGCGGTCGTTCCATCATCTGATGCGCAACCGCCCCTCTTTTCAGACGTAAAACAGCAGATCCGCGTAGGACGGCATCGGCCAGTATTCCTTGCCGACCCTGCCCTCCAGCTCGTCGGCAACCTGCCGGGCGGCTTCCATCGCGGGGATGACGGCCTCGTGCTCATACATCGCGCGCGCGTTGAGCGCCTCCGGCTCGGCGGCGACAACGGCCTTGAGCCGCTCCGTCCGCTCGATCAGCTCAGCCGTCTTCTCGGTCAGCAGCCTGACCTGCGCGGTCTCCGCGGGCGCGTCCACGCCGATGCCCGCCTTGGCGGCCACGCCCTCCGCCAACTGCTTGGAATACGCCGCGCAGGCCGGAACGATCAGCTTGCCGAGCATGTCGATCAGGGTCAGCGCTTCGATGTGGATGATCTTAGCGTATTCCTCCATGTTGATATCCTGCCGGGACTGTATCTCCGTCCGCGTGTATACGCCGTGGCGGGCGAACAGCGCCACGTTCTTCTCGTCCGTATAATGGATGAGCGCCTCCGGTGTGGAGCGCAGGTTGAGCAGCCCGCGGCGCGCGGCCTCGAGCGGCCATTCCTCGCTGTAGCCGTTGCCGTTGAAGAGGATGCGCCGATGCGCGGCCAGCTCGCGGCGGATGAGCGTGGAGAGCGCGGCCTCGAAATTGTCGGCCTTTTCCAGCTCATCCGCGAACTGCATCAGCTCGTCCGCGACGGCGGTGTTGAGCATGACGTTCGTGCAGGCGATGTTGAAGGACGAGCCGGGCATGCGGAATTCAAACTTGTTGCCCGTGAACGCGAAGGGCGACGTGCGGTTGCGGTCGGAGTTATCCTGCGGGATATGCGGCAGGCTCGTCACGCCGATATCCATGCTCTTGTGCCCCGCCGCCTTGTAATCCGTACCCTCCACCAGCGACTGGATGACGGCGGCCAGCTCGTCGCCGACATACATGGAGACGATGGCGGGCGGCGCTTCGTTCGCGCCCAGGCGGTGATCGTTGCCCGCGCTGGCGACGCTGATGCGCAGCAAATCCTGATACTCGTCCACGGCCTTGATGACCGCCGTCAGGAACAGCAGGAACTGCGCGTTCTCCATCGGCGTAGAGCCCGGATCGAGCAGATTTTCGCCCCTGTCGGTGGAAATCGACCAGTTGTTGTGCTTGCCCGATCCGTTCACGCCCTCGAACGGCTTTTCATGCAGCAGGCAGACCAGCCCGTGGCGGTCGGCGACCTTCTTCATCATCTCCATCGTGAGCTGGTTGTGGTCGGTGGCGATGTTCGCGGTCGCAAAGACCGGCGCCATCTCGTGCTGGCAGGGCGCGACCTCGTTGTGCTCCGTCTTGGCGTTTACGCCCAGCTTCCAGAGCTCCTCGTCCAAATCGGCCATGAACGCCTTGACGCGCGGGCGGATAGAGCCGAAGTAGTGATCCTCCAGCTCCTGCCCCTTCGGGCTCCGCGCGCCCAGAAGCGTGCGGCCGGTCAGAATCAGGTCGGGGCGCTTCTTATAATCCGCCTTGTCGATCAGGAAATACTCCTGCTCGGGGCCGACGGTCGTCGTCACGCGGCTGACTTTCTTGCCAAAGAGCGCCAGAACGCGGCAGGCCTCCTTGCTGATGGCCTCCATCGAGCGCAGCAGCGGCGTTTTCTTATCCAGAATCTCGCCCGTGTACGAGCAGAATGCCGTCGGGATGCAGAGCGTGTCATCCTTGATGAACGCATAGCTCGTCGGGTCCCACGCGGTATAGCCGCGCGCCTCAAACGTCGCGCGCAGCCCGCCGGAGGGGAAGGACGACGCATCCGGCTCGCCCTTCATCAGCTCCTTGCCGGAAAACTCCATGATGACCGTGCCATCCGCGCAGGGCGAAATGAAGGAATCATGCTTTTCGGCGGTGATGCCCGTCATCGGCTGGAACCAATGGGTGAAGTGGGTCGCGCCCTTCTCGATCGCCCAGTCCTTCATGGCGTTGGCCACCACGCCCGCGACCTGCGGATCCAGCGCCGTGCCCTGCCGCACGGTCTGCTTGAGCGATTTATACACGTCCTTGGGCAGTCGCTCCTTCATAACGGCCTCGTTAAAGACCATGCTTCCAAACAGCTCGGGCACTTTCTTCATTGTAATCTCTCCCATCTGCGCCGATGCGCGGCGTTGCTTTGGCGGACGGCCTTTTTGCCTGTCCGCGCCCTTGAACGTGCGTCAGTATAGCGCTTTTTTTCCCGTTCGTCAATCATTTTGACGTTGATTTTATCATTTCCTGCAATTCTTTTGAATCCGTCGTTTGTTTCTGATGATAATTAAATGAATTTGTTTGAGAACTTCATTTTGGAATTTTCCTTGACAAGATACCCCCATGGGGTATATAATGCTCACGTAAGCGAGGTGAACACGCATGAGTGAAGAGACGACGCCCTGCTGCTGTCATTGCCGAACAAAGCATCGGGATGGCAAAGAGGAGCGCGATCTGCTCAACCGGCTCAGCCGCATCGAGGGGCAGATTCGTGGGATTCGCGGCATGGTTGAAAAGGACGCTTATTGTCCCGATATTTTGACGCAGGTTGCGGCGGCGAGCGCGGCGCTGAACAGCTTTTCCAAGGTGCTGCTGGCCAGCCACATCAAAACCTGCGTCGCGCAGGATATCCGCGCCGGGAAGGACGAAACCATCGACGAGCTACTGACGACGCTTCAAAAGCTGATGCGTTGACGAGGGGGGGTACGTTGGGACGTTGGGGCTCTGC
>OLRV01001067.1_pt1 | contig 24389 bp, 12 predicted proteins | sample 1672421 | NCBI WGS metagenome assembly OLRV01 (sample SAMEA3136684, study PRJEB25190) | human gut metagenome | biome: human gut; feature: human-associated habitat; material: faeces | place: Austria | collected 2013
CCTTTGCGGCGCGGCCGGCTGACGAATTGTTGGATATCCGGGGCGTCGTCGTAGATACGAAAGACCCTCCCACGCCGCTGGTGGGCGTGACGGTGCTCGTGCAGGGAACGGTTCGCGGAACGACGACCGACGCCGAAGGATTCTTCTCGATCAAGGCCAAACACGGCGACGTGCTCACCTTTTCGTTTATCGGGTACACGGGCAAAGAGTATCGGGTGAACAAAAGCGTGGCCAACCTTTCGATCGCAATGGAGGAGGAACTGACCAGTATCGACCAGGTCGTGGTGACGGGTATGACTTCGCAGCAGCGCAAGCATATCGCCGCTTCGGTCGGCGCGGTGGCGCCCTCCAATTTCGAAAACAAGCCCATCACCCGTCTGTCGCAGGCCTTGCAGGGCGGAACGACGGGTATCCTGGTGACTCAGAGTTCGGGCCTTCCGGGCGGTGACGGCGCGACGATCAAGATCCGCGGCGTGGCGTCGCTTCTGGGTTCCGACCCGCTGGTGTTGGTCGACGGCTTCGAGTTCGACATGGACAAGCTCGATCCCTCGACCGTCGAGTCGGTGTCGATCCTCAAAGACGCTGCCGCTGCGTCGATCTACGGCGCCAAAGCCGGTAACGGCGTTATCCTCATCACGACCAAGCGCGGTTCGGCCGGCAAGGTTTCGGTGTCGTACAACGGTTATTTCGGTATTCAGCAGCCGATCTACCTGCCCGACTTCGTCGACGGAGCCACCTACATGGAGTATATCAACGAGGCCAACCGCAATACCACGGGTGTGGACAAGTATACCCCCGAACAGATTCGGATCACGCGCGAGGGGAGCGACCCGATCCACTATCCCAGCACCGACTGGATGAAGGAGACGATGCGCGAGACGGCCCCGATCCACGAGCACAACTTCACCGTGTCGGGCGGTAACACCACCGCGCGCTTCGCCCTGTCGGCGCAGTATCTCAATCAGGACGGTATGTACAAGGTGATGGACAACGGATTCGAACGTCTGACGGTGCGTGCCAACACGACGGTGAACCTCAACAAGGACATCATGATGTTCGTCGACATGTTCGTCGGCCGCGATACGCAGCGTCAGCCCGAGACGATGAACAAGACCATTCTGGACTACATCTATCTCGCGCCGCCGACGCTCGTCTCGAAATATCCCCGCAAGGAGGGACAGAAGCCCGGATACGACTACTACGGCGTCTATTTCGAGTGGATGAACCCGCTGGCCAACCTCGAACGCGGTACGCAGGTGGAGAGCGTGCGCGACTACGTGACGATCAACGCCCGCCCCACGTGGCATATCATTCCCGGCCTGACGCTCAAAGGACAGGTGGGCTACCGCATCGCATCGGGCATGGACAAGAAGGACCGCAACGCCTACGTCTTCCTCGACTACTTCTCCGGCAACGAGTCGGGAACGTTCGGCGCCGTGAAGTCGGCCACCTATACCACGCGCACGAGCTACTGGATGGTCGGCGCGACGCTCGACTGGACGAAGGAGTTCGGCGACCACCGCATCAACATTCTGGGCGGATGGAACGAAGAGGTCGACCGCCGCAACGGCTGGGACGACGTGGCGCTGCTCTCGTTCTTCGGAAAGGCCTATTACAGCTACAAGGACAAGTATCTGGCCGAGGTCGGCATTCGCCGCGACGGTTCGTCGCTCTTCGGCGACGGGCACAAGTGGGGCAACTTCCCTTCGGTGGCCGTGGGCTGGAACGTCAACCGCGAACCGTGGATGCAGAACGCCCGGTTCATCGACAACTTCAAGATCCGCGCCTCCTACGGTATGCTGGGCAACAACAACGTGGCGCTCTACCGCTATCAGACCATTATCGACAACTCGGGTAACGAAATCGTCAACGGCAACCCCGACCTGACGTGGGAGAAGGTGAAGATTCTCGACGCGGGCGTCGACCTGAGCCTCTTCGGGCAGAAGCTCGAAGTGACCTTCGACTGGTTCCGCAAGGTGACCGACGACATGATCGTCAACGTGCCTTCGACGCCCAGCTCGGGGCTGCTGGCCGCACCGATGAACGTCGGAAAGGCCGAGGTGAAGGGTTACGAGATCGGCGTGGGCTTCAACCACTCCTTTACGAAGGACATCGATTTCAGCATCAATCTGGGTTACTCCTACAACAAGTCGAAGTGGCTCGAAATCACCAACGACGAGCTTATCAACGGCAATACGATCTATCGCAAGGGACACGCCATCAAGGAGTACTACGGCTATCAGGCCGATCACCTGCTCACGCAGGACGACCTCGATTTCCGCGTGCCGATCATCGGCGGCTACGACGGCGCTACGACGGCGCAGCTGCCCGGCGACATCCGCTACGTGGATACCAACGGCGACAAGGTGATTACGACCGACGACCGCGTGCCGCTGGGCGACCAGGATCCGCACAGCGTCTACTACGGCAACCTCTCGTTCCGCTGGAAGAACCTCGACTTCGACATGCAGGTCAACGGCGTGGGATACGTGCCGATCTTCTATCAGGGGTTGATCTCGAACCCGCTCGATCCGGAGTACGGCGGTACGCCCCAGCGCTGGCACCTCGACCACTGGAAGGCCGAGAATCCCGACCGCAACGCCAAACTGCCGCGCGTGACGACCGATCCGGGCAACAATGCGCTGCTGTCGACCTTCTGGAAGGAGAACGGCGCCTTCGTCCGTATCAAGTACATGCAGCTGGGCTACAACTTCAAGGCGCTGGCCAAGAAGATCCATGCCGGTAACTTCCGTGTTTACGTGAACGTGCAGAATCCCTTCACCTTCACCAAGGTCGAGCTGATCGACCCCGAGACGAAGGGCACGCACACCACCTACCCGATGTTCAAGACCTATTCCGTCGGTCTGAATGTGAATTTCTAACCGGTAACACCTAAACAGTAGACAATTATGAACTATATCGATCATATCAAAGGATACCTCTCCCGCGCAGCGCTCCTGCTGCTGATGGCCGGCGGTGCGCTGATGGCCGGATGCGAGGATTTTCTGGTGCGCGACGTGCCCAACCAGACGACCGACGAGGAGTGGTGGCAGAACAAGGGGCAGCTCAACACGGCGCTCAACAACCTCTACAAGCCCATGCCGTCGGGCACCATCACCTATGTCAATCACGATGTCAAGCAGTCGCAGGCGAGCGGCTATCCCAATGCCCGCGTGGAGATGGAGGCACTGACGGACAACGGAGTCGGCTCGGCCAACTATGTCTCCTACAACGCCTTTACGGCGGGAATTACATCGTCGAGCGAAGATGTCTGCAACAAGATATGGAACATGAAATGGACGGTGATACGCCGTTGCTGCCGCTTCATGGAGCACTACCAGCAGGCGACGGTGGCCCCCGACGCGGCGCCGCACGAAGGCATCCAGACCGTCGACCGTTTCGCCGCCGAGGCGCGTGCGCTCAGGGCGTTCTACCATTTGGAGCTCTTCCTCTTCTTCGGCGATATTCCGCTCGTCGACCACTCGACGCTGCCGACCGAGCAGTTCCTCGTGCGCCGTCCGCAGCAGGAGGTCGTCGACTGGATCGCCGGCGAGTTGGAGGGTGCGTCGCACAACCTGCCGGTCGTGCCGCAGACCAAGTCGGAGCGCTGGCGCTGGACGAAGGGCGCCTGCTATGCGTGGATGTCCTACCTCTATCTCTATGTCGGCGACTGGGCCAATGCCAAGAAGTGGGCCGAGGAGGTAATCAAGCTGGGAATTTACGACCTCTATCGCAGCACGGCCGATCCGGCCGACAGTTTCCGCCGGCAGTTCATCCACGAGGCCTACAACAACGACACGAAGGAGTCGATCCTCACCACCGAGCTGGGTATGCGTCAGGTGCAGCGCCGTCTGGCTCCGCCCGACGGCGGTAACGGCCAGACCGGTCTGTCGCCCACGGCGTCGCTCGTCGACGAGTTCGAGTTGCTCGACGGCCGCACGCTCGACGAACTGCCCGCCGACGAGAAACGGGCCTACCAGCTCGACCCGCAGCCCGAAAAGCGCGATCCGCGTCTGGGCATGTCGATCATCTTCCCCACCGAGACCTTCCTCGGCTATACGGCCCATCCGTGGGAGCCTTCGCACAAGGACGCCATCGGCAAGGAGGGTTCGACGAAGACCGGTTACTGGATCAAGAAGTGGGCGAACGAAACCGACCGCACCAATTACAGCAGTACGGACGGCGGCAAGCTCGACTTCCAGAACATGCGCTATGCGGTGGTGCTGCTCAACTACGTCGAAGCTGCCATCGAGCTGAACCAGCTGAGCGATCCGAATATCTACGACTATCTCGACGACATCCGCGACCGTGCGGGAATGCCGCCCGTGGATCGCACAAAGTACGCTACGCAGACGAAGCTGCGCGAACTGGTACGCCGCGAGCGCCGTGTGGAACTGGCCTTCGAGGGACACCGTCTGTTCGATATCCGCCGCTGGCGGATCGCCGAGCAGGTGATGAACGGCGAGGTCTACGGCGCGACGCCTCCGGGTGCCGACGACCGCTACCTGGCCCAGACGCGCGTCTTCAACCCCAACCGCGACTACCTGTGGCCCATTCCGGTCGGTGAGATGAACACTAACACGGCGATGGAGCAGAACCCCGGGTATTGATGCCGCAGATTCGAACGACGGATTTCTCCGCCGACGGCCGGTGACGGCGGCCGGCGGAGAATTCGTAAACGGCAGAGAGAACAAACCAACTATTAATCTGACTTGTTATGCAACCGATGAAACGAACATTCCGAAGTGCGATATGGCCCCTTTTGGGGCTGTTGACCGTCGCCTGCGCTGCGCCGGACGGGCGCAATCTTCCGGCTGCGGAAGATTTCGAGAGCCTGAGCGCGCAGTTCGCGGCACCTTCCAAGGAGTACGGCTCGGCGCCGCTCTTCGTCTGGAACAAGGTCGTGACGCCCGAACGGATCGACGAAGCGATGGCCGACCTCAAAGACAAGGGCTTCGGCGGCGTCTTCGTACACCCCCGTCCGGGCATGGTGACGCAGTATCTCGACGACAACTGGTTCTCGCTCTTCCGCCATACGATGGAGAAGGGCCGCGAACTGGACATGAACGTCTGGATCTACGACGAGAACTCCTATCCGAGCGGTTTCGCGGGCGGCCACGTCAACGAGGCGATGCCCGAGAGCTACGACGAGGGCGTGGCGCTCAAATACCTGCGTGCCGGGGTGCTGCCCGATACGGTCGACCGCTTCTTCTGCTGCCTGCGACGTGAAGGCGACGCCTTCACCGACATTACGGCCGAAGCCGTTTCGCGGCGTGGCGAAAAGGGCGATTACTACCTCTTCTACAAGGCTTACAACCCCACGTCGCCGTGGTACAGCGGCTTCTCGTACGTGGATCTGATGCACGAGGGCGTGGCCGACAAATTCATCGAACTGACGCTTGACGGCTACAAGAAGGTCGTGGGCGAGGAGTTCGGCGGCACCGTTCCGGGCTGGTTCACCGACGAGCCGCAGATCGTGGTGACCGACCGCGAGTCGATCCGCTGGACACCCGACCTGTTCGATGCCTTCCGCGCCCGCTGGGGATACGATCTCGAACCCAATCTGGTCTCGCTCTGGGAGGAGGTCGGTCCGTGGCGGCAGGTGCGGCACAACTACCGCGACGTGCTGATGAATCTCTTCCTGGATCGCTATATCAAGGTCTGCCACGACTATTGCGAGCGCAACAACCTGGTCTTCACCGGCCATTTCTGGGAGCACGGGTGGCCCGACATGGGGCACAACCCCGACAATATGGCCATGTACGCCTGGCAGCAGATGCCGGGCATCGACCTGCTGTACAACAAATTCGACGTCAAATCGCCCAACGCCCACTTCGGCAACGTGCGTTCTGTGAAGGAGGTCAACAGTGCGGCCAACCAGATGGGGCGCGTGCGCAAGCTGAGCGAATCCTACGGCGGCGGCGGTTGGGATATGACGCTGCGCGACTTCAAGCGTCAGGGCGACTGGGAATATGCGCTGGGCGTGAACTTCATGAACCAGCATATCGCACCGCTGAGCATCGCCGGTGCGCGCAAGTACGACTATCCGCCCGCCTTCACGCCCCATTCGCCGTGGTGGGAGTATTACCGCGAGCTGAACCTCCACTTCGCCCGTCTGTCGCTGGCGCTCTCGTCGGGCGGCCAGTACAACGACGTGCTGGTGCTCGAACCCACCACCTCGATCTGGATGTACTACACTTACAACGCGCCGCGCCCGAACCGCTGGCGGACGATGGGCGAGGAGTTCCAGGCCTTCATCACCGCATTGGAACGGCATCAGGTGGAGTTCGATCTGGGGTCGGAGAACATCCTGCTCAACCACGGTTCGGTCAAGGGCGACCGCTTCGTCGTGGGTAAACGCGCCTACGGGACGGTGGTGCTGCCGGCGCAGATGGAGAACGTCGACGCCGCGACGTTCGACCTGCTCGAACGGTTCGCCGCGAAGGGCGGCCGGATCATCGCCTACGGTACGCCGCAGTATGTGGACGGTGCGAGGAGCGCCGAGGCGGAGGCCTTCTTCGCCGATCCGGCGAAGGTGACGCGCGCCGATGCGGGCGAACCGATCGACTACTCGCTCTTCGCCACGCCCGAAATCGCATTCGATGCGCCGGAGGGCAACTATCTCTTCCACCATCGCCGCCGCATGGACGACGGACAGCTGTTGTTCCTCGCCAATTCGAGCCTTACGCGCCCCGTCCGGGGTACGGTGACGCTGCAAGGACGTCAGGCCGCGCTGCTCGATACCCGCACGGGCGAGATCCGCGGCTACGAGGCGCAGCGCGAGGGCGACCGGCTGACGATCGCCTACGATCTCCATCCGGCCGGCAGCCTGCTGCTCTACGTCTTCGACGAGGAGCGCGAAGGGTTGGCACCCGCGCCTGCGCGGCGCGTGCTGACGGCGGTTCCTGCCGCGGGAGGTCTGACGGCGAAGCCCGACGCGCCCAACGTGATGACGATCGATTTCTGCGATCTGGAACTCGACGGCAAGGTCTATCCGGATCTGAACAGTTACGACGCGGCCAAACTCGCCTACCAGCATCACGGCTTCAAGGCCGGCAATCCGTGGAGCACCTCGGTGCAGTTCCGCGACCATACCGTGCGCCGCGACACCTTCACGATGGGCGGATTCAAGGCGTCGTACCGGTTCACGGTGACGTCCGGTGTCGACCGCAGCCGCTTGCAGGCCGTCGTCGAGCAGCCCGAACTCTACCGCGTGACGCTCAACGGCGTGGAGCTGAAAGCCCTGTCCGACAAGCACTGGATCGATCCCGAAATGCGCTTCATGCCCCTCGGCGATGCCGTGCGCACGGGCGAGAACGTGCTGACGATGGAGTGCTCGCCGATGCGCGTGCTGGCCGAGATCGAACCGATCTACATCCTGGGCGATTTCCGGCTCGAACCGGCCGCCAAAGGGTGGAACATCGTCGCTCCGGGCGATTTCGCCGCCGGCAGCTGGAAGGCGCAGGGCTGGCCCTGCTATCCCGGCAAGGTGACCTATGCGCGGGAGTTCGATGTCGCCGAAAAGGCGCCCTACTACGAAGTGGCGCTGGGCGAGTGGAAGGGTACGGTCTGCGAGGTGCTCGTCAACGGCCGTTCGGCCGGTATCGTCTATGCGGAGCCGTATACGGTCGACGTGACGGAGTGGTTCGTGGCGGGCCGCAACCGTGTGGAGGTGAAGGTCGTGGGCAGCAACTACAACCTCATGGGACCGCTGCACGCCGCGCACTTCAAACGGATCACGCCGGCCTTCTGGCGCGGGGTCAAGGAGTATCCCTCCGGTAAGGACTACGTGCAGCAGGACTACGGTCTGATGGGCGATTTCACCCTCGCGGCGGGTCGTTGACCCCTCTTTCGGACGAATTTGCGATGCGGGACGGCGGAATGCCGTCCCGCTTTTCGTCCGGTTTCGTTTGCGATTGTCGGGCGCTATGTCCGTGAGGAGGGGGATTTTGACATTCGGAAAGGGGGACGGCTCGAAGAAATGTCGGTTTCGTTATGAAATTTTTACGGTTTTATTTTGAAATTTTTCGTTTTATGCGTTCCTTTGTATGCGGAAAATAATCGAAAACGAAAATATCCTATGACAAAGCAATTCGATGTGATTATTATCGGCGGCGGCGCTACGGGTGCGGGTGTGGCCCGCGACTGCTCCCTGCGCGGTATCCGTGCGCTGTTGCTCGAACGAGGCGACATCGCCACGGGTGCGACGGGCCGTAATCACGGTCTGTTGCACAGCGGCGCACGCTATGCCGTGACGGACCGCGAGTCGGCCGAGGAGTGCATCAAGGAGAACATGATCCTGCGCCGGATCGCCAGCCATTGCGTCGAGCAGACCGACGGTCTGTTCCTGAGCCTGCCCGAAGACGGGCTGGAATTCCAGGCCAAGTTCGTCGAGGCGTGCCGCGCGGCGGGGATCCGCGCCGACGTGATCGATCCGAAGGAGGCGTTGCGGCTCGAACCGTCGGCCAATCCGGCGATGATCGGCGCGGTGCGCGTTCCCGACGGCGCGGTCGATCCGTTCCGGCTGACGGCCGCCAACGTCATCGATGCCAAGGCGCACGGCGCCGAGGTGCTGACCTACCACGAGGTGCTCGACTTCCTGCGCGAACAGAACCGCATCACGGGCGTCAAGGTGCTCGACCGCAAGACGGGCCAGACGGCCGAATACCGCGCGCAGGTGGTGGTCAACGCGGGCGGCATCTGGGGGCACGACATCGCCCGCAAGGCGGGGGTGACGGTCAACATGCTGCCGGCCAAGGGCTCGCTGCTGATCTTCGGCCACAGGGTGAACAACATCGTGCTGAACCGCTGCCGCAAGCCGGCCGACGCCGACATCCTGGTGCCGGGCGATACGATCTCGCTGATCGGCACCACGTCGAGCAAGGTGCCCTTCGACGAGGTGGACGACATGTACGTGACGGCCGACGAGGTCGACCTGCTGCTGCGCGAGGGAATGAAACTGGCCCCGTCGCTGGAACATACGCGCATCCTGCGCGCCTACGCCGGCGTGCGTCCGCTGGTGGCGTCGGACGACGATCCGAGCGGCCGCAGCGTGAGCCGCGGCATCGTGGTGCTCGACCACGCCACGCGCGACGGGTTGGAGGGCTTCGTGACCATCACGGGCGGCAAGCTGATGACCTACCGTCTGATGGCGGAGTGGACGACCGACTTGATTTGCAAAAAGTTGAATCTTACGGCCAAATGTACCACCGCCGAGGAGAAGTTGCCCGGCTCGCGCGAGCCGGAGGAGGAGGTCAATCGTCGTCTGATCTCGGTGCCGGTGGCGCAGCGCGCCTCGTCGATCCACCGTCACGGCGACATGGCCGGCAAGGTGGCTGCGGGCGATGCCGCCCGGCGTTCGCTGGTGTGCGAATGCGAGGAGGTGTCGGTCGGCGAGGTGGAGTATGCGCTCAATGAGCTGGACGTGAACAATCTGGTCGACCTGCGCCGGCGCACCCGTGTGGGCATGGGTACCTGTCAGGGCGAGTTGTGCGCCTGCCGCGCCGCGGGGCTGATGGCCGAAGCGGGCAAGTACTGCGTGCGGCGCGCCAAGGAGGATCTGACGGCGTTCCTCAACGAACGCTGGAAGGGCATGGCCCCCGTGGCGTGGGGCGATACGCTGCGCGAGAGCGAGTTCACGATGTGGCTCTACGACGGCGTGTGCGGTTTAACGAGTGCTAACAATACGAAATGACGATATGAAATTCGATAGTGTAATCATCGGCGGCGGCCTGGCGGGACTCGTCTGCGGCATCCGCCTTTCGAAAGCGGGGCGGCGCTGCGCCATCATCTCTTCGGGGCAGAGCGCGCTGCACTTCTCGTCGGGGTCGTTCGACCTGCTGGGCGCGCTGCCCGACGGTACGCCCGTGACCGCTCCCGCGGAGTCGGTGGCCGAGACGATCCGGCAGGCTCCCGAACACCCTTACGCCCGCATCGGCGCCGAACGTTTCGGGGCGCTGGCGGCCGAGGCCGCCGCACTGCTCGCGGAGGCGGGCGTCGCCGTCGAGGGCGATGCAGCCCGTAACCACTACCGGCTCACGCCGATGGGCGGGCTGAAACCCGCGTGGCTGACGCTGGCGGGGTATGTGCGCAGCGAAGCGTCCGATGCGCTGCCGTGGCGCAAGGCGGTGCTGTTCAATGCCGAGGGCTTCCTCGATTTCTATACGCAGTTCCTCGCCGAGGGATTCCGCCGCATGGGGACGGAGTGCGCGGTGCGCACGTTCAACATGCCGGCGCTCGAAACGATCCGCAACAATCCCAGCGAGATGCGTTCGGCCAATATCGCCCGCATCTTCGACCGGCAGGAGAATCTCGACGAGTTGGCCCGGATCCTGCGGCGCGAGGCGGGCGATGCCGAAGCGGTGTTGCTGCCCGCCGTGCTGGGGATCGACCGCCGCGATGCGGCGGCGCAACTCGAACGGCAGGCGGGCCGTCCCGTGGCGATGGTGGCCACGCTGCCCCCGTCCGTCCCGGGATTGCAGGCGCAGTTGCAGCTGCGGCGCTACTTCCAGCAGTCGGGCGGCGTCTACATGCTGGGCGACACCGCCGTGCGTTACGAGGCCGAAGGCGGCCGCATCACGGCGCTCTACACGGCCGACCACGGCGACATCGCCTTCGAGGCCGACAGCTACGTGCTCGCCACGGGCAGCTATTTCAGTCAGGGGTTGGTGGCCGGGATGGACGGCGTGCGCGAGCCGCTGTTCGGGCTGGACGTGGCCTGTGCCGCCGACCGCGGCGCATGGTACGACCGCGACCTGTTCGCGGCGCAGCCGTTCGAACTCTTCGGCGTGAAGTGCGACGAGCACCTGCGCGGCCTGCGCGACGGGCGTGCGGTGGAGAACCTCTACGCGATCGGCGCCGGACTGGCGGGATTCAATCCCGTGAAGGAGGGGTGCGGCGCAGGTGTTTCGATGCTCACGGCGCTGGCCGCCGCCGAACGGATTTTAAACGAGTAAGGTTATGATGACGGAATACAGTGAAAACAATTTCGAGCAGTGCATCAAATGTACTGTCTGCACGGTCTACTGCCCCGCGGCGGCTGCCAATCCGCTCTTCCCGGGGCCGAAGCAGGCGGGGCCCGACGGCGAACGCCTGCGCCTGAAACAGCCCGGCTTCTACGACGAGGCGCTCAAATACTGCCTCAACTGCAAACGCTGCGAAGTGGCCTGCCCGTCGAACGTGCGTATCGGCGACATCATCCAGCTCGCGCGCATCAAGTACAGCAAGAAGCGGCCGGGACTGCGCGAGTTCGTGCTCGCCAACACCGATTTGGTGGGAACGCTCTCGACGCCGCTGGCGCCGATCGTCAACGCTACGGTGGGGCTCAAACCCGTGAAGATGGTCATGGATAAGGTCATGCGCATCGATCATCGCCGCACCTTCCCCAAATACGCCTTCGGCACGTTCGAGGGGTGGATGCGCAAGCAGCGCGAGGCGCAGGCGGCTTTCCCCGAGCAGGTGAGCTATTTCCACGGCTGCTACGTCAACTACAACAACCCGCCGCTGGGCAAGGATTTCGTGCGGGTGATGAACGCGCTGGGCATCGGCGTGCAGCTGTTGAAAAAGGAGAAGTGCTGCGGCGTGGCGCTGATCTCCAACGGACTGATAAATCAGGCCAAACGGCAGGCGGAGGTCAATATCGCTTCGATCCGCGAGTCGGTCATGGAGCGAGGTCTTCCCGTGCTGGGCACCTCGTCGACCTGCACCTTCACGCTGCGCGACGAGTATCCCCACCTGCTGGGCATCGATACGTCGGACGTGCGCGATAGCGTGGAGCTGGCGACCCGCTATATCTACCGGCTGTTGGAATCGGGCAAGGCGAAGCTGCGCTTCCGCAAGGATGCGCCCAAGGTGAAGGTGGCCTACCATACCCCCTGCCACATGGAGAAGCTCGGGTGGTCGTACTACTCGATCGAACTGTTGAAGATGATCCCTTCGGTGGAGCTGACGGTGCTCGACTCGCAGTGCTGCGGCATCGCGGGAACCTACGGCTTCAAGAAGGAGAACTACGAGACCTCGCAGGCCATCGGCGAGGGGCTGTTCCGGCAGATCGAAGCGACGGGCTGCGACGTGGTGGCCACCGATTGCGAGACCTGCAAGTGGCAGATCGAGATGTCGACGTCGAAGCGGGTCGAACATCCGCTTTCGATTCTTGCGGCGGCGCTCGACGTGGAGTGACGCCAGAGGCGAGCGTTCGAACCGGCTCCGGAGATTCTCCGGAGCCGGTTTTTTTTGTTCGGAGCCGGGGAGAACGGGTGCGGAGGCGCGACGCGGCCTGCGGCAGCGGAGCGGTTGCGGACTTTCGGCGGCAGGGGATGCGGCTCGCAGAGCCGTCGGCGCGTTGCGGTCCGCGGGGCGAACCGGCGGCTTCGCGCAGGCGATGTCGGCGGACGTGACGATTTTTTTTTGCCTGATTTTCATTTCCGGTTACGCAATGCGGCCCCGTCGTGCGTATATAGGGTAGAAAGAGTCGATTATGGATAAAAAAGAGATGCGAAACCTCTTCGACGGCGATTGCTCGCCCGCGGAGGAGCAGATCGCCGGCCGCTGGCTGGCCGAACATGCCGAAACGAAAGAGGCCGACGAATTGCTGTATGCCCTGCTGCGCGAGACGAAGCCTGCGACGGCCGATGCCGAGGGGGCTTTCCGGCGTGTCTGCCGCCGGCTGGGAATCGCGCCGAAGAGCTCGGCATGGCGGCTCGTCGGCCGCTGGACGATGCGTGCCGCCGCCTGTCTGCTGCTGCCCGTCGCGGCGCTGGCGTTCTATCTCTACGGCGAGGCGCAGCGGCCGGGCGAGTGGTTCGAAGCCTATGCACCCTACGGCAAGACGCTGCGCGTGGTGCTGCCCGACGGCTCGGAGGTGGTCATCAATTCGGGATCGAAGCTGATCTATCCCGACCGCTTCGGGCCCGATCGCCGGCAGGTCTTTCTGGCGGGCGAGGGCTACGCCACGATTGCGAAGGATCCCGGGCGCCCCTTCGTGATGTCGGCCGGCGAGGTCGACGTGCGGGTGCTGGGCACGAAATTCAATCTGAAATCCTATGCCGAGGATTCGGAGGTCGAGGTGACGCTCGTTGAGGGCAGCGTCGAAATGGAGACCAAACTCGGCGGCGACGACCGCATCGTGCGGCTCCGCCCGGGCGAGCTGGTGAAGCTCGACAAGCGTACGGGATCGACCGAAACCTTCGATGTGCCGACGGATACCTACCGCCCCGTCGTCTGCGGGGGCGGGCTCTTCTTCATGGACAAACGCTTCGACGAGATCGTCGCCTACCTCGAAAAACGCTTCGACGTGAAGATCAACGTCGCCGACCGCGCGCTGGCCGAGCGGCGCTTCATCGCCTCGTTCGTCAACGGCGAGTCGCTCGACGAGATGCTCGCTTCGTTCAATGCCGACGAGGCGATGCGCATTCGCCGCGAAGGCCGCATCGTCAACATCACCAAACGCTAACCCTCAAAAGAAACCGCCCATGGAATAAGATCGATCCTCGTAAAAAAAAGGCGGAGATATTCGCACTATCCCCGCCCGCAGTTCCGGTCGTGAGCTGTACACTCCAAGCACAGAACCAAAACCTAACAAATGTATGAAAAAACCTGAAAACTTGCTAACGATTCCGGGTATAAAATCGTTTTGTCTCGGAATCGTTGTGTCGGCGGCGCTGTTTCTGCCTTCGCAGGCGTCGGCTGACGACATCTCCCTGAACCTGAAAAACGTAACCGTGAAGCGGGCGATCGCCGCTCTGCAACAGTCGCACTATTCGCTTACGGTCGATGCCAGCCAGATCGACATGGAGCGTCGGATCACGGTCGCGGCGGAGGACGAACCGATCGAGAACGTCCTCGCGCAGATCTTCGCGGGACAGGACGTGAGCTATGAAATAAACGGACGGAGCATCGTCGTCACGCGCCGTGCCGTGCCGCGCGTGGCCGAAAAGGCCGTGTCGCGGACGCTGAGCGGCGTGGTGCGCGACGACAAGGGCGCCACGATCGTGGGGGCGACGGTCGTCGTCAAGGGGACGACCACCGGCGTGACGACCGACATCGACGGCCGCTATTCGCTGCGCGTGTCGGCGGACAATCCCGTGTTGCAGATTTCGTTCGTGGGCTACCGGACGGCCGAAGTGGCGGTCGCACCGGCGCAGACGGTCGTGGACGTGACGCTCGCCGCCTCGTCGATCGACGTGGACGAGGTGGTGGTCGTGGGGTACGGCACGCAGTCGCGCCATACGCTCACGACGGCCGTGTCGAAGATCGCCGGCAGTGCGGTGGCGGCGGCTCCCGTGACCTCGGTGGGCGACGCCCTGAAAGGCAAGGTCGCGGGTATGCAGGTCTCGACGACCAACTCGCTGCCGGGCGAGGCGCCGACGTTCCTCATCCGCGGCGGTTCGTCGATCAACCAGAGCAATGCGCCGATCGTCATCGTCGACGGGATCACGCGCGCCATGAACGACATCAACCCCAACGACATCGAGTCGATCGAGGTGCTGAAAGACGCTGCGGCGGCCGGCATCTACGGCTCGCGGGCGTCGAACGGCGTGATTCTGATCACCACCAAGAAAGGTACGGTGGGCAAGGGGCCGGAGATCGTCTTCGAGGGGCAGATCGGCTGGGAGTCGCCTTCGCGCAAATGGGATTTCATGAATGCCGAGGAGTTCCTGTCGTTCGTGCGTCCGGCGATCGCCGAGTCGTACAACGGCGCGTCGGTGCTCACGTCGGCCACGGCCGCCGGCACGGGCAACGGCGACGGCTCGATCCATACCACGCGCTTCCTGGGCGACGGCGAGGCGGTTCCCGCAGGCTGGCGGAGCATGACCGATCCGGTGACGGGGCGCACGATCGTCTTCACCGATACCGACGAGCAGGGACACTGGTTCCGCGACGCGCTGTGGGCGAAGGCCTACGTGGGCGTGACGGGCGGCAACGAGAACGTGAAATACGCCGCGTCGGTGAGTTATGCCGACGACGGCGGCGTGGTGGCGATGACCGACTACTCGGTCTTCACGATGCACGGCAGCGCCGATTTCAAGATTTCGAAGCGGCTGTCGGCCTCGACGACCTTCGACCTGTCGCGTTCGATCCGCCACCCGCTCGTCGACAACTACTTCAACAGCCTCGGACGCGGTCTGCTGATCGCGCCCACGCACCGCGACTACGACGCCGACGGCAACCTGCTGCGCGGCGGCGACAACAAAAACTGCCACACGGCGATGTGGTACGAGACCTACTACGACCGCGAATGCGCCGACAAGCGCGCCACGGGCAACTTCAACCTCAACTGGGAGATCGTCGACGGGCTGACTGCCACGGCGCAGTACGCCATGCACGACTACAACTACCGCGGCAGCTACTATTACAAGGGCAATTCGCTCGAACAGACCCGCAGCTGCACCGAGACGCGCACGGAGACGCTGCGCGACCAGTTCACGGCCTACCTCAATTTCGACCGCACGTTCAAGCGCCACCAGATCGGCGTGACGGCCGGTTACGACTACATGGCCGAGCGCTACCGCTACCTGACGGCCAATTCGACCTATGCGCCGTCGGACAAGGTGCCCGTGCTCCAATCGGGCGGCAACTTCACGGCCAGCAACAAGGATACGAAGGAGGTGCTGATCTCCTATTTCGGCCGCGTGAACTACAACTTCGACAAGCGCTACATCCTCTCGTTCACGGCCCGTGCCGACGGTTCGTCGAAATTCGCGCCGGGCAACAAGTGGGGCTTCTTCCCCGCCGGCGCCGCCGCATGGAACGTCTCGGACGAGAAGTTCTGGAACGTGCGGCCGATCAACGACCTGAAACTGCGCGTGAGCTACGGCATGACGGGCAACAACGGCATCGGGTTGTACGACGCCTACGGTTCGTACAGCACGGCGCAGAACTACGCCGGCCACTCGACGACGATCGCCTCGGCGATGGCCAACAGTGCGCTGCGCTGGGAGACTACCACGCAGTTCGACATCGGGTTCGATCTGGGGATGTTCCAGAACCGCCTGCGCATCGTGGCCGACTACTACAACAAGGTGACCGACAACATGATCTTCTCGATCACGCTGCCCGACACGTCGGCCTACTCGTCGGTGAAGGCCAACGTCGGTTCGGCGCGCTTCTCCGGTTTCGAACTGGAAGTACACTCGATCAACGTGCAGAAGAAAAACTTCACGTGGACGACCGACCTGACCTACACCTACAACCGCAACCGGGTGCTGTCGCTGCCCGACGAGTACAAGTATACCGACGTCGACGGCCGCGACGCATGGCGCATCGGCGGCTATACGATGACCGAGAGCGGCTACCGCTTCGGCGGCACGGCCGTGGGCGAACCGCTGGGACGCATCTACGGCTACAAGATCGCGGGCATCATCCAGTCGCAGGCCGAGGCCGACGCGGCGCTCTACGACAGCCAGTCGCACGGCTACCGCCGTTCGGACGGCTTCTCGGAGAATACCGATTCGAAATACAAGGGGCGCAAGGACATCGGCGACTACGAGTGGTGCAACCGCGAGGGTTCGGCGCGCCTGGCCGACGGGCGCGAGCAGATCTCGTCGGAGGATATGTTCTATCTCGGCTCGGTGATCCCGCATTCGGTGGGCGGTATCAACAATACCTTCAAATACAAGAACCTCTCGCTGTCGGTCTATCTCGACTACGCGCTGGGACACTCGATCTACAACTACTTCAAGTCGCGCGTCTTCCAGAACGGCATGGGCAGCAACAACGCCAACCTCGACAAGATGGTCTACGACTGCTGGCGCTATCCGGGCGATACGGAGGCCAAGTACGCGCGCTTCTACGCCAACGATCCCGACTACGGCAACCGCAACTTCTCGCGCATCTCGGACTTCAACGTCGAGAAGGCCGACTACCTCTGCATCCGCGACGTGACGCTCGCATACGACCTGCCCGTGCGCTGGATTAAGAAGCTGGGCATGAAGAAACTCACGGTGAGCGTCACGGGCAATACGCTCTACTACTTCACCAAGGTATCGGGTTCGATCAGCCCCGAAAGCGGCGCCGGCGCCGACGGCAATCTCTACAAGAGTACGTCGACGGGCGATGCCACGGGCAACATCGCGCCCAATGCCCGCAAGGTGCTCTTCTCGCTCAAATGCGTCTTCTAATGCTTCACTACAACCAAGATAAAACCATGAAATCCAAGAAACTGCTGATCGCGCTGGCGGGATGCGCCGCCTTCGTGGCGACGGCCTGCCACGGCGATCTGGACATCATACAGGACAACCAGCTCACGGCGAGCAACATGTGGACCGAGTCGAGCGACGTCACCACGTCGGCCTACGGCATCTACTACCTCATGCGCGCCAATTTCGTGCAGGACAAGGTCAACGTCTTCTACTGGGGCGAAGCGCGTGTGGGCGAATACATGTGGGGCGCCGGATCGTGGCGCACGGGACACGACAACGACATGTACGGCGTGCAGAACAGCACGATGAACGACTCGAACGCCTCGACGGTCTGGACGAAGCTCTACACGGCCGTCAACGCCGCCAATGCCGTGCTGAAATACGCCCCGACGGTGCCGATGACCGACGCCGACCGCCAGTGGGCGATCGGACAGGCGGCATTCGCCCGTGCCTACCTCTATTTCTGGGCCGTGCGCCTGTGGGGCGACGTGCCGCTGCTGCTCAACCCCGTCGAGTCGGTCGATGCGGAGGAGTGCTATCCCACGCGTTCGCCCAAAGCCTACGTCTACGAACAGATCGGCCGCGACATCGAGACGGCCGTGGCCTACGTCACCTCGGGCACCGACAAGTACGTCGCCACGCCCGATGCGGTGAATATGCTCAAAGCCGAATACGCGCTGTGGATGTACGCCACGCAGGCGGGCGGCGACGATTACCTCGCGCTGGCCGACGAGGCGTTGAAGGCGATCGGCATCTCGTCGGCGCGCCTTCTCGACGACTACGCCTCGATCTTCGCGGTGGACAACAAGTGCAACGCTGAGGTGATCTTCGCGCTGAACAACAACCAGACCGAGAAGCTCACGGGCGGCTACTACTGGACCTTCTACTGGCCCGCGACCAACGTGGCGCCGGCCTATCAGATGAATCCCGTGCCGATCTACACGACGCAGTGGTGGAACTATTCGGACAACTTCATCTCAGTGCTCAAACGCAGCAAGGCCGAGCACAACGACCGCCGCGTGGACTGCAACTACCTCGAAGGGCCTTACGGCTCGTCGTCGGAGGGGGTGATGAATACGATTTCGTGCCCCAACAAACTCAAAGGCGACTGTTCGACCAACATGATGATCCTCGACTGCGACCTGCTCTACTATCGCTATGCGCAGGCGGTGATGCTGGACGCCGAACTGAAATACTGGCGCAAAGACTATGAGGGGGCTGTCAAGTCGCTGAATCTCATCGCCAAGCGCGCCTACGGCGTGGATAACTTCTACACCGAGGCCACGAAGGAGGCGGTGCTCGATGCGCTGTGTACCGAGACGCTGCTCGAATTCCCGTGTGAAGGGGTGGTGTGGTGGACGCTCATCCGACTGGACAAGATCTGGGACTACAATCCCTCGCTGGCCGAGCGCCGCGCGCTGAACCCCAACATCCTGTTGTGGCCCATTTCGGCGTCGGCGCGCAACAAGAACACCAAGCTCACGCAGACCGAGGGCTGGAACTGATCCGATAACCTAAAACTCAGAGCAGATGAAAACACGAATCATATCTTTCTTGTCGGCGGCGGCGCTCCTTGCGGGATGTTACGAGGATGCCGGGGAATTGGGCGTCGATACGGCTACCCGCATCGCCCTGTCGCCCGCCGAAATCGGGTTCACGGCCGACGGCACGACCGTCGACGGCAAGGTGGCCTATGTGGGTGTCGTGCAGGTGATGCCCTTCGAGAAGGGCCGCTACACGTGGCGCGCCGAGGGCGACGTGGCGTGGGCCACGGTCGGCGAGACCGTCGTCGACGAATCGTTCGCCGATACGTGGACGGGCGCCGTGACGACGACGCGGATGCGGGCCGTGGAGATCATGGCGACGCCCAACACGGAGTACCGCCGTTCGGGCGTGCTGACCGTGACGGCCGAGGACGGTATGCGCCGCCTGAACACCGCCGAAATTTATTACATCGAAAGCGACGGCCACACCGTCCACTTCTATACCGAAAACGGAGATTTCAGCGCCAGCGGTCTTTTGAAAAATTTTGAGAAAAAGCTTGCAGGCCGTCCCTTTGCCCGGTGTAACAACTGCTATCTTGTCAACCTGGCCCAGGTGGCGGGCATCGCACAGGAGATAGTCAAAGTCGGGCCGCACAGCCTGCCCGTCAGCCGGACCAAGCGCCGTGCCTTCCTGGATGCCATGTCCGATTATATCGACAGTGCAAGCGCTGTATAGTAAAGAGCAAGATGCACAAAAACAAGCGACTGCACATTGTGCAATGTGAACAGTGAAAAGCAACTGACTTTTTCAAAAAATGTGAGTTATGTATCTGAAACGACCAGTTATGTAAAAGCCACCCTTTTAAAACCGAAATCCGTATAATAAATAGCATCAGCTTGATCCTGTCCTGGGGGCAGCAGTCCGGAATGCTGCGCAAAAGGCGGAATCTGATGAATAGATCAGGCAAGGGTGCTTTCCAATTGGGAAAGCACCCGACAAATACAGGAGGTAATTATGAGAAGAATGCCTGTGGTACGGGGAACTGCGGCAGTGATGGCGTTCCTTACGCTGACGACTGTATCCGCATCGACCCTGATGTTCACCTATTCCGGTGCCATCAACAAGGCACTGAATATCAACACAAGCAAGATCGTCGAGACCGATGATGCCAGCGCCGTGAACACTGCCTATTATGACAGCGAGTTCGGCACCGACTATACCAACAAGCAAGCCGCATTGAAAGTGGAAATGGAAGTGGCGGCCGAAAACGTCACTCAGGCCGAGGAGGGCACCGTCCTGCTGCGTAATGAAAACGCCGCCCTGCCGCTGGACAGTGCCAGCCGTGTGACGATCTTCGGCAACGGCGCAGCACATTCCGCCATGGGCGGCAGCACCACATCCAGCGTGGCCTCTATCCCGACCATGACCTTTGGTGCGGCTATGCAAAAGGTTTTTGGTGCGGACAACATCAACACCACCCTGCTGGATAACGCCTACGCTTCGTTAGGCACTACCAGCGCGGCCGAAGTCGTTGAAGCCCCCATCGCTGATGTGCAGAAATACGCCAGCAGCTGGGCCAGCGACTACAACGATGCTGCTATCGCCGTCTTTACCCGCCTGGGCGGCGAGAGCAACGATACCGCCATGTATGGCGAGGATGGCTCCCATTTCCTGGGCCTGCAGGCCAACGAAAAAGACCTGATGAAGTACCTGCAGGAACAGAAAGCTGCTGGTACGTTTAAAAAGATCATCGTCATCATCAATGCCGACCAGATGATGGAACTGGACTGGCTGGACGATTATGATGTCGATGCCTGTGTGCTGGCCGGTGTGCCTGGCGTTACCGGCTATGAGGGTATTGCCAATGTGCTGGCCGGCGAAGTTTCGCCCAGCGGCCACCTGGTAGACACCTATGCCGCTAACTCGCTGTCCGCCCCCGCCACTACTTATGCCTGCGAGAACATGCAGCTGTGGGGCAACGTGGATTACGTCAACAGCAAGGCGACGGACCTTTCCAATGACGGCATCAACGTGGACTACTACACCATCTACGCCGAGGGTATCTACGTAGGCTATAAATACTACGAGACCCGCTATGAGGATGCTGTGATGGGCAACGGCGATGCTTCTTCCGTCGTCGGATCTTCCACCGGCAGCGGCTGGAACTACGCTGACGAAGTTGTGTACCCGTTCGGCTACGGCCTGTCCTACACCAACTTCACCCAGACCCTGAAAGGCGTTACTTTCAATGCGGATACCGACAAGTACGAGGTCGAGGTTGAAGTGACCAACACCGGTGACGTAGCCGGCAAGAGCGTGGTCGAAGTCTACGCCCAGACTCCCTACGGCGATTACGAAAAATCCAACAGCATCGAGAAATCCGCCGTGCAGGTCGTTGGCTTTGAAAAAACCAACTCGCTGGAGCCCGGCCAGAGCCAAACCGTTACCGTTGAGTGCGAGCGCTACATGCTGGCCAGCTACGACTCCAAGGGCGCACAGGGTTATATCCTCAGCGCTGGTGACTACTACCTGGCCGTGGGCGATGACTCCCACGATGCGCTGAACAACATCCTGGCCGCCAAGGGCTACACCGCTGCCAATGGCATGACTGCTGACGGCGATGCCGCCAAGGTCTACAGCTGGAACCAGGCCGAGTTGGACACCACCACCTACAAGATGTCTCGCGTCGACAATACCGTTGAAGTTACCAACCAGTTTGATAACGCCGACTCGAACTACTACGGCGTTGACTTTACCTACCTTTCCCGCAGTGATTGGTCCGGCACCTACCCGGTCAGCGTTGTCAGCATCAACGCGACCGATGAGATGATCAATGATCTGAACCTCGACTGGTACGAGACCCCTGCCGATGCCCCTGCCGTTTCTGATTTTACCCAGGGTGCCGACAACGGCCTCAAGTTTATCGACATGCGCCTTGTTGATTGGGACGACGACGAGCAGTGGGATGCCTTCCTCGACCAGCTGACCGTGGCCGAAATGACCGGCCTAATGCCCGATACCTTCGGCGTGGCCGGTGTGGATAAGATCGGTATGCCCGCCCAGAAGCGCGCTGACGACTGCCTGGGTGTTGGCTCTACGATGATTGCTACCGGCGACAAGTGCTTGAGCTGGGTCTCCGAAGTGATGACCGCCCGCACCTGGAGCCGCGAGCGTATGGAGCGCAAGGGCAGCCTGATGGCCATTCAGGCCGCCTACGCCGGTATCAACGAAGTCTGGTATGGCGGCGGCAACACCCACCGCACCCCGTTTGGCGGCCGTAACCAGCAGTATTACAGCGAGGATGCTAACTACGGCTATATGATTGGTGCTGTCGAAGCTGCCGCCATGCAGGCCAACGGCGTAAACTACTGCGTCAAACACTTTGCCATGAACGACCAAGAGTCCGGTCGTGAAAGCCTGAACACCTTTGCCACCGAGCAGACTGTCCGCGAAGCTTACCTGCGTGCCTTTGAGGGTGCATTTGTCGAGGGTGGCGCCCAGAGTGTAATGACTGCGTTCAACCGTATCGGTGTTGTTTATGCTGCCGTCAACCTGCCGTTGCTGAACAACGTCCTGCGCGGTGAGTGGGGCTTCAAGGGCCACATTACGACCGATGGCTTCTCCAAGTCCTCTCTCTACAAGACCCACTACATGGAAATGATCACCGCCGGTGTAGACTTCCTTTGCCTTGACCCCGGCGAGACCGCTGCCGCCGTTACCGCTGCCATTGACGCGGGTGATGGCTACATCATGCAGCAGCTGCGCGAAGCCACCAAGGCCAACGTTTACGCCGCCAGCCGTTCGATCTCCGTCAACGGCTTGAGCAGCAACTCCATCATCGTCAACATCGTGCCCTGGTGGGAAATCGTCTTGCTGGTCGTCACCGCCATCTGCGGCATCGCCTTCATCGGCTGCACCGTGGCCTGCGTTGTGATGACTTACGGCAAAAAGAACAAGAAAGTGGAGGGCTGAATCCATGAGTAAAACGAAAAGCTTCAGCGCCAAGGCCGCTCTGGCCGGTGCTGTCTTGTCCGCGGCAGCCCTGATCGGCTTTACCGTATACGGCATGATTTACGATTATTTTGACACCGTCGTTTTCCTGACCCTGGCGCTGGGCGTGGCCGGTATGGCCGCCTATGCCTTGGCTGATAAGGTGTGGAGCGAACTGCTTAACCTCGCCGCCGTGGCCTGCATCACCTTTGGCATGGGCCTGTTCTTCCTCAACAGCTATCCCGTCTGGGCTGACCGGCTCAACAATATCTCGATGTACGGCTCCCGCGGCACACTGGTGCCCGTTATCGCACTGCTGGTGCTGATGGTCGCCGCCATTGTGGCAGGTATCGTATCCTGCTTTACGCAGAAGGAGGGCAAAGCAAAATGAAAAACAATACTGCGCCCCGCAAAACGCTGGCTGCTGTGCTGGCAGTTGGCATGGCGGCTGGCCTGACCGGCTGCGGCAGCACAGTTGCTGCCAATACGAACGATTATTTTACTAACGTATCTTCCATCCTGCACACGCTGCAATCCAATGGCAGCCAGCAGAATGCGGCCAGCTCTTCCACCGCCGATGCGGGCAACCAGCTGGCTACGCCGACTGATTTCACGGTGGACGAAAACGGCAATTACAGCTTTACCGGCGTAGAGGATGCCGAGTATTATCTGATTTACTTCTGCGACCCCACCGCTACCGGCGATGACGACAGCTACATCTACACCAGCGGTCCCATCAACGCCAACAGCTCCAACACCTACAGCGGCAGCTGCGCCGATGAGTTCAGCTATGCCTTCGGCTCCTACCTCGCCAAGGTCTACGCGTTCCCCGATCTGACGATAAGGATCATAGCATGTCCAAGCCCGCGACCGCCGAGTATTCCTACAGCGGCAACCAAAGCGCACCCGAACTGAACTATTACTGGAACACGTTTGACGGCAGCATGAGCATCCAGGTGGCCAACCTCGGCACCTATGAGTTCGAGGCCTACCCCGACAAGGTGGATATCACCTTTACGAACACCGAGAACAGCGCCGACGTTGTTGCCCTGACGATGGAAAACGTCACCCCCGATAACAACCAGCTGGACACCGATGCCCTGACCAAGGGCGCGACCTACGATGTGACCGCCGTTGCCACCAGCAACAGCGAGTACGTGCTGAACCCGACCTCGGACACCACGACCGTTGCCACCGGTCTGTTGCTGGGCGATAGCAGTCTGATCACTGATGCCTACAGCTACAGTGATGGCTTTGCCAACAACATCTTTGCCTGGCCTCGCGCGTACGATGGCTTTGATCTTGAAAACGGCGGCACCGCCGGTTACGCCCCGGCCATGGGTGGCGGCAAGACCGAATTTGTGGCCACGCCGGTTTCTTCCGGCGACGGCAGCTACACCTATGACTTGGCCGCTGGCAACTGGACCCGCAGTGGCAAGCTGGAACTGAAAGCCGATGGCACCTTTACCGCCGAACTGGAAGGCTCCGGCCCCGTCAACTCCAGCGAGTACGGCGGCAGCTGGGTCGATAACGGCGATGGCACTGCAACCATCAGCTACGACCCCAGCCAGCTGGTCATCAAGTAAAAAACAACACGTAAAAGAGGAATTGTGCCATGGAATACAAGGAATTGATCAAACAGATGTCACTTTTGGAAAAATGTGCGATCTTGAGCGGTGATACCGTTTTCACTACCCGCGCGTATCCCAGGCGCAATATTCCTGCTATCAACCTGTCCGATGGCCCCAACGGCGTGCGCAAGCAGGCCGGGGCAGC
>OLRV01001068.1_pt1 | contig 24383 bp, 19 predicted proteins | sample 1672421 | NCBI WGS metagenome assembly OLRV01 (sample SAMEA3136684, study PRJEB25190) | human gut metagenome | biome: human gut; feature: human-associated habitat; material: faeces | place: Austria | collected 2013
CATTCCGGACGACCAGCCGGAGGAGAAGCCCAAAAAGGGATTTTTCGCAAAACTATTCGGAAAGAAGTAATTATGTCAACTGTATGTGCAATAGCGACGCCGCCGGCAGCCGGGGGCATTTCAGTGATAAGGATATCCGGCGAGAAGGCGGCTGAGATAGCCGGTCGGGTATTCCGCCCGGTATCCGGGAAAAGCGCGGAGGAACTTCCGGGCTACCGCGCCGCCTATGGGAAAATATTCGACGGCGATGAACTGCTGGACGACGGAGTGCTGCTGATGTACCGTGCGCCGCACAGCTACACCGGCGAGGACACCGCGGAGATATCCTGCCACGGCGGAATCTACGTCACGCGCCGGGTGCTTTCCGCCTGCGTCAAGGCAGGCGCCCGGCCGGCAGGTCCGGGTGAATTCACCAAGCGCGCCCTGCTCAATGGAAAGCTGTCGCTGACACAGGCGGAGGCAGTCGCGGATATAATCAGCGCCCAGGGCGGACAGTTCCTGAGCTGTGCAAACGGACAGCGCGACGGAGCGCTGTTCCGCCGCATGGAGGACTGCGCGGCAAAGATAATGGAGGTTTCAAGCCAGATATCAGCCTGGATAGACTACCCGGACGACGACACTCCGGTGGTGACGCAGGAATGGCTGACCGAGAAGCTGTCCACGGTGCAGGATATGTTCCGGGAACTGCTTGCAGGATATGACGCCGGGCGCATGCTCCGGGAGGGTATCTCCTGCGCGATAGTCGGCAAGCCCAACGCCGGTAAATCCACGCTGATGAACAGCCTTGCCGGGCAGCAGCGCAGCATAGTTTCGGATATCGAGGGAACCACCCGGGATATCGTGGAGGAAACTGTGTCCCTGGGGGATATAGTCCTGCGTATCGCGGACTGCGCCGGGATACGGGAAACCTCCGACCCCATCGAGAAGATAGGCGTGGACATCATGCTCAGGCGACTGGAGAGCGCGGACATAATCCTGGCAGTATTCGACGGCTCCCGGGAGCTTTCCGCCGAGGACGAGCGGCTGATGAAGCTGCTCTCCGGGAAGAATACCGTGGCGATAGTCAACAAATCCGACCTGCCGCAGAAGCTGGACTGCGCCGCGATAGAATCCGTCCTGGGGACTCCCGTGAAGCTGTCCGCAAAGCAGGATAATACTGCGGCGCTCCTTGAAAGAGCTGTCAGCGAGCGGCTTGATCTGGATCGGCTGGACCCGGACGCCGGATTCATTGCCAACGAGCGTCAGCGCGACTGTATCATCAGGGCTTCGGAAGCTGTGGACGGCGCACTTTCAGCCGCAGAACTCGGGGTAACTCCGGACGCGGTGGGCGTAATGCTGGAGCAGGCTCTTGACGCAGTTTACGAGCTTTCGGGAAAGCGTGCCGGGGACGAGGTCATAGACGAGGTATTCCGGCGCTTTTGTGTGGGGAAGTGAGGTTGACGCATGAATATACTTATAATAGGCTGCGGAAAGGTAGGCAGCGAGCTTGCCGCAATGCTGGACAAGCGCGGACATGACGTTTCCGTCACCGACCGCCACGAGGAAAGCTTCGAGAAGCTTCCGGCGGATTTCGGCGGATTCACCACCCCGGGAGTTTCCATCGACCAGGAGGTGCTGAAAAAGGCGGGCATCGAAAGCTGCGACGCCGTATGCGCGGTGACTGCGGACGACGACCTGAATATCATGGCGGCGCAGCTGGCGGCGAAGCTTTACCATGTGCCGAGGGTTTTCGCACGGATATCCGATCCGGCAAAGTCAGATGTTTTCAAGGGATTCGGCATACACACCGTCTGCACCACCACGCTGACCGCAGAGGCGGCTATGGCGGCGGTGGAGGACATCAGCGAGGAAACCAGCGTGTCAATACAGCACAATGTCGTGAGATTCGTCACGATGGACATGCCTGAGGAATTTGTGGGAATGCTTCCCGGGGATATAGAGCTTGAGGAAAACGAGAGCCTTTTCGCAATAATCCGCGAAAATGGAATGTTCCTGCTGTACACCGGGCAGGCGATAACGCTGGACAGGACTGACCGCCTGGTATTCGCACGGCAGTCCTGACGGCGGAATTAAGGAGAGATACATATGTTCAGACTTGTAATATTCGACCTTGACGGAACTCTGCTGAATACCATCGGCGATCTTGCCGCGGCAGGAAACCATACACTTGCCGAGATGGGATTCCCACAGCATGAGGAGGACAAGTACCGCCATTTCGTGGGCAACGGTATCCCGAAGCTTATCGAGAGAATGCTCCCGGCAGGGCATGACAAGGCAACGGAGGAACGCGCATTCGCGATGTTCAACGAGTATTATTCCCGGCATAAATGCGACCACACGAAGCCCTATCCGGGAATGCCGGAGCTTATCCGGGACATAAAGGCGCAGGGAGTTGTCTGCGGCGCGAATTCCAACAAGGCGGACGAATTCACCCGGGAGCTTATCCGGCTGAATTACGGCGATGAGTTCGACCAGGTGATAGGGTTCGGCGCAGGATTCCAGCCGAAGCCGGACCCGGGCGCGGCGCTGGAGATAATCCGCCGCACCGGCGTAAAGCCGGAGGAGGCGCTCTATGTCGGCGACAGCGACGTGGATATCATGACCGGGCACAACGCCGGGATATCCGTCTGCGCGGCGCTCTGGGGATTCCGCGGCTATGATGAGCTGGCGGCGCAGAATCCGACATTCTTTGCGCATGACGCCGCAGAGCTGAAGAAAATAATACTCGGCTGAGATATTGTGATATCAGATAAAAACTGTTCTTCTGTGTTGTGTGTTTGCACAAAAAATCTCGCGTATCAAAGAAAAAGTTGTGAAAGTTGTGGACAAATCCGGAAAAACGTGATATACTGTAAACAACGAAGCACATAAGTGCTATCACAGGAGGCGATCCATCATGGCAAAACGTATAATCACAATCACCAGACAGTATGGCAGCGGCGGCCGCGAAATAGGCGAGAAGCTCGCCAAGCGCCTGGGTGTGGAATTCTTTGATAACAAGCTGCTCGACGTAGCGGCAAAGGACAGCGGAATCCACAAGACCCACTTTGAGGAAAGCGACGAGAGGCGCACCAACAGTTTCCTGTACCTGCTTTCCACCACATACGGCCAGGGCGGAGTGCCTTTTGACGACGCGCTTTTCTTCGCGCAGCTGAATGCGATCCAGAAGATCGCAACGCAGGAATCCTGCGTTATCATCGGCAGATGTGCGGATTACGCCCTGCGCGACTTCAAGAACGTGCTGAATATCTACATAACGGCACCGCTTGAGGACAGGATCCAGCGTGCGATCAACGCTTACGGAATTGCAGAGAAGCACGCGCCGAAATACGTTGAGCGTATGGATAAGCAGCGTATGTCCTATTACAACTACTACACCGACAAGCGCTGGGGAACTGCGGAGAACTTCGAGATATGCCTTGACAGCTCCGCCCTCGGTATTGACGGCTCGGTAGACCTCCTTGAGGATTTCGTGAACAAATATTTCAAGGACTGACGGATAACTTAACTGAAATCCCTGGCAGAAATGCCGGGGATTTTTATGTATAAAGATAAAGCGTTAGTCTTGACAAATTTCCGCTTGTGGTTTATAATATATCCGGGTTTGTTTTAACTAACTATAACTTGCGAGGAGAAACTATGAGCGAAGAAAAAATAAAGCCGGTGCTCACCGGGTCAGCGGAAACCATGCTCCAGAGCTTCTATGCCCGGGCGAAGTATTCCAGGACAAAGAACCACAAATTCTATGACGCAAAGGCAATCGAGCTTGTGGAGAAGATAGACTATGACTTCTCCGGGGCAGAGAAGGATTCCACGATGAGCGACGGAGTTATCGCCCGTACCATCGTGTTTGACGAGATCGTCAGCGACTTCATCAAGGAGAATCCGGACTGCACGGTCGTGAATATCGCCTGCGGATTGGACACAAGATTCTATCGCATGGACAACGGGCGCATAACCTGGTACAACATTGATCTTCCGGAAACTATCCAGGTCCGTGACGCAATTTACGGCGAGAGCGGAAGAGTGTCCACGATAGGGATTTCGGCGCTGGATCCGGCGTGGGCGGAGAAGGTGACCAGGCGCGGCAAAATGCTCTTTGTCATCGAGGGGCTTACCATGTACCTCACCACAGAGGAGAACAGGAAAATGCTCTCGATAATCCGGGACAATTTCGACAACGCGACTGTCTTTCTGGAGTGCATATCCAAGCGGTGGGTCAACAAGGAGCACACCGAAAAATCCATTCAGAAAACCGGTGCGAAGTTCGTTTTCGGTGCGGACACGTTCGATGACCTCGGTGATGTTGCGGAGGGATTCCGCAAGATAAAGGACGATGACATCGTTCGCGGCATGGCTATGATCATGCCGGTGCTGAAGCCGTTCCAGAAGATTCCGCTGGTACATAAGATAGCAGAAAAGATACTCATTTTTGAGAAGAAGTAATAAAGTGGAGCATTTCATTCTATGGCGCGAATCGTTTCAGCAGCGTTTCGGGCTTCTATTACGTTTCGGGCTTCTATTAATATAGTATCAGTCAGAAGCAAGCAAAACAGCCGTCCCACTCCGGGACGGCTGAGAAAATATCGGTACGGTTTCCACTGATTGATCGGTGGAAACGACTGGCACCCCTTGTAGGAATCGAACCTACAACTGCCCCTTAGGAGGGGGCTGTTATATCCATTTAACTAAAGAGGCGTGTGAATACATATGATAGTATATCACAACAGGCGGCGAAATTCAAGAGCGAATAGAAAATTTGGCGATTTTGCATAAAATTCACGGTCAAATTTGTATGCCGGAGAGAATACGGAGTGAATACAGGCGCATAATACCCAGCAAATGAAGCAAAAATTTTTCTTGCTGACATTGCAGAATGCGCCTTTAGGTAAATTAAGCAAACGGGTTAAAACCGCATAGACAAAAGCTTTGAGCCGAATACTATTAAAGTGGTTACAAACCGTTAACAATTGTGAATAAAACATCACGGAAAGATTTATACAAATTGCACATTGACGAAAGCCCCTTTAAAATGTTATAGTGTATTACAAGGATATCTGTGTCCCGATGCACATTTATGCCTTGTAAGGTAACTCCCCGACGGACAAGATATGTTACCGGACGGGCGAAACTATTAAGGAGGATTTTTATCATGAAAATCGCAAAGATTCTTTCCGCTGCAGCTGCTGCTGTTGTAGCTGTATCCGCTGTTGCAGTAAGCGCAAGCGCAGACTTCCGTGCAATCACCGATGGTACCCAGTACCTGCTGGCTGACGGCACAGGCAACTATGGTATCTGCCTGTTCTCCGACGGCACCAACAAGGACAATGTTCCTGCTATGTCCATCGATGGCCTTGATCTCTCCGCTATCACACACGTTGCATTCACATTCGACGTAATCGACGATGCTGACAACCGTGAATGGTGGGACGGCACGGGCGGCGGCGCTATCGTAGTTTCCGCACACTCTGACCTCACAACTACAGACGCTGATCTGTACAACAAGTACAACTGGGCAACTGCTGGCAACTTCTGGGGCGTAATTGATGAGGACCTCGGTCTTGAAACTATCGACGCTTCCAATGCAATCCAGGCAGTTAAGGTTGGCGACTACACCTACAAGATCGAAGCTGACGTTATCAACCCTGTTGCTAACGGCGACATCGGCAACCTCTCCCTGTACAGAATCTTCATGCAGGCTTGGAGCTTCACAATGTCCGATATCGAAGTTATCAAGACCGAGCTGTCCGACGCTAACGGCAACGTTCTCGCTTCCTTCGACGCTAAGGGCAACCTGACTCTCGGCGCTTCCTCTGCAGCTGCAGACGACACCGCTGCCGACGACGCTACTGCTGCTGATGACACTGCTTCTGACGCTACAAACGCAGGCACAACCACAACAACTCCTTCCAAGGGCTCTCCTGACACAGGCGTTGAGGGCGTAGCTGCCGTTGCAGGCGTAGCTGTTGTAGCTGCTGGCGCAGTTGTTCTCTCCAAGAAGAGAAAGTAATTTCTGCACGTCAGACATATTGACAGAATGATCTGAAAAATTTCAAAAAATATTTTTGTTTTGCTGAAACTTTTTTCGGATCTGCCTTGACTACCGTAGTGCAATCGGGAAAATGAAAAAATCAAAATATTTTGAAACTTTTTCGGTTTTCCCGTTGACTACAGGTGCGTAAGGCAAAAAACGTTTATTACATCCGAGTGCCCGATAACTCAGAGATGTTATAAAAAAACAACATTAGGAGGACTATTATGTTAAGAAGAAGAATTCTTGCTTCTGCTATGGCTTCTGTAATGGCTATCGGCTCTGTTGCCGTTGTAGCTAGCGCAGAAACTGCAACAGCAGCTACTACACAGGTTAAGAGCAGAGATGATCTGAAGGCTTATATCTCTAGCCTCGACAGCTTCCGCTCCACCAAGATCTATGACTACGGCTCCATCTCCGGTGAGAACTTCCTGAATGCTCTTGAGTATGCAGACAACGTTCTGGACAACACCAAGTCCACTGTTGATGACTACACCACTGCTTATGCAATGGTTGAGGCTGTTTACAACAAGCTCAAGATCTACACCGCTGAAGAGCTGAAGGCTCTTGTTACAACTTCCAAGTCTACCTACGAGACCAACAACATCAACAACGAGGATCTCGGCGACGCTATCTACACCGCTGACACCTTCGCAGCTTTCGAGGAAGCTTACGAAGAGGCTGAGTCCGTTCTGAACTCCGCAGACAGCAGAATCATCACCGACGCTTACGAGAAGCTGGACGCTGCTAAGAAGGGCCTCAATCCTCTGGATGTAGTTACAAAGGCTCAGTTCAGAGCTGCTCTGAAGGCTTATGAGACTGCACTTTCCAAGGAATTCGCTTATGACGCTTGGAGAGTTGGCACAATCGATACTGGCTGGGCTTACTGGGGCTACCAGGATCAGTCCGTTGCATACGGCACTGTTTATGAGCACGTTGCTTCCCTTAAGACCGTTATCAACGACGCATACGGCGAGTTCGATGAGATCAAGTCTGTAAACAAGACCACTCAGACAAACATCGTTGACGCTTACAAGGCTTGCGTTGCTGCTACAACCGTTCTGAACGGCTTTAAGGCTGACGACACCAACAGAGCTACAAAGGCTAACGTAAAGACCCTTCTCAATCAGTACAACGGCAGACTGGTTTATGACTACAAGAAGACCACTGCTGAAGAGCTGTATGAGGCAGTTGTTAAGCTGCTCGGCACTGACAAGGTTCATAACCGTAAGGGCGACAAGTACTCCAGCAACATCGATATGAAGGTTGCCGGCGTTGCAGCAGGTGCTGACGCTTGGTATGTAGTTGAATCCAGCTACACTGTAAATCCTAACGGATGGACATGGAGCAATTTCGTTAATAAGAAGAACTCCGCTGAGATCTCTATCAAGACCGACTCTAAGTTCTACATCGAGCTTACCAAGGACGGTTATGCAACTGGTAATGTTGCAACAGACAAGACTGGCTTTGATTACTACAAGCTCATCAACGCTAAGTCCGAGGTTGACCTGACTGATTACATCAAGGTTGACGCTGCTTCTGTTGACCACGATACCGATAACCACCTCATCAACAATGTAAACGATGGTGATGCTGTTACTGGCAGCTCGTACCCCGTAATCGGACAGTGGGGCGCAATCGCTGGTGCTGCTCAGACAATGAACGGTTCCTACACCAACTCTTCCAACGAGACTGTAGACACCTACGCTGATCTGGGCAAGGCTATGGAACTGGCTGAGCTTTACCTCACAGGCGAGAAGAAGGACATTGAGGGCAACACCCTGATCGAAGACATCGATACGATTGATGATATCTCCGCTGGTTCTGCTAAGGGCTCTTCTCGTGAGTGGACTCTGGTTTACAGATACCTCAAGTATGCTCTTGCTGATAAGTACGATGCTTCCTACGGCACAAAGACCAAGAAGGAAGTTAACGATCTTATCGACAAGTGCTACGAGCTGGCTGAGCTGACTGGTGACGCTGCTCTGTTCTCTTACCACCACAACAATCTGGTTACAGCTCGTCAGGACGCTATCAACTGGGTAAAGGCTGCTAACAAGATCAAGACCTACAAGGACAACGTAACTCCTGCTGAATGCACCGGTACCATCATCAATGGTTCTCTCATCGCTACACAGGTTTACGAGACCCTTGAGGGCGAGTACAACAAGCTTCTTAACGACTACAATGCGTTCAAGTACAGCTTCGAGCAGATCTACATTGAGATCTCTGAGGTTAAGGATTCCATCGACAACGGTGACCTGAAGGCTACAGACGCTCTGACTGCTGCTCTTGAGAACACTGCTTACTATCTGTCCGTTGTACAGCCCATCGACGTTGCCGCTGATGGTAGCTCCATCGAGCTCGACAACGATGCATTCACATCTGACCGTCAGTTCCAGGGCTTCAACAGAGTTTACACAAATGGCGACAACGAATATGACCTGACTGTAGACAGCTCTACAACTGTAAAAATTCCGAAGTCCTCTGCTAACGCAGCTTCCCTCTCTCACGCTAACCTGACCGCTGCTTACGAGGCTCTCCTCGCAGCTGTTAAGGAGCAGACTGAGGTTAAGACAGTTGTTGGCGATGTAAACGGCGACGGCGTTGTTAACGCACTCGACGCTGCTGCAATCCTGAAGGCTGTTGCTGCTGGCACTGCTATCGACGCAGCTGCAGGCGACTACAATGCTGATGGCGTTGTAAACGCTCTGGATGCTTCTGCAATCCTGAAGGCTGTTACACAGGCTTAATCACCTGAGTAAAACTGCTGTTTAATTAATTTGTTCCTCCCCGGGGCGCAAGCCCCGAGGCGGAGCTTATTGAATAAGCTATAAATAATATGGAGGAAAACTATATGAAGAAGATTTTATCTCTCGGCGCTGCTGCTGCAGTTCTGTCCCTGACAGCTGTTGCTGCTTCCGCTGCTATCACACCCGCATTCTCTACCGATGCTCCCGTAGCTGGTGAGAACGTAACCGTTGAGATCGTTGCTACTGGCATGACTCAGGAAGCTACTACTTTCACTGTACAGGCTTCTGACAACCTGACTCTCGTTGACGCTGCTAAGACCGATTCTGGTCTGGCTGAGTTCAACAAGGACACCAACAAGTTCGCTTGGGCAGGTTCTTCCGTTCCTGCTGATGGCACTGTTCTGCTGACTCTCACCTACACCGTTGACGCTGCAGCTGACGAGGAGATCTCCGTAGCTCTCGTTCCCGATGCTGGTTTCACAGACATCTCTGCTGACCCTGTATCTGCTGTTGTAGTTGGCGACGCTGAGCCTGTTTCCGATGAGACTGTAACCACCGATGATGTTCCCACCACCGATGATGAGCCTTCTGTAACTGTTGACGAGTCTTCTGAGGAGTCCACTGAGGAAAACACTAAGGATGACAACAACGGCGACAACAAGGGCAACCCTGGCACTGGTGTAGCTCTGGCTGTAGTTCCTGCTGTTCTGGCTGGCGCTGCAATCGTAGTTGCTAAGAAGAGAAAGTAATCAGTAAACACTGATAACTTCTAGTCTTATGACTTGAGCTTGAAGCCCACTCCGAAAGGAGTGGGCTTTTTGTTGTTTCCGGGTCCCGGAATCAGAAAGCGTATAGCGGCATATAATCGAGTAATTACTGGAATAATATGGACGGTGCATTTCAATAAACTTTGTGCGAGGATTTTGTGCAATTTGACGGACAAGCAACATGAAGCAAGTAAAATAGAGAAATTAACCTAAATCAACTACAATAAGCTGTAAGTGATAATCAATATGTGGTATGCGTCGAATGAAAATCAGCGAAAATTAACAATATACAGAATGGAAAGGTTTTGAAACAAAACATTGTCCGCTAAAACGGTTGTTTTTCGCAATTTATATAAAGTGACTAAAAAAATTCAAATCTTATTGACATTGACGGTTGAATTTGATATAATTAATAGGGTATTTATGATGGCGGTGTTATGGAATAGTGTTGATTTCGTCGAATTCAGACAGACACAAGGGGAAAAATATGAATAATATTATTGAAGCCAGAAACGTCTGCATGGATTTTAAAATCGGGGACGGAAGTACGGTCCATGCACTAAAGGGAATTGATCTGCAAATCCCTCCGAATAAGCTCTCCGTGCTGAGAGGCCGCTCGGGTTCTGGCAAGACTACGCTGATAAACATACTAGGCGCGCTTGACAGACCGACCTCAGGCGAGGTCGTGTTCCTGGATAGGGACATAACGAAGCTTCCAGATAAGGATCGGGATAGGCTGCGAAGAGTTGAGATGGCTTTCGTATTCCAGTCAGTTGCGCTGATTTCAACAATGACGGCTTTCGAAAATGTTGAGTTTGCGCTGCGGCTTACGGATATGCCGTACAAGGAGAGAGTTGAGCGTGCGAAGCAGAGCCTGATTCAGGTCGGGCTTGAAAAGCGCATTAATCATCGCCCGGGTGAGATGTCCGGCGGTGAGCAGCAGAGAGTGGCGATCGCGCGTGCGATATCGCATTCCCCGAAGATCATCTTCGCTGATGAGCCGACTGCTGAGCTGGATTCACCAACTGCAATGGCGGTGATGAAGCTGTTCAGGGACATTGTTCGTCAGAATGATATTACCATAGTTATGACAACTCATGACACGGCTATGATGGATATGGCTGATATCGTTTACACACTGGAGGACGGTGTGATCTCCGAGGTTAAGGAGAACGCGGTGCAGCCGGAGGAGGGTGCTGATGCCTAAAAAGGTGATGCTGGCGCCGCCCGAAAACATCATGGTGCAGGCGGAAAATCTCGTAAAGATCTACAAATCCAAAGACGTTGAAGTTATGGCGCTTCAGGGGCTTGATCTTACGGTCGAGCGCGGAGAGCTGATGGGGCTTGTCGGATCCAGCGGCAGCGGAAAATCCACTCTGCTGAACATGCTGGGCGGACTTGACCGGCCTTCCGCCGGGAGCCTTTACGTTGACGGCGTGGATCTGCTGAAGTTCACTGAAAAGGACTTTATCGAGTACAAACGCAAAACAGTCGGGTTTGTGTGGCAGAATAACGCACGAAACCTGATTCCCTACCTTACTGCGAAGCAGAATGTCGAAATGCCGATGCTGCTTTCCGGGTATTCCGGCAGGACGCAGCGTGCAAACGAGCTGCTGGACATGGTGGGACTTTCCCACAGGAAGAATAGCAGACTGGATCAGATGTCAGGCGGCGAACAGCAGAGGGTTGCGATCGCGATAGCTCTGGCGAACAATCCGAAACTGCTTCTTGCCGATGAACCGACTGGCTCGGTGGATACGGCAACATCAAAGTTGATCCTGGACGTGTTCAGGGAACTGAACAGATCCATGGGCGTCACGATAATTATTGTGACGCATGATACAAAATTGTCGGCGCAGATAGACCGCGTTGTTGCAATACGCGATGGCAAGACTTCAACCGAGCTTGTGCGCAGACAGGGTGCAATGAAATCCTTCGGCGAGATCTCTGAGGAACAGTCAGCCCATGAGGAACTGACGGTTCTTGACCGCGCCGGGAGATTGCAGATCCCCAAGGAGTATCTTGAGGAACTCGGACTCAAGGGCGGAGATAAAGTCCGCGTTGAGCTTGAGGAGGGCAGGATCTCCATCTACCCGCGTGGGTACATAAAGTAAACGATCGGGAGGGAGAACCCGATTTGCTGCAAAGCATTTTCTAGGAAAGGTGGATTACACTGTGGCAAAAGAGCGAAACACGAATCTGAAAAGAGTCACATCACTGTTTATGTCGGCTGTGATGGCTGCAACTCTCGTTCAGGTTCAGCTGGCGCCCGGCGCTGCTGCGGAAGAGTCGTTTGATTCAACGACAGAGGAAGTAGACAGCCTGAGCATTGTCAGCAACAAGAATGCGTACAGAAAGTACATAAACAGATATCCCGACGCCATCAAGCCGATGGAAGAGATCAATGTCGATGTGACTGACTTTGAGCAGAGCGACGACGTTGACGTAAAGATCGAGGATTACGACGGCGAGAGCGACTGCGTTGCGTGGGTAGACTGCGAGGGCACGCTCACATGGCATTTCGATGTAAAGACCGCCGGTCTTTACAACCTTGAGATGTTCTATCACCCCGTCACTTCCGAGCATCATAACAATACTACCATCGAAGTCGAGATGAAGATCGACGGCGAGCACCCCTTCGATGAGGTCAAGCTTGTAGAACTCGACAGATACTGGCAGAATGACGGCGCGATAATCCGTGACTCAAGAGATAACGACCAGCGTCCCAAGCAGATCCAGTACAACACCTGGGTCAATTATCCGATCAAGGATAAGGACGGACTTATCAACACGCCCTACTTCTTCTACCTTTCCGAGGGTTCTCATGAGATCTCCCTCACAGGCGTAAAGACAAATCTTTACCTCAAGGGTATGCGTTTCTACAACACTGAAGATCTCCCCGCCTATGCGGACATCGCTCCTACTCAGGAGCAGATCGACGCAACACCCAGCGTGGGTGAGAGCGGTGGCTTTATCCAGGGCGAGGCCCCGGCTTACACCACTTCTTCTACTCTGTATCCTACATACGACAGAACGGACTCCTCCGTTTACCCCTGCGACCCGGTAAAGAAGCGCTACAACACCATCGGTGCTGATACCTGGGATCAGGCAACCCAGTCCATCACATGGAACGTTGAGGTGCCCGAGGACGGATACTACAAGGTTCGTCTGAGAGCTCGCCAGAGCACGATGCGCGGATTCTTCTCCAACCGCCGCGTCTACATCAACGGCGAGGTGCCCTGCACGGAACTGGACGATGTAAAGATCCAGTACGATCCTAACTGGCAGACAGTTGATCTTTCTGACGCTGACGGCAACCTGATCTATGTGAAGATGAACAAGGGCTGGAATACCATCACGCTCGAAGCTGTCCCCGGCGACATCGGTGCAGTTATGGAGCGTCTGGACGACCTTATCTTTGAACTGAACTACTACTACAGACGTATACTCATGATCACAGGTCCTTCTCCTGATGAGTACAACGACTACTACCTTGAGGATCAGATCGAGGGTCTGTTCGACTTCTTCAAGAACGCCATCGAAACTCTCTACAGAGAGAAGGCAGGCATTGAGGAACTGACGGGCGCTGGTTCCGAGGCTTCCACGCTTCAGACCATGGCAGTCATTCTCCAGATGGCAGTAGACAAGCCTGAGGATCTCCCCCAGATGCTTTCCTCCATCAAGGACCAGATCTCCGCAGTTTCCGCATGGATGAGAGATTACCGCGATCAGCCGCTTGAGATCGACTACATCGAGGTGAAGTCCTCCAAGGACGAGTTCCGCAAGTGCGGCACTAATTTCTTCCAGGCGTTTGCATTCGGATTCCAGGCATTTATCGGCTCATTCTTTGAGGATTACACCTCCGTGTCTGACTCCACCGGTGCAGAAAAGACCCTGAACGTCTGGGTATCCCTCGGACGTGACCAGGCTACCGTAGTAAACGAGCTTGTAAGTTCCGAATACAACCCGACCCACGATACCAAGGTGAATATCTCCCTGGTACAGGGCGCCGTTCTCGAGGCGACTCTCGCCGGCAAGGGTCCTGAGGTCGCACTGTTCATCGGCGGCGACTTCCCTGTAGTGTGCGCTTCCAGAGGACTTCTCGTAAACCTCAAGGAGCAGCCCGGATATGAATCCGTAATAAGCAGATTCACACCCGACGTAACTACGCTTTATGAATTCAACGGCGGCGTTTACGGACTTCCGCTGACAGAAAGCTTCCCGATGCTGTTCTACAGAACCGACGTACTCGGAGAGCTTGGATATGACGCTCCTCCCGAGACCTGGGACGAGCTTATCAACATGCTGCCTGATATCCAGAGAAAGTACCTCGAGGTAGGTCTGATCCTGCCCTCCAACATCTCTTCTCAGGTATTCGACGCAGGTAACACATTCGTACTGCTGATGCTCCAGACTGGTCAGGATTTCTACAACTACGACGAAGCAAGCGGTCAGTACATCTCCACAACATTCGATACCGAGGCTGCGGTATCCGCGTTCACCAAGTGGACAGAGTTCTACACCATCTACGACTTCGACCAGACCTACGACGCATTCACTCGTTTCAGAACAGGTGAGATGCCGATACTCCTCCAGAACTATACATTCTACAATCAGCTGAATGTTGCGGCTCCTGAGATCAAGGGTCTGTGGTCCTTCGCTCATGTTCCCGGCTCTTATGTATATAATGAGGACGGAACAAAACAGAAGAATTCCGATGGCAGCTACAAGATCGACTACACCGCGAACTCCGGTTCCGCAGGCGCTGTTATCTTCACAAGCTGCACTGACGTTGACGCAGCTTGGAACTTCATCGACTGGTTCACAACTACAGACGTTCAGAAGAGCTACGGTACCACGATCGAGGCGGTTATGGGCCCGATGGGACGTTACGACACCGCAAACGTTGAGGCGCTCGGCGAACTCAGCTGGTCCACATCTGAGCATGAAAAGATTGCTGACCAGATGTCAAACCTGAGGGAAGTGCCGATCATTCCGGCCTCCTATGCCGTTACAAGAAACGTTTACAACGCATTCAGAGCGGTAGTAAACAACCAGAAGAACCCCAGATATCAGCTCAGCTCCTACAACAGAGATATCAACTCTGAGATCGTAAGAAAGCTGACAGATCTCGGCTATTACAAGGGTTGATCGCTTTTGTCCTCCCTCCGCCAGCCGGAGGGCAGGATAGGCTTACCAAAACAAAAATAGGAGGAATCAGCTTGTTCGGTAAAGAAAAATCGCAGTATATCGAGGACAGCAGGTTCAGATATACGATGCGTGAGATGAAGAAGAACGGCAGCGCCTACATACTGGCTCTCCCGTACTTCCTTTTGTTCCTGGTGTTCACGGGTATTCCGGTTGTCATCTCCCTCCCTGTCGGATTCACGAACTTCAACATGGTTCAGTTCCCTCAGTGGGTCGGACTCAGCAACTTCTACACCCTGTTCCTTCAGGACGACGTTTTCCTTATAGCGATCCAGAACACTCTCGTGTTCGCGATAATCACTGGTCCTGTCAGCTACATCATGTGCTTCCTGCTGGCATGGCTCATCAATGAGATGCCCGGTCCGCTCAAGACTGTATTTACATACATCTTCTACGCTCCGACCCTTGCTGGTAACATTTACGCAACATGGCAGCTCATCTTCTCCGGCGATACCTACGGCTTCCTTAACTCCACTCTCATGAGCCTTGGTCTTATCAACGGCGCTCAGCAGTGGCTGACCGACTCAAGATACATTCTCATGTGCGTTATCGTCGTACAGATGTGGATGTCCCTTGGTGCAGGCTTCCTTTCACTGCGTGCAGGCTTCCAGGGCATCGATAAGTCCGGTTATGAGGCTGGCGCTATCGAGGGTATCAAGAACCGCTTCCAGGAACTGCTCTACATCACTATCCCGGCTATGGGCCCGCAGCTCCTGTTCGCAGCCGTAATGCAGATCACATCTTCCTTCACCGCTGGTGATATCGGTAGATTCCTGACAGCGTTCCCGTCCACCGACTACGCGGCGCACACGATCATGACCCACGCGTTTGACTACGGTTCAGTCCGTTACGAGATGGGTTATGCCTGCGCGATATGCTTCATACTCTTCATAGTCATGATCGTTGTAAACAACGTTATCCGGAAGGCTATGGCCGGTATTCTGGATACATAAGGAGGACGGAAGATGCGCATTATCAAGAAAAGAAAAAAATGGGGAGGTTCCCGTGGCGGCGATATAGCGATCTTTATACTGCTCGTTCTTATCGGTCTGTTCATGCTCTTCCCGATATACTTATCAGTTATTCAGTCGATAAAGCCTTCCGAGGAACTCTTCGTGTTCCCTCCGAAGCTTTATGTACAGCGTCCTACCTCGCAGAACTTTGAGGACATGCTCAAGGTCGCAGGCAGCATGGACGTGCCGTTCTCCAGATACGTTTTCAACTCTGTATTCGTTTCTGTAGTAGTTACTGTGGCGCAGCTGTTCCTTTCCTCGTCCGCAGCGTATGTGCTGGCGAAGGTAAAGGCTCCCGGCGTCAAGGCAATGAACAAGGTAATTGAGATCGCGCTGCTGTTCACATCGTCTGTTACTTATATCGTACAGTACATCGTTATGGCAGCCCTCGGCATGATCGACACCTACTGGGCGATCACACTCCCGTACATCGCAACTCCTATGGGTCTGTTCCTTATGAAACAGTTCATGGGTCAGATACCGGAGAGTATGATCGAGGCGGCGAAGCTCGACGGCGCAAGCCACTTGAGAGTTTGCTGGCAGATAGTTATGCCGAACGTCAAGCCTGCATGGCTCACCCTGATGATATTCGCATTCCAGGGCGCATGGCAGATCACAGGTTATCTGTTCGTATACAGCGAGCAGCTGAAGCCTATTCCTATCGTAATGCAGCAGATTGCAGCGGCAGGTATAGCCCGTACGGGCGTGGCGTCAGCGACAGTCGTCGTGCTGATGCTGCCGCCGATGATCCTGTTCCTTATCCTGCAGAGTAACGTCGTTGAAACGATGGCTCATTCGGGTCTGAAGGATTAAGCCGCGGAATTACCGGGACTCCCGGAAGTATTCTATTTACGAAAGGATGATTTTGAGTGCCATCAATCAAGCGCATGGCAGCAAGGGTCTCTGCGGCAGTTATGGCTGCGGTAACACTCACGACCAGCGTTGCCTATGCAGATGAGCCTTATACCGGATACAACTACGACTGGTGGGGCGATCCAGTTCCGTCACAGAACGGCTACATCGTTGACCAGATCTATACCGGAATGGATATGGGCGCCGGCGCCCTCACGGAGCCGAGCGACATGTTCTTCTCCGACAATAACGACCTGTTCATTGCCGATACTTCTTATAAAGCAGCCGGCGCGACAGACTCCATGAAGGGAAGAATCGTTGTAACAGACAGCGACTTCAACCTGAAGTTCACCGTGGAAAGCCTCGATTTCTCCGGGGTTCAGAGCTGGTACAATGAAAAGACCGCTGAACTTGAGTCCGGAATGATAACCCAGGCGGACTACAACAAGTACACAAACACATCTTTCAACGGCCCTACCGGCGTCTTTGTTGACACCGACGAGGGAGTTGACACGATCTACGTTGCTGATAACGCCAACGACCGTGTAGTACAGTTCGCAGTTGAGGAGATCAACGACGACGAGCGTAAGACCGCAGTCGGCAAGGTCCAGATGATTTTCACCAGACCTGCAAGCAACATGTATGATTCCTCCATCACTTTCAACCCTGACAAGGTTCTGATAGACGCAGCTAAGAATGTATACATCTGCATCAAGTCCATCACAAAGGGCGCGGTTGTATACTCAAAGGAAGGCGACTTCAACGGTTATTTCGGCGCAAACCGAGTAGAGGCTACCGGCGAGGTTCTGATGAACGCTTTCTGGAAGCTCATCTTCAGCCGTGAGCAGGCTAAGAGAATGAGAAGAAGCGTGCCGGTCGAGATATCCAACTTTGATATCGACGAGGACAACTTCATCTACACGGTAACTGAGTCCAAGACCGTTACCACCGACGTACTGAAGAAGCTGAACTCCGCAGGCACCAACATCTTCACAAATCTTGGCTATTCGGACTATACTTTTGGTGATTCTCTCACAAAGTACTATCGTAACAAGACATACACTTCCCAGATAACCGATGTCGATATCGGAGAAAATGGCGTAATCAACCTGCTTGATGTCGCTACAGGCCGTGTATTCCAGTACGATGACGAGTGCCAGCTGCTGTTCATCTTCGGCGGCATTGGTCAGCAGAAGGGTACTTTCACCACACCGAACGCCGTAGAGAGCCTTGGCAACAAGATATACGTCCTCGATGGCCGTAAGGCAAGCGTGACGGTATTCAAGCAGACAGAGTTCGGTGCGATAGTCCACAACGCTATCTCGCTGTTCAACAAGGGTAAGTACGAAGAAGCACGTCAGCCGTGGGAGGAAGCGCTCCGCCGCGACAGTAACTACTGGCTGGCATACATCGGACTTGGTAACGCTTACCTGAACGAAGGCGATTACGACACCGCTATGAAGTACTTCTACTACAACTCCAAGACGGGTTACAACGACGCGTTCAAGAGCTGGAGAATGAACTTCATCAGAGATAACTTCACACTGTTTGCGGTTATCATTATTCTCCTTATAATCGCGATCTACGTCATCTCCTCCATCAAGAACAAGAGAAGGATCAAGAGACGCGCCGAACAGGAACGGCTGTTCAAGGAGAAAAACAAGGGAAGGGAGGACGTCTGATCTATGAGATTCGATCTTGATATGCCGGCATGGAAATGGCCGTTCTATGTGATGCGCCACCCCTTTGAAGGCTTTGAAGACCTCAGATGGAAGAAAGCCTACAACATGAAAGTCGCACTGGTTATCGTTGCCCTGCTGTTTATTGTCAGCGTGTGCAGCGAACTGATGACAGGCTTCCTTTTTGAGAACCGTACCGTTAAGGTGTTTAACGTTGTGCCGATAATCATCCGCACAGTCGTTATATTCTTCACCTGGGTAGTCGGAAACTGGGCACTGTGTACACTGTTCGACGGTGAAGGTACCATGAAGAACATCTGCGTTAACACCGCGTATGCTCTGGTTCCCTACATAATCGGTCAGGTGATCAACATAATCCTGTCCAACTGCCTGCTCAGAACTGAGTCCGCATTTATCACCTTTGTATCCTATGTGACCATACTATGGACGCTCGTACTGCTGATATCCGGCATGAAGACAGTTCACCAGTACTCGATACCCAAGACCCTCCTGTTCATGCTCATCACTATCCTCGCGATGGTCGTGATCCTGATACTGATCGTTCTTCTGGTATCCCTGTTCCAGCAGGTTTATGTATTCGTATACTCGATCTACACTGAGCTGCTGTACAGAAACGCTAACCTGGAACCCACAGCGCTTGTATTCATCTTTATTGGTATTATCATTGCCGTTCTCGCTATCATTATTGCAGCGTATACGGCTTATGAGAAGCACCAGATCGCTAAGGAACGCAAGAAGCTTAATTCCTGATCAGTTGCATTGAAACAGCCGCATTTCTCGCTGAGGGGCGGCGCAAATATAGAAAATGGTGGTGTAAAAATGCTACAAATCCGCAAGAAAATACTTGTCGGCACACTGTGCGCAGGCATGGTGCTTTCGGCAAGCCAGAGCGTTGCATGGTCTGAGAATTCAAGCATGACAGCGGAGGCTGGTACCTCCGAGGCGATCACTTCTGAGGCAGACGGCACTACGACTGAGGCAGATGAGAGCACTTCCACCGCAGAGGCTGAGGATGATTCCGACGCCGCTGAGGAGGAGAAGGAGCCTATCACTGAGGAGGGCGAGCTTGCTAAGTGCGAGCTGGTTGCCTCCAACTCTAACTACGAGCTGTATGTCAACATGGATACCGGTCTGTTTGCTTTCCGCACAGCTGACGGCAAGCATACCTGGTGGAGCAATCCCTACAATGCTGACGAAGATCCCAACGCAAACAACTCCAAGAAGGCTGACCTGAAGTCCACTCTGGTTATCAATGCCGTTAAGGTAACGGACACTGACTCGCCTTCCACACCTCTGCGTTCCTATTCGAACGGCGAGGTTTCCGTTTCCAAGGTGGACAACGGTTTCCGTGTGGAATACCACTTCCCGACTGAGGGTATCTGGGTTCCATACTATGTAACCCTGAATGATGATTACATTGAGGCTTCCATCGCTGTGGACGAGATCTACGAGGTAGAGATCCAGGGCGACAAGGACGGAGGCACTTCCGTTGACAGCAATGGTATCCGTTCCGTTGTTGATATCAACTTCCTGCAGGATCTCGGCGCTGCTTACTCCGATGAAGCAGGTTACATAATCACTCCGGACGGCTCCGGTGCGGTTATCAACTTCAACAACGGCAAGAGCAACACCAACACCTACTCCCAGAGAATATACGGCAGGGATCTTGCAAAGAGCCAGGATATGGCTCCCGCAAAGACTGAGCAGGCTTACCTGCCGATCATGGGTCTTGTAAGAGAAGACAACGCACTCCTCGAGGTAGTTACCTCCGGATCTGCGTATGCTACCGCGAACGCTTCCGTGTCCGGACAGAAGGCTACCAGCTACAACTCCGCCTGGTTCAATTTCCAGGTTAGAGCGACCGACACCTATTACATGGGCGGTCAGAACGCGCAGCCTCTGAACGCTTACCAGGAAAGCAAGATCCCCGAGGATCGCCTTACCGTGAGATATTATCCCATAGTTAAGGACAACGTAAGCTACGTTGACGTAGCGAAGCGCTATCAGCAGTACCTCGTTGAGGAGAAGGGACTCCACAAGAACGAGAAGGAAGAAGCTCCCCTGTACCTCGACGTTTACGGCGGTACCATCAAGCAGCAGTCCATTCTCGGATTCCCCGTAAACCTCCAGACAGCTGCAACGACCTATGAGCAGGCCAAGCAGATCGTTCAGGAGCTGAACAATAACGGCGTTTCGAACATTATTCTTTCCTATGAAGACTTTAACGGCGCCGGAATCACAAGCAGGATCTCGAATTCCGTTGACTACTCCGGTACGCTCGGCGGAAAAAACAAGTTCAAGGAACTCAAGAGCTACTGTGACGCAAACAACATAATCCTCGCTCCCAGCGTTGACCTGATGAATTACGAGCGAAGCGGCAACGGCTACACCAAGACCGGTGCTTCCTCCATCGCGATCACCAAGGCTTACGCTACTCAGGGCGCTTACGAGCTGGCATTCGGTACTCCGCATGACACCAGAAGCAGCTGGTATATTCTCTCCCCGGCATACTTCCAGAAGGTATACGGCGAGGTGATCTCCAGCTACACCAAGGAGGGCATGCAGGCTATCTCCGTTGCTGACGGCACCAACATGCTTTACAGCGACTACACCGGAAACGTTGCAAGAACGACTTCCCGTCAGCAGGCGGTAAATAACCTGATCGCAGGCTACGAGATGATCAACCAGAGCGGACTTACATTCGTTTCTGGCGCAGCAAATGATTACGCACTGCCTTATGTAGACTATCTGAAGGACGTTCCGCTTTACAGCAGCAACTTCGATGTTTACGACTATGATATCCCGTTCTACGAGCTGGTTATCCATGGTTATATTCCCTACACGACCAAGGCAAAGAACGCAAGCTCCAGTGCAGACGAGCTGTTCGTTTACTCCGTTGTCACCGGTACTCCCCTCCACTACGAGGTAATGTACGAGGATCCGAACGAGTTCACCGACAGTTCCTACGACGAGCTGTTCTACGCTTACTACAGCGGTTGGGTAGAGGACATCTGCGCTGAATACAAGTTCATGCAGAAGTATGTGCTTCCTCTCACTGATGAGACTATCGAGGACTTCCAGCGTATCGACAGATACAACTACAAGTCCACGTTCTCCGACGGAACTGTTGTTGAGGTAAATCTCGAAACACAGCAGATCGTCATCAACGGAACTGAAGTAAAGCTTTCCGATTTTGAAACGAAAGGAGCGACAACTGACTGATGAATGATGAACTTGAATTCGGCACTGCAGCCAGCAGCGATACACCCGAGCCCGCAGTCGAACTGAACAAGCAGACAGAGTCAGTGCCCGAAGCGCCGGTGCAGAGGGTGTCAGCTCACAACACCGCCGCAGCGGCTGCATTGAATGCAGCCAATGAGGAGGTCGATATCCGCCGTAAGGGCGGAGAAAAGGCGCAGATAAAGATCAAGACCACCAAGATCCCCTACGAGAAGAAGAAGGGACTTTACGGCTACGGCTTCATCGCACTGTGGTTCATCGGAACACTGTGGCTGTTCATTATCCCGGTTCTCACATCTCTGTGGTATTCACTCTGCGATACTCAGCTTCTCGCGAAGGCAGACGCACTTGAGAAAGGCATGACCTCCGCAGGTATCTACACTGAGTTCAATGGCTTCAAGAACTTCGTCAACGCGTTCACCGTTGATACCGAGTTCCTTCCGAAGCTCGGCTCCTCACTGGGAGAGATCCTCCCGAACACTCTGGTAATCATGATCTTCTCGCTGTTCATCGCCGTAATCCTGAACCAGAAGTTCAGAGGAAGAACCCTCGCCCGTGCGATATTCTTCCTGCCGGTTCTGATCGCGACAGGTCCTGTTATCAGCGTAATCAACGGTGATATGACCTCCCAGGGTATTTCCGACGCGTCACAGTTCAGCACACTGTTCAAGACTGACCTTGTAACTGAACTGATGGAGTTTATCGGTATCTATAATCTGAACCAGACGTTCACCGACGTCATCAAGAATATCACGTCAGACGTCCTGAACCTCGTATGGAACTCCGGTATCCAGATCCTGATATTCCTCTCAGCATTACAGACTATTCCTCCGTCAGCGAAGGAAGCTGCAAGCATCGAGGGCGCTACCGCGTGGGAGTTTTTCTGGAAGATCACCTTCCCGTACATCTCCCCGATGATCCTCTCCAACCTGGTTTATACCGTTATCGACGCGTTCGTTTCCACCGATAACCAGGTCATGGAGTACGTACTCAAGCAGTCCGGTAACTGGGAATACGGCTATGCCGCAGCACTTGCGTGGATCTACTTCGCAATTGTCGGCGCGTGCCTGGGTCTTATCTGCGTGATAATCAACAGGTTCGTATATTACGAGAATGATTAAGGAGGTCAGAGAAGTGACAGAAAACGAATTCGATATCAATAATGTTGCTGATCAGCCTGCTGAAAATGTAACAGAAACTGCTGAGCCCACAGCAGAGGCTATTGCTGAAACCATCGCGGACATCAACTCCGATGCTGCGGTGGCAGTAGCCCCCATCGCGTCCGCAGCCCCCAAGAAGGCCAAGAAGAAAAAGGACGAGTACCGTGTAAGCAATTTTGATATAATCAAGAACTTTCACCGGTACACTGCCAAGGAGAAGAAGCACTACAGATACCTGTTCTGGCACAGAATTGCGAGTTATGTATGGCCGTTCTTCCGTGCAGTTATCATCTTTGGACTTTCCTTCGTTATTCTTTATCCTATCCTCTACATGATCTCCACATCCATAAGACCGCAGTCTGAGATGAACGACCCGTCCATCATGTGGATCCCCAAGACGATCCGCCTGGAGAACTTCGTTGAGGTATGGAAGGCTACCAACTATCCAAGCACCCTCTGGAATACGCTGGTACTCAACGTTGTATCCTCAGTGCTCCAGGTTGGTACCTGTGCGCTGACCGGTTATGGTTTTGCGAGATTCAAGTTCAAGGGCAAGAATTTCTTCTTCGCCCTGGTACTGCTCCAGATCATCGTTCCGGTACAGATCATACTCATTCCGCAGTATTCACAGTTCAGATATTTCGATATCTTCGGACTGTTCAACGCCCTGATGGGTGACTCCCTTAACCTGGTAGGAACCAACTTCGCAATGTACATTCCGGCACTCATGTGTAACGGTATCAGAGCGGGTCTGTTCATTTACCTGTTCAGACAGTTCTTCCGCGGACTGCCGAAGGAACTGGAGGACGCTGCGTATCTTGACGGCTGCGGTCCGTTCAAGACCTTCATCAGCGTAATGATCCCGAATGCTGCAAGCTCCTTCCTGACGGTATTCATCTTCTCCATCGTTTGGTACTGGAACGACTACTATGTATCCTCCATGTACTTCAACGACCCGAACACCATCGCGCTGAAGGTAAACAACATTACCAACATCATCTCCATGTACCTGGATAACCAGGTCGGAATCGCGACGGATTATGTCGTATGGATGGAAGCAGCCTGCCTGCTCGCAATCACTCCTATCGTAATCATGTACATCTTCTTACAGAAGTACTTCACCGAAGGTATTGCGAGAGCCGGTCTTGCAAACTGATTTTTCAGAATCACTACAGCCCCGAGATTTCCCGGGGCTGTTTGTTTCGGAGGTATCTATGAAACTAGTAGAGATTTTCACGGACGGCGCTTGCAGTGGGAATCCCGGACCGGGAGGCTGGGGTGCGATACTCCGCTGCGATGGCAGGGAAAAGGAACTTTCCGGCGGCGAGGCGCATACAACAAACAACCGCATGGAGCTATCCGGAGTGATAAATGCGCTTTCCGCGCTGAAATACCCATGTAAGGTGCGGCTGACAACGGACAGCAAGTACGTCGTTGACGGGATCACCAAGGGCTGGGCGCAGGGCTGGAAGAAGCGCGGCTGGAAGAAATCCGATGGTAAACCTGCGCTGAATCCCGATCTATGGGGACAGTTACTGGATCTGCTGGCGGTCCACGATGTGGAATTCTGCTGGATCAAGGGGCACGCAGGGCACGAGGAGAACGAGCGCTGCGACCGGCTCGCAGTGGCGCAGAGGGACGTGTATTCCGGGAGATAAG